>Ga0307507_10003915_pt1 | contig 27541 bp, 33 predicted proteins | sample 7_EM_MG_FD_207223 | JGI IMG/M metagenome (GOLD analysis project Ga0307507, IMG submission 207223) | Populus trichocarpa ectomycorrhiza microbial communities from riparian zone in the Pacific Northwest, United States - 7_EM | ecosystem: Host-associated > Plants > Roots > Unclassified | place...
TCAAAGCCACCTGACCACAATCGTGCGTCATGTCAAACATCAACCAATAACAATAAACCAATGACACGCTATTGCGTCGTCATGTGAAAGCCTCTGAGTCAACTGATCTCATAGTGTGAAAGATAACAAACCGATGACTAATAACTATTAGTCATGTGAGAGTCTGCCTTGCTTAGTCACCGTTTGTGACAATATTGTAGATAAACAGGTGTAGGAATACTTACCTCGCTTGTGTTTCCTCATCAAATACTTCCTTTAACCACCGCCACCCTGGCGCTTCATTGCTCTCCCACTTCTCCGAGACGCCAAAAGTGACAATATCTTTTATTTTCAATTTTGCGTACTATCTCATGTAGTGCGTTGGCCCTTTATTTATTATCATAGGCCAGAGTCCCCGACCATCTCCCCATACTGCCTGCATCACTATAATCCACTCCCGTGACCTATCATGAGTTAATCTTCCTGCCCCCAGACTCTTCCTACATATTACCTTCCAACGCAAGGCCACCCCTATCATGAACCCTTTCTCGTCCATGTTGTATATATTAGAGTACGATATATTGTAGAATTTGATTAAACTTTGAAGCTATAGAAGAAATTAGTAGGATAAAGGCGAGAGATGTCAGGTGAAAACTATTCAATCATACCTTATTAAAATAATCCTTTATCATCACCAGAGGATAACTCGCTAATGCTCGCTGACGGTCGAGTCGTGAACTTAACTTTACCACTAAATCTGGGTAACAGCTGAGAAAGCGGGTTATCCAATGCTTCCCAACCGAGTGTTTTTCCTCCCGTCTGGCCACGATGCCTTCTCCCATGCTTTTCACCACTCCCAATCTAGCAGGATGGCCCCACTCATCCAATCTCTCGCACCATCATGCAATAGATTTTCCTTCATACTCGCTTAACGCTTTCATCTCCAGATGCCCAAACACCCAACATTGCCGGCCTTTCAGCCTTCCTTGCAGAGTGAATATGCCACACAATACCTCCCTGCCGATGTGCGGATAGAGCCCTCCTGGTTGTGCTGGTAGTGCTTGATTGCTTCCTGCAGCCGCAATTCACCCTCCTCCTTCCTTCTTTGCTTGATTAAAGTCCTGGTAAAAAGTCTTGGGAGGTGTAATGAGTATAAGCGATGCCCGCAGCTCTTGGAATAGTGTGCGGGGTAAGTTGTTGAGCCAGGCTGGGCGCCGACCCGGATCACTGTCGTGATCCACTTCCCCGGGAATTACGTTAATGAGCTTTCCGAGCTAAGACCCAACTATCTACAGTTAAAAAGGGTCGTTTCATAGAGAGAAATTCACTCCATATCTCCACTTATAGGAATCCTTCCAGTAACAATATCACTGCCCTATATTCAGAGTGATCCTCCGATATTTTCAAGAATTTGAACTTAAAGCTTAAGAATACCCAATATGTATTGGAGAATTGAGACTAAATGAAATAAGCAAGCCTTCGAGTGAGCACAATGAATAAAGATATAGACAACATTGACTTATCAAAGCCATTAATGATGAAATAGGAAATTTCTCAATGCAAAGAAGAATAAGAAGGCGGAATTATAGGAAAAAAATGATTTTTTGCCTTGTAAAGCTGAACATATAAAGCAAGGAAAAATCAACTTTAAGACAATGACTTTACTGCTTTTCTAATTAAAGAAAGAATATCATATGATGGCAAGAAAACCTAGCCACTAAGTACACTATATAAGAGTATAGTATAATAGTAATTGTTTTATTTCAAGTTTCAGCAGCAATTGGGCACTGGTGTTTAAGAGTAACTATATACTCTCGAAGAGCAAAATAGGAAGGCAATAGAGGTGTATGAATCTCCCTAGGAGGGACACCCTGGTTATACAAGACTGGAATATAACTCGCAGGCCAGACTGGATTCCATCTTTATGGTCCTGCTACCTTCGTTGACTGAATCAGTTCAGGCATTGATAGCCCATCTGGATAGTAAACTGTCAACCAGTAGTTCACTCTATAGTTATTAACCACAGGAATTGGAACACCGAACAAATCGCATGGCTTTAACGTGAGGCCTCTAGTGTCGAACACTCTGTGAATCCCGATATCAACGGAAACCAAATTGCGGAGATCATTTATGTTGTCCAATAAGGAACTAAATATCTCATTGGTAACTTGTGTTCCGTAGAACATCTCGACCATTTTCCATAATGGTAGCGCTCTACATTTCTTGTGCTTCGCCAATACATGTGGGATTCTATGTGCGACTTCTATTGGAAATCTCTCATAGAAATTACGACCAGTGACTATACATTCCTGCTGATCTCTTTGCAAGCACAAAAGTTAGCCGTCATACTGCGCTTAGCTGGCTCATCATCTTCAATAGCTTCTGAGGCTGTATGGTTACTAGAGACCGAATATGCAACAGCGAGAGCTGAAGATTGTCCCGCTACAGCACTATTAGAGGTGGAAGCGATATCACTCAAGGAGTGACCCGTCACCCGTGCGAACCTAGACGTGTTACGTTTGCTATCCTCTTTGAACATGGGAAATTTCTTAAGGGCTAATCCGATAGCTTTCAGCCTATCAATCCATTGATCAATGACTAGCTTGCGCTGATCACTATCAAGTGGAGGGCTGGCCAAAAGCTCCTGTTTCAAGTCCTGTCTAAAGTAACTCAATCCATGGCAAAGAATTCTTTTATGCTCATTGGTTGCTCTATTGTAAATATAGTCCAACAAGGTGTGCCCTGGAGTATTCATGGTGGAAAATGGTGGAAATGGTGGAAAGGGTGGAAATGGTGGAAAGGAGGGGAAAAGAGATATTATATGGTTGAGAGAGAAATAGTCGTGAGAGAAGGGTGTTGAGAAATATGAGAGGAGTGGAAGATTGGAAGATCGTGGTATTATTATGCGTTCCTGCTAGGCGAGCAGTCTCCAAAGTAGGTAACTACTTGTATTATTTTTTTTGAAAAGGAGGAGGAGATTGGAAAGGCAAGAGAAAGAAAATAAAAAAAGAGGAAGAGAGATTGGGAACTAGAAGTAGTTGTGGGGAACGGGAGTGACACAGGGGGCACAGGGTATCACTCGCGGCACAAGGTGTCACTTGGGCATCAGGTATCACTTATAACTTTAGCAACCTTGCATGTGAAAGTACAAGCGTCACAATAATTTCCAACAAAGGGATATGATTAATTAATTGGGCTGTCTAGGATGCAAATGCTGTTTATCGGAGGTGATAATTTCTTCACTTGTATCTATTGAAGAAAAAGTGAAATCCTTGAAGAAAGAAGACTGGCAAGGTGAAAGGATGACAAGCAAGAGAAGTAATAATAAATCGAAAATTAGGAAAGGGGTTGAAGAAAATATTCAAGTAAGAAATATTTAGTACTTAAGTATACTCTACAAATAAGCACTTACAATATTGTCACCTTTAAGTACACCATTTTGGATATTGATCAACTTCTTTTCAGCTATTTCAAATAACAACTATATACTCAAGCCTAGAATGAGTCCTCAGACAAAGGAGGCAAATATAATTCCCACAGCACCAAACTCTTGCATAACACAACGACTGAAACCAATACCACAAGCAAAATCAAAGTTACCATTCCCAGATCCCGTCATCTTATATAGGGGGAAGAGCTGATCGAAGTCTTAGTATTAATACAAAGGTACAGCTCCTAAACTTTGTATATTCCACAGAGGGTAAGGATAACCAACCTCTCTTGTTGAACATACAAAACTTAGGTGCTATACCTTGATAGTAATTATAGTTGTGGTTATTGTAATCGCTATTCCTGTTATGATAGCTGAAATTGGGCTAAGTCATCTCGTCTCCCTCTCCCATTGTTTTCTAATAGGTTATGGCTGTTGTCTCGCTATTATAAAGGGTAGTATGATTAAGCACAGACTTGGGGCATTTACAAAGGGCAGGGACAGGTGCAGGATGGAGTCACAATGTGAGAGCCCGTTTGGTAAGAACGGAAGGAGGGTCAACCGTTCTGTTGAGAAACAGTTTGATCTGTGGAAACGGTTGTTGCCAAATTCACACCGTTTCTCTACTGTCAACCGTTCGTTACAATGAGAAAAAGCTATCACGGCAACGAAGCAAACACTTCCTTGGTCAAGGAAACATTTTCATTGTAGCGTGAGAGCCTCGTTACTTGGGTAAAATTGAATAGTTGTGGATATGAATCAGTATCAAAAAGATCAAGTTAATATGCTTACAGAAATTAATCTATTGAATAATGATTTTTACTCGAATTTTACAAGGGTGTTCATGTGAAATGTCTACAAGGCAACTATGTTGTTATGGGTGTTTCTGAACAGAAGGGCGACCGTTCTGTAACAGCTGTTTTGAAACAGAGGAGTTTTGCCAAACGACCCTTACGTTCACAATTTTTGGAATGGAAGGGGAACGGTTGTTTGTATGGGGCAATGCAATGGAACCGTTCTAACCAAACAGGCTCTAAGCAGGTTTGGGGAGATATAAGGAAGCTCGAGTCTCCAGGAGGGAAAATGAGCTGGGAGAGGGTGCCGTGTAACCCCAGAGGCCGGCGGAGAGCTCACTAAAAAGCTAGGATGCTCGTTTCTCCGGTTAGTGATTCACATGGGTTGCTGCATGGAATAGAAGTGCGAAGGAATATTGAGAATATGGGAGGGAGGGAGGGAGCTTAGGGAGTAAGAGTGTGGGGGGACCAGAGCATCAATACTCTAATACACTACTAGTACGGTGCCTTGCTCTCCGGTATCATCATACATTCAGACTCCCCCCATTCACCCACTCCCCCTTTCGCCCGCTGCCCTCTACACACAAACTCCTCTCCCTAGCTAACCTTTTCAATTTTGCAGCTTTACCATGAATACCGGCTCTACCTAAAAAAAACACCTCTACGCCGAAAAACTTTATAGACACTGCTGGATACCCACTTCATCTTCAAGTCATGAGTCCCGATCCTCTGCGTGGAGTTCCACTTGGATTTGTGGGGCCATTAAACCCTTCCCGCCGCCTTCTCTACATTCGACAACAACTGCACCGCATTTACCAACCAAACGAACTCTTTTTTCTTTCAGTTTTTAAATTGTTTTTTATTACTTTGTTCAGAGATCAACGATACCCCGCTGTGGATTCTGTTTTTCTTTTCCGAGGCCATCTTCCGGTTCTTGTAGTCGTTACGTTCTTCCGTCGGTTCTGGAGGGGGGAGGGCCCCAACGATATCGCGAAATGTCCGGGCTTGCAGCGCCTGTAGGAAAAAGAACTTCGCTGAGATTTTGAGGTGGGCGGGTCGATTTGTTTGAGGTGCGAGAGAATGGAGTTGGTGCGTCTTGTCAATGGAGGTCTGCGAACTATCCTCGGTGGGTGTGTGGGGTATGTCATCCACCATAATCACCCGTCGCTGGTTGTGGATTTCCCCAAATATATGAAAATGGGAGAGGGAAAAAAATTAAAAGAGAGGAATGCAAGAAAGATGGAAGAGGAGGGACCAGGGGATGAAGCAAAAGAGATAGAAAAAGAAATCTTATTATGATACTTGGGGGAATAATGAAGCTGATTCTGAATTGTTCATAGGTGGAAGCACCTTATTTACGCACGATAATATCATACTACACTACTCAAGAGTGCTGTCGAAGACCTCCTACAGATCAATTGCATGCGCCTTTTGACGGCGTATTTGTACCCAATGGATTCTTCGGTTTCATTTTCCGCCTCAGCCACCAGCAGGGAGCGATACCCAACCTCAGAGAGATACAGTGATGGCATCGCAGGTTAGATATCCAGATCACTATCTGGAAAAGGTCAAGACGGAGGAGCGTGACGGGCACTCACTGTTTTCGAATCCTATGGGGTCGCTAGAAGAGGTAAAAAACTTTCAAGAATTCAGGGTTACCCTTCCCGTCGGATAACAGCACCCTTCCGAGCCGGACGGCGACTTTGTTCCCTCGGAGCCCATCATGCAGGCTGAGGTGGAAGCACTATTAACAATGTAAGGCACCCACTTCCACTTGCCTAATTTAACTTGGGAGCTTCTCCCACCAGAATTCAATGGCAAACCTCTTTACAAGTAGCAGATATTTTGCCATGTAACCTGTATCTAGGGGAAAATGATTCGGCTCTTTTATACTACCTCAAGCGCTAAATTGAACAAACAAGAGGAGAGAGGGGGAAGAGGAGGGGATACGGAATCGGGGGAGGTGTCCAGTAAGCCAATATGGCCTTGGATACTCTGCTCAAGAGTTTGCTATTTCTTTCATTATTGTTTTCCTGTCACCGAGAATATTTAACGTTAGGGCTTATCATCCAGGCTAATTCCATCGCAGATTCAGGGATTCTCTTTGATGTCGCTCTGACGCATAGCGCTCTGGAGGCTGCCTGTGCTTATTCATGTTTGCTACCCGCTACGATATTCACTGTGTCATCACTACATCTTCCTCAACACCACCACTTCTCTTCGAATCTATCTGGAGAGTTTCTCACCCTCGTTTCTTCATCCGTGTGTCCGACCGTTATCAGATGGATGATTTCTGCGCACTCTGAATCGGAGCCTTCTGGCTGACAGAACTTTCGTAGAAGCTGTTTGGTCATGCTGTTCATACCGGTATTACAACCGCGATGGGAATCAACCAGTCTGTCCGAAAGGCCTGCGTAAAATCCCTTGAACACTTCGAGCGAGCTCGGGTTTGGTACCTGTTGTATATTTGTCACTGCCATTTTTCAATCTCGTATGGGCCCCCACCAGTGATCCATTACCATGAGCCCACGTGCAAGTACGAGCTGTATCTGGAATCAAGTCTCGTTGTTGAGGGCGAAAACAGGCTCGTCAGGTCTCATTGTTTGTCATCATGGCTCTGATCAATTGCTTTGAGGGGGGGATTTCCGACCTGAGTTTATCACAGCGGGCGGGATCCAACCCGCAGTTGAATAATTGGCGTAATTCATGGCGTACTAGAATTGGTAGGTTTTTTGACCTCCGTATGGGTAATCCCCCTCCCCCCGCACCACAAGGTTATATTTCCTGCGGGCAGGGATATGGAAGTTATGTTGCTGCTGATGTTGACCAATGTCTGATGGAAACAAACACTTTTGTAGGAGATTATCCAGCAAAGGTCGTTGTTCTCCATTACGACTTTGCCAAGCTCTAGCTGAATTCATTACCATCACACGAGGCTTCGACTGCCACCTTCACTAACCCCAGCCCGTCGAGAAAGGATTGCGCAAATATCTCTACATACTCGGCGGCATCGCCGCATCGGCGCTTGCAGTGGTTTTAGCGGAGTCATCGATCTAACATCAGCTGATTGGCCTCCCATTATGCATCTACAATGATCGCATTCGCGGCGGCCTCTCTGCCAAAAGTCACCGCCCGATGGAAAGGCGTTGGATTTTCCTCAGGTTGGCATGGTGATAGAGCTATTGAAAGAGAAACAAGCCGGGTAGCAACACATCACCGAGCAAGTATTTCTCGGCCTCAAAAAGATGTTGGGTAAGTGTGTCGAGTTTCCGGTTCCAGCTGCTCCTTCGACGATTCCCGTTTCTAGGGTAACGCCCTTCAATCTAATCACAATAGTCATTCCCTCTCTCAAATCCTCACACCCAGCAGTCTCCGGTCGCACTATGAAGTCCGGGGGTACATGCACGAAGTATATCCCTTGCAGCAGCAACAAAAATAACAACTGCCACTTCCAGAATTTCCAGACGATGGTTCCGGTCAACCCCCATATCCGTAAGTGCCAATATACGATGTTAGCAGCTCCGGCCCCAACGACTATCAACGCTTCTCGATCCACATCTGAACGTACGATTTCCTATCTCCACGACTACCGTACTCGAATACTAGAGCAATAGATGACGACGTCCGTTGTTGCGTTTTCGGTTTTATGTACAAATTGGTGTCCTCTCCTTTTTGTTCTGTACTTGTACTCCCTGTCACCTTTTCGGCCTCTCTGGTGTATATAATCTGCATTAAATTTTTGTATAGTTTCCTTCCGTGTCTTCCTGTCAGTGCGTCTCCTTTTTTATAATTATTTGTTGGTGAAGTGGCCTGTGGTTAGAGGGCTCGGAAAGGTTGGGCAATCTGGCTAGGGGGGAACGGGATTGTTTTCCTGGGAGCTGTGGAGCATGTTATTATGTTATTATGTCGTTCTTGCCCATTCATGATTCCAGTAGGTTAGGAGGATAACTTGTGGTGTCTCTGTGCTCCTGTCTCTACCGTTAGCTAGTTTGGTAAATTAGTTGGGCATTATGAGTCGTGAGCGTGAGAGCAAGTATCAGAATGGGAAGAGGTTCCCCTTTCTAGATTGTGCGATGGCGATCGGACTCATGGGTACTGCTTTACCCTTCGCGTTTCGTTTCGTTTTGTACGCGTTGTTTCGTTGTTCTGCCGTCTTTGTTAGCTATTTTCCAGGTTACTTTTAGTAGTTATGAATCGAGCGACAAGGGAAATAGGAAAATACCCGATCGCCTTAGCTATGTTGGAGTATTTTCAGATATCTTCGGGTATCTTGAGAATTCCAATTAAAATTTATACTCGAGGTAAACCAAGAGTTGATCAAATTCCATAACTTCCAGTGACTGAAATAGGATAAATGATACGAATTGCCATACTGAACATTAATGAAAATGCAAAGTTACTATCAATGACAGTTTTCCTTCTAATGTGGCGAAATTAGAAGGTGTTCCCAATTTATACTCGAGGTAAACCAAGAGTTGATCAGATTCCATAGCTTCCAGTGACTGAAATAGGATAAATGATACGAATAGCCATACTGAACATTAATGAAAATGCAAAAGACTGTACAGTGACAGTTCCCCTCTACTGTGGCAAAAGTAGAGGGTACGATATCGAGTCCATAGGACCGGATATGAGCTATATAAATATAGCTGTTGAAAGAAAAAAAAAGATAGGCAAGTTGCCCGCCTCCTCTACGAATACTATATCCGATTGATCCTTGGCCAGAGGACCAACCAGGACGGCACTGGTGAGTAGCAGGAAAAGAAAAGGAGAAGAATTGCTGAGGGAGAAGCGAAGGGGGGCACCGGCCCACTCTTATAAATATAGAGAAATCTTCCCCGCGCGCGTGTGTGTCCCCTATTTACTCGGTCGATTCGCTAGCTCCAAATACCCCTGTGAATTGAGACATTGGCTTAGATAGGTTCGGCTTAGCAAGTTAATGGAATTACGAAAGCCAGTTAAGGAGATCCTTGACAGCCAAATGACTCTTGCTATTCCATGTCAGGAAAGTACTAATCCCTCTTAAGAACTTCTGTCTCTGGGGCGGCGATCAGCAGCGCTAGCGAATCGACCGAGTAAATACGATACGGTATGTAAGTTATTGCCGGTAACTTTCCCCGGCGTGGCCCACATGGGCCTCATCCAATATTGAGACTCCAATCCCCTTAGGGTTTGACAAAATATGATAATCAACTCAATCTAGTAACTATTTAGTCAGTTTTCGCTAATGCAAAAATGCTTTTATGTTTTTGTTGCTATGATATGTTTTTTGTTTTGTCAGTTTGGTGGCGATTTGGTCGTTATAGGCCTCCGTACCCGTCACAGCACTAATTAGCACAACCGATATGAACTATTTTTCACAAGGCCTTAGTACCTCAACTAGTCCAGTCGTAGTGCTAATACATTTGTGCATACTGGTATCTGTATCATACCGGCTGCCATTTAGTACTGTATCATACCGGTACCGCATGGCATCATGGCTAGCGAACCCCTGGGATACTTCCGCAACGTGCAGAGTCAAAACCGTAGCCTAGAAAGACTGGGAGCGGGTCCATGATAAGCTCCGCAGGATTCAAAATGGCCGAGGATGCCTTTTTTACACTCTACCACACAAGCCTCCGGAAAAGAAGGAAAGACAACTGTATGCAGACTGCTCCATAAATATATCATCAATGAGGTAAAAGTTACGTCTGCCAAATTTTAGTCCGAGTTCTTCTTTCCTTGAGTAGAAGGGATCACCTTAGCCATCTGTCAATCCTTACTCTATATATCTTAGCTTAAGTCAAATTTTGAGCTCAAAGTTTCTCCCCCGGGAGGGTGGCCAAAACGCTCTAGTGCGATTGTAGATTTATCGAGTTTCTATAGTAGCTATCCTTCCCTCCACCGGAGAAGAAGATCAACCAACCAACCAACCAACCACTTATTCGGCCTACTTCCTCCTCGCGCACGCTTGTCTCTACCGGGTCCAGGCCCTTTGTCCGCCTCGCAACTCGGGATTCAACCCTGTAGCAAAGCTTTATTATGGTATGTGCCAAAGTCCAGATTTAATCAGTGGTTAGTCTAGTATTTGGGTAGATGGTTCGCTATGCCGGGCGCTCGCTATGGTGTGGAATACGTTAATAGTTTGTAAATATACTGATATCATATCTGTTACTATAGTCGCTATCGGAGAGAGAACTTGAAGCAACCGCATTTGAGAAGCGGCTTGCACACCTTATGACCTGTGGAGCTTTTACTCGAGCCAACCTTGGCTTCCCCGTCCAGCCTAACAGAGAAATAACTCATTACGTTCGCGGATTTCTCAAAAGGTTTATCGAGGAGCACGACAAAAGAAAGACAACCTACGAAACTAAAACTACATACAAAGCACTCAAACATCAAGCTATGATAACCAAAGGGCATAAATCCCAGACGTGGACCCCTGAGAGGCTCGCCCAACTTTCTTGTTTTCCGTCTTCCGAAGAGCCCTTAGAAATCATTGATACGCATGGTGTCGTTTTGGGGTACCGATTTCTCCTTCCTCTCCGCCTCATCACTGCCCTCGAAGAGTCCGAAGTCATCCTTCCGGCAATGAAAACTCCCAAGCACACGCGCGGAAGCTACCTAGTGCGGCATTGTGCCCATTGGGCTGACTTTTCCACTAAAGTATTCGAAAGTGCCGACTATCTAAACCAAAAGGAAGCTGCCGATAAGTGGCTCGAGACCAATAAACTCCTATTCCAGCACTTTTCTAATTTCCTTAGGATATACGATCCTGAAATGTGGTTGGGGATGACCAAGAGTATTTTCAACGCATCTCGTGGTCAACTCTCTGGCCTCGTGCATCCATGGCACGGTATTGCGATTGGGCAAGGCGTGGGCTCCGAGGGTGGTGAAGACCATTAGGACTGGCAGGACAGGATGTCGGTATTCAATGCTGTGGTACCGTTTGGTGCAGCAGGATGGAAGGGCGCGGAAGTGGTTTTGTGGCAGTTGGGGATTAAGGTTGCGGTCGAACGAGGTGACTGTTTCATGTTTGAGGGGGCTATCGTTGCAGATAAAGCATGTGCGGTCACTGAGGGACACCGTAACTTTATTGACCTCTTCTGCCACAAGAGCGTTTACGACATCCAGAATCGTGTCAAGGAGAAGGCTAGTCACCCGAAGTCTACAGATATTAGAAAGGTATGTTTTATATTCCATTATTTTAACGTATTCCACACCATAGCGAGCGCCCAGCATAGCGAGCCATTTGCAAGTTTAGGTAATGTGATTGGCTCAACTTCAGTCTAGATCTAAATAGTGGCTCGCTTATGGCGCGAAATACGTTACTAGAAGCTTCAATAATCTGGCGGTGTGCTATGTCGTCGAAAATTCTCTACTCTGGAAAAGGGGCGAAAAACACGGGAAATCAAAAGGCCCGCTCTCCAGGTCTAGTAAGAAGTCATGGAACAGTTATTTAAGATTAACCAGCCAAGTATATCCCTATCAGGTCGAGTTCGTGGGTTTGTAGACTCACGGCGGGGGCAATATTGGTTCGGGGGTTATGTCGTGAACGTAGATAGGCAGGGGAAGTATACTTTAATACACGGTACAGACTCGAATATCCCGGGCGATGTTAAATGTTAATTCTTGCTTCTACACACACTGTATATCCCGACATTACACACGAACCGGCATAGCCCCCGCCGCGGGATTACCTTTATACTCGGTCCTTCTGATAATACCAGACCTTACAGGAGGAGGAAACTCGAACGACATAGCACCTGAGCCGATTATTAAAGTTTACAATATTAGTCCTGTTTATTAACGTAATTGCCTACAGGACAAACATCAAACAGCGAGGAAATCACGCAGGAAGCAGGTGTCGCAAATGAGGGGGAAGAGCAAAAAGGCCCAAGGGGCGGGGAAGCAGGGGGAAGGTAGCCAGGGGGCCGGGGGTAGGGGGGCAGGGGGGCGGGGATGGTCGGAGGGGCAGGTGGAGGGGCAAGCGGGAGCGGGGCGAGTGGATTGGGGAGGGGGCGGATGGCGAGGATGCCTAAGGGAAGAGCCGACAAAAGGAAGGAGCAGAAGAAAAACTTGAACGACAGGAGTGGCTAGCTGACTATTCTGCGAGAGCAAGGAGGATAGGCGGGACCGCCAGTATTCTTTGGTAGTATGCATTTCTTATGTACAAAAAAAAATCTCTCAAATTGAATCTCACTACACGCATGGCAGATCGGTGCCGCGAATACTGGTACTTATTTCACTAAACATCGAAGCTATTCTAGCAGAAGTGACGATTCGTTAGCGAAGAAACTTGAACAGAGGAAGGGAGGGAATGGGCTGACCGATGCTCACACGACAACTCTACCCGACTCAAGGCCCAACCTCATCCTCCTCCATAATATTGACTGCCAGACAAATCTGCAAACACCTAGTAAGCGCATCCCGAACTCCATACAACCCACCCCTAACTGCGACATTCACGGCACCTCCAACGTCACTCTCTAATCTGATAGCCCCTAATTCACTGATCCTCCCAGCATATCCCCAAATTTGCTTCGCTAAGAGCTTGGAAAGGTAGCTAGGCTTAGTATTAAGCAACTTGTTGAAAGCCTTCCCTGTAAGGATTCGTTTGCATGGTCAAGAGCGCGTCCCGACCTGCCCGAAAGCTTAGTTTTACGAGCTCGTCTCTTGATTCGGGGCTTATCCCCTCTTGCCCGTCATTGTCTTCCGGGCCCGAGTGAGAGTATGTGTTTCCATCGCCTTCTAGTGAGATGAGGTACTCCATGTCTCGGAACGCCTCGGCTAGGAGTGGCCGGGGTTTCGGTTTGACAACTTTGCTGAGGAATACAATTATCCCGTCGTTGGTTAATTCCCTAGCTTTTCCTTCGAGGCCGGCTTCTATCCCTTTCAGGGCATCACGGAAAATTGCTAGTTCGGTTTGGAAGGGGAAGAGTTCCTCCAATAGTACTGCACTGTCGCTGCTGGCCTCTATTCCTGTACTCATGTCTCCCCAGGGCATATCTGATGAGGCGCTGACAAAAGTGCTGATTAGAGGGTGGGTGTAGTCCATGCTACGTTTAGGTTGCTGAGGAGGACCAGGAAGTTGAGGATTTTGTCATCTGTGGTTGGAGCCCCCGGGATGCCGGAGGAGGATCTAGGGTAGCTCTCCACTTGAATTTTGTGCTGGATCATGTTGACAAAGTCTGAGCGTAGGACTCGGTCGGTGGCGGAAATCGTGTTGCTAACGAGCGCTTGTTAGGAGGTATGAAGGGCACATTGCAGGAGGTTGTTGACGATGTACATCTGTATGGTTGATTAGAGAAGGATGCACAGGAGGTGAGTAGCAACGAGAAATCGGAGGGGGATTCGTCGAGCTAGAAGGCCTTTTCGACAGAGCGGCCGCAGAAGAAGCTCGTCATGGCGTTGAAGGGAACTATTATTCGGTCTTGAACCTTCCGATATAATGCGGAGTTTTTTATCACAAGGGGAACTGCGACGGGTGAGGCCTCGAGGCTCAGGGGGCTATATGTAGTTAGAAAGCTTAGATCTAAAAGAAAGGGTTAGCTCTTACCCAACATTTCCGTGCGAGAAACAGCAATATAATGACCATCGGCCAAGAATCGCCCTGATCTCACTAAGTACTATAGTATATATACCTCCCTCACATTAACACTTTCATCTTCACCCGATTTTTCAAAGCCAAGTACATAAAGATGATTACTAATAAGATTGAAAGTGAAAAACCGGGAACATATAGAAATAGTAACAAGGGAAAAAGGCAATCCACGAAAGGCTTCATTTTTGGCTGGCAAAGGAATTTGTTCGACTGCCGGAGGAGTTTGGTAAGGTTTTCGCTGCCCTTGTCGCTGGAGATCGCTTGCCACCGATATATCCCCAGATGGCAATAGGGCGCTAGGAGGGCAGGTAGGGGAGGTGGGTGGGACAATAAAGGATCTGGTGAGAAAGCACACGAGGTGTAGGAAGCTTGATGATCTGCCGGTCGGGGGAGATGAGGGATACTGTAGTATATATGCCATAGGTCCGTAGACCCATCGTTGGTGAGCTATGACCCCGCGCTTGGCAAGTAGCCAGCTAAACCTTTTTCCAAAGACCCCCGAGCTGAGTTCCCTTGAGTGAGTGATATTTTATGCACTTTGCCTAATTGTTAATGGGTTTTTCCAACCTAGCATTTAATACTGCACCGGCACTACCTAAAAACTTCCCTAGACAGATATACTTTATAGACACTGCTGGCTCCCCACATGTCTTCCGCTTTTACGCTTGCATCATCAAGTGAATCGTCCTTATACTCTGTGTCGGGTTCGGCTTGAATCGTAGGACCATTTAATGCTTCTCGCTTGCCCCACACTCCACTGCAACTCTAACTCGTTTAGCGGCACCACGGGTTCTGTTTTATTTCACTTCTTTTAATTGTTGCATTTTGATTACCTTGTTCACAGAGATCAATGATATTCCACTAGAGTCGATTCTTTTTTTATCTTCCTGTCCGATCTTGTGAATAATATTTCCCCTTCCATTCCCGATATCGAATAGACAACCAACCGAACAACCACCCCCCCCGGCCCCGGAACGACCTAGGGGAATGGAAGACAGCCCCAACCTCCTGGAATAAAGAGGGGATATGATGATACTGGCAACTCGGGAGTGGATCAGCCCTCTCGTAAGAGTGGTAGACCATCTTCCCGCTTTCCTAGTCGTTATGTTCTTTCTTCAATTCTAGATGGAAGCGGGGGGGGGCCAACGTTCTCTCGAAATGTCCGGGCTCGCGCTGCCCACGAGAAAAAGAATTGGCGCAGATTTCGAGAAAGGAGATTCAACTTGTGTGAGATGCAAGGAAATGAAATTGGATTATCCTGGATGAAGAGGTAAAGTACGTCATCTCCCATTACCAGTCGCCGGTTGTGGATTTCCCCAAGGATATGAAAACAGGAGGGTAATAAAATCAACAAGGGGCAATACAAGAAGGGTGTGAGAGGAGGGAGCAGGGGATGAGGGAAAAGAGAGGGGGAAAGAAATCTTGTTAGTTGGGGAAATAATGAAGCTGATTCTGAATTGATCATAGGTGAAATCACCCTTATGCCCAATGATACTACACAACTCTAGAGTGCTGATCGAACACCTGCTACAGATCAATTGCATGGGCTCTTTGATGGCATATTATTACACAATGGATTCCCCAGTTTCGTTTGCCGCCTCAACCATCGATAGAGAGCCACACCCAACTTCAGAGATACACAGCGACGGAATCGCAAGTTTTATATCCAGATTGCTATCCGGAAAAGATTAAGATGGAAGGGCGTGACAGAATCTCACTGTTTTCGAATCCCATGAGGTCGCTATAAGAGGTGATAAACTTTCAAGATCTAATAGGTAGCTTTCCCGTCGGATAACAGCACCCTTCTAAGCCGGGCGGCGACATTGTTTCCTCATGGCCCATTACGCAGGCTGAGGCTAAGGTACTATTCACAATGTATGGCTCCCACTTTCAATAGTCGTGATTAACTTGGGAGCTTCTACTGTTAGGATTTAATGTCAAACCTTGGGACACGCCGCAGATATTTTGCCATGTAGCCTGTATCTAGGAAGAAATGTTTCGCCTCTTTCCTACTCCGTTGATAGAATGATCACATTCACGGCAGTCTTACGGCTCAAGATCACTACCCAATGGAAAGGCGATAGATTGTCCTTCCTCGCGCCGACATAGGTGTGGAGATAGGTCGACATGGTGATGAAGCTATTGGAAGAGAAACAAGCCGGGGAGCAGCACATCATCTAATAAGTACCCGTTGGTCTTGAAAAAATACTGAATCCGTGTGTCGAGTTTTCCAGTTCCCGCTACTCCTTATTTGATGCCCGTTTCTTGGGTGACACCCATCAATCTAATTATAATAGCCACTCCCCCACTCAAATCCTCAGACCCAAACGCCTTCCGCCCTACCATGAAGCTCTGGTATACATGCAAGAAGGATACCCCTAGTAGCAACACCACCAACATCAATAACAACAGCAACAACCACCACCTCCACAAGTTCCAGTCCATAGTTCCGGCCAACCGCTGTATCCACTAGTGCCAATATACGACGTTACAGTGCCGGCTTTAACGAGCAGCAATACCTCTCGATCCACATAAGAACATATGATTTCCTATCTTCCCAACTACAGTACTAACGTACTGGAGCACTAGATGTCGACTTCCTTTCTTGCGTTTTCTGTTTTAAGTATAGATCGGCGTCCTCTTTTTCTTTCTTGTACTATCAATCACATTCCTCCATCATGCCTATGATTCCAATCCAACCTCACTCTCAGTACGAAGTTCCGACACGAATTTTCCCCAAAGCCGACACTTCCCAAACAACTCCTCTTGCCCGCCGAAAAACAAAACTCAATTAGCCCTTGGGCTGAAGGTCCTGATTTGGGTGCTGTATCCGAGGAGATGACATCGGTCCAGATACAGTAAACAGCCAAGGTGACCGGACACATCACATACCGATGGCTCAGGATAGGCATGAGAGTCTTCGGAGATTTCCTCTTTCCAAGAAGGGGTGACAAGGACACCAAATATCTTCCCGCGAATCAAATAAAAAACAAAAAAAACAGACCTTACTAAGAGAGGTAACTCCCACGTCCAGCCCAAGGTCTGTGTATTTGGGTCTTTATGATAGGGGGGATGGGAGTTTCGCTTTTCACTTGGAATGGGGATGCCGTTATCGACTTCTCACCAATCTCAGAACATTTAACCCCCTTAGATAGTAATTTACCGTAACACTATCGTACCTCACAGGAAACCCGTTACGGGGCACTGTGCACCCCCCCCTAACCTATTGGTAGAAAGGGGCGCATGAATTGTAGACAAGCACTATCTTTTCGTTTGAGGGTTCTTTAGTTGATGTCATTGCTAGTGATGGACAAGATCAGATCATGATCGAGCAGAGCATCCATGATCTGATCGATTTGCTCAATCATGGGTACTACTCGATTATGCTTGACCATTATCGGGTACACTCGAGCATCTTGAGTCATACCTAATCACTCTACTAATCTTAGTGATCGGGTAATGCGATAAACCTATAGAAAGAGAGTCTATCAGCGCATTAGATATTAATTCTTTCGGCCAGACTTTACACTAGTAGTTCTTCAACGAACTGCTGTCCTAACTACTGACTTTTATTATATTATCACCACTCCTAATGCTTCGGGTCTTCGATCACGCGATCAAGATCTACCCATTTGATCGATCATTCGATCATGGGTTCTCCTCGATCAGATCATAGTCGAGCATGCCCCCCATTATACTGTATGCTCGATCATGATCGTGTCCATCACTAGTCATTTCAGGCAGGAGCAATTTGTAGGATGTAATTGAGGGAGGGTTGTTCTTATAAAATGCGATATATATGTAGCGATCGTATGTGTGGAGAAGAATGAAGTGTATAAAGATAGACAATATTTAGTGGCTTGCACTTCAACAATTAAGCATAAACAGAACTCTTAAGTACAAAAAATCATAGCCACTCATACAGGAGTATCACGATATTTCCTTCTCTTCTCACGCCATATTTCTTACCCCTCTTTCCACTTTCTCCTTCACCTCTTTCCTATGTCTTCAACCCCCCCGCCTCTTACATCCTTCACCGAGTTCCAGAATCAACGGTGAACCTACCGATATCCTTCTAGCATCTTCTGACAGGGGATTTTTTGTTGTCTTCTTAGTGCTATCCAAAGACAAGGTATTGTCTAAGCGAGTAACTATCCGCTTAGGAGAGAATGAAGTCTTCTGGAATCTTTAATAAGCACTTTGTAGAGTGTTTCCCGGCCTAGCGACCAATTTTCAAACCAGCCACTGTAGTAATTCTATCTATCATAGTATCAGAAATATCCTCCGAGCATCTCCAACTCTATTAACGATGTTACTTATTTCCCTTAAAGAGCATTATAGGACAATTTCACCCATTAGATAACTTTGCCTATGTCAAATCAGGACGCAACGACCAAGAGAAAATCCTGTTTACTTACCAAAACAGTTAATTTTCCTAGATATTCAGCATTATTCTATCGGCGGCATCGTCCTGTCATACTCTTTATACTAAAAAGGAAGGTCTAGTGTCTATATGGCCATACCGGGCAAAGCTGACTTTAATCCCCATCAATGTTGGTTGCTGCTTGTACCCATAATGCGCCGTACAGATCTCATACTGACTGAGCGAAAAGAATCCAAAAAATATCCACTAGCCGGGCTTCTGAAGACTAGTCTCCCCCTTAAGTTCTAGTGTAGGGTAATCCTGTCTTCCATCGTATATGCTTACGCCAAGTTGAAGTAATCTACCTCTGGGCCAAATATCCGCCAATCTATGCATCCTTAGCACCAAGATCCAAGATCATGATCTGAAGCTTTATGGCGAGCGGTAAACGGTCGCTGATTAATTTTACCGTATCGTACTCGTATCATTTGGTAACTTACTGCAATGTTCCCAACGGGCAGTCCGTCCGTCTTGAGTCAGGACAACGACGGCCGACCTTCTGCCATCCCGTCCCGTCCCCCAGTCAAATTGCCCGAATATCCCGGGTGGAGGACACCTGGCCCCACAGTCTCCAACCGTTATATTAACCCTTGTAATGTCTCAATTTGGCCATTTGATTATTGTGCCAGGACTTGTTTTGAAACGAAACTCCAAGAACTAAGGCACAAAGTAGTAAACCCAATTTCCACTCCCTCACATGAGTTTGATCCGCTTGCCGTTGCCGGAGTCAAAGGCCACTCGGCGCGCTACTAGTACTCAGAACACTCGCAGTTGGACTGCTGTTATGACCAAGGGACTCCTCCATACCCTTAATTGGGCCGAGGCCGGGAGTGTTGAGTATGCCTGAAACTGTGCTTGCATCAAAATCCCAAATGGTTTGATGCGGAATCGACGGACAGAATTTACATACTTGGCAGAGACTGCAGAAAATGTGGAATCGAGATATGAAAAATAGGTGTAGTCAAACTTGGTGGTGAATTGGTGATGGTGTAAATCAAGAATCCCTTATTTCTACTAGGACCTAAATCTCTATCCTTCCCAGCACGACCACAACTTTAGCCAAACATACGCAAATCTACTTCATTAGTTAACAGCTATCCATTATTGTAGATCAGATTTGTATGGGAACAAGGGTGAAAAATCCGAAAAATCCATTCGTATTCGTTACCTGATAAAATTCATTATAGCGGGAATATTTGTATGAGGGATCCGAACTCCCTCACAATTCGTTTGTAATAGCGGTTTTTTCACTATAAAGGGGTCCATTATAGCGGGGTGCGACTGTATGTGTTGAAAGTCACCGGTGAGCACTCCGCACAGCCTGGGAGGGGTGTTTCCTATGTACCTTTCTTGTTTGGTTAGTTCTTAGTACCGTACTAGTTCCTTTTGCTATTCATTATCAATCAAGGTGGAAGGATGGGTATACCTAGTTCGTATACCTTGTGGGAGGATTCGCATACATGGCCGGTGATGCTCGGAGAAGAATGCGTGGGATGGACCAGTGGTCGCAACGGGGCAGTCCGTCCGTCCTGAGGGTAGGACGAGGACGGGAGAAAGTTTTGCCCGGGGCTAATGGCTGTAGGACGGGGGAAGAAGCCGGGCCCCACAACAAGATTGCAGAGTGTCTCAGAGTGTGAGGCCAGAAAGATCCCTGCAGATCCCCACATATCCCCACAAATACCGGCAGGTCCCGACTGATCCCCACAGATGCCTGCAGGCCCAGACTGATCCCCACTCTTCTCCACCATTCAAGCAGAGAATCTGTAGTCCGCCATAATCACTAATCATCTTCAGATCCGGAAGCGAAGAAAACAACTACAGCGTCATCGTGAAAGACTCTAGAAGGAAAGATGGAAGATGGAAGAACCGTAATCTGGGTCACTAGGCCCTGTTTAGAGTTTATCTACAAACAGGGGTGGTGATATCACAATTGGAGACGATTTGAGGTCGAGTTTTCCTGGAGGGCTATTCCAGTAAGAATTGACCTTGTTCAAGTGCCACTTCAATGGGGCCATCTTCGCTGATATGGTACGTATCACGAAGGTGTTGAATCATATTCTTTGTTGATGAATTTAAAATAAAAAATATGAGAGAATGGGAATCCCTCCTTAGGTTAAATTTTCAAATAAAGGAGCACTATCGACCGGTTCTCATAGCTTAATGGTAAAGAGACCGGTCACTACTAGCCCTTACAGGGAAGGTCGGGAGTTCAACTCCCGGCCGGGGTGGATGTAGCAAGCAGGCCTTTAATAAACAGGTAAAGTAAGCCCTGGCGAACCACCTTTTTGCCATCAGGGCTATCAAGTTTTTTTGCCCTAATATATCTCTTGAAGGATAGGCCCCTCATATTCAAGACTATTTAAATTTTGCCGGTGTTCGCCTATTTGTGCCTAATATGCTCAAACTAATTATTATTCGAAATGTGCAAAAGTGAGTCATCAATGATGAAGGAAGACTTACAGATCCCCACTATCCTCATCAGGGGATCTGCAGTCCACTACTGTCCCCTGTGGTCCTTTTATTGGGACGGCATAATAGTGTCTCACCTTATGGGGCCTATGGTCCTTGCTCAACCCTACGGTCGTAAAATGTCCCAGGATGGGACCGAGTAAAAATTGTCGTCCGGTCCGGTCCAGTCTTCTTAGTAGTTTCCCCGTGGGGTCGCCCGGGCCCCCAGACCGTTGCGAACACTGGGATGGACCGGTATAAAGAGCGAGTTGAGTGGGATAGTCCCCGTACTCGGGCGGATTCCCGTTACAGAGGGACAGCAGTAAATGTTCTTTGTATTCTTTATAAAAACCCACCGTTTCCCATAGCTACATAGACAAGCAAGCAACGAGTCCAGACAATATACAGCAGTATCCTCCTATCCAATACTTTCGTACTCTTTCTTATTCGCCAATCCTCGCAATCGGTACCTCATAACAATACTATGCAACCTCTACTCTCACTCATGTAGTTGCCCATGCTCGATCTCTGGTGGGGAGTGGTATAAACAGGTTGGACTAGGGGGACTCCTTATATGACACCGAAGGTGCTTTCCCAAAATGGCTGCTAATTATTTTCTCACGAGAGAGTAGTTGGTTGATCAATCTGATTTTATTGGCTTCGATGATGAATGCGGACTCAACCAGACAGGACATTGCCCAATTAGTGCAATACTTAGAGTCATCATAAAGTATCCCTCGACGAGAGCGTGCATCGTACTAGGAGCCGTTCCAGAGTATCGGTAGCCATGGAGAATAGGGAGATAGTCCTGCTCTCTGAACAATTAATGAAGTTTTCATTCTACTAATTGATCAATCGCTATGTTAACTATGGAACAGGAGTGGGAGGTTAATGGTGATTGTGTATCATACTGAAGCCGCAACAGCCACGTTCCTCCCTAGCGCATCGTGGATGCTGACAGGCTCGCCCTCTGACGCTACGGTGAACCTCCGGATGGCTTCATTGGACCCAACTGCGCTTAAGTGTTTACTGTTCCAGGAGTATGCGAGCGGTGTTCGTCTATCGGTGTCTGCGGAAGCTTGCTAATCTGGTGGTAACCAGGTCCCGTAGAGAGTGGGAAAGGGCTGTATGATATGTATGGGTGTAGCGAGGGACTATCCGATGTCATGCTGTTGCCATACTAATTAGGTTGGAAGGTATTAGGAAATAAGATACTTGTGGGTGGTAAATATGTGAATTGATGCTTTATTAGAGGGGTTTTTTTATGGTGTTGTATCGTGGTAGCCTGAGCAGCGCATTTTAGAAAGCATAAATTGATATCGCCAAATTTTGATGACTAAGGGGGCTGCAAGGGATTAAGTTACGGGTATGAGAGAAAATGATGTTGTCATATCATAGCAGGGATGGTCTAGACTACCGGTGCTTCGCACTTATGCGAGTATGTGGGGCGAGCCCCTTCCATGATGAATGTAACTTAAGATCTAAGAGACGATGCTCAATCAGCAACGTATTTGCATTCCCTGGATCTTTGGATCAGTCAATCCACCCAGATCTTCCTAGTTATATGCAGGTACCCGTGACATGCAAACACTTGCTGCCTTCCATATATGCACTGCGGCTCTGTTGCTGCTACGCCAAGACCTACACAACTCAAACACCAAAGTCCGCAATTTGTCTACCAAAAACATCGCCGTTCGAAACACCTCTGCCACCACTGATACTTCAGCAAACATGGTAATAACTCCCCTCTACCACATCCCAATGCCACAGCAAACTAACCAGTGCATCCAGGATCGAAACGGCGGAAAAGCCTAATCCATGCCACTTCGCTTCCGCGAGCAGCAGGCGGCAGATCTAGGAATTATCAATGCTGGGCAAACACAGTGAGCCAACCTCCCCCCGCATCGCCCTACTAACAACATTATCCTGATTGGAGGGATAAACCAGCTACCCAATAGCAATAACAGAAGTAACCGCAATCCCAGCATTTGAGAAATAGCAAAGCCAAGTAGTAAAAGACATTTTCTGCAAGGTCACGAAAATCCAAGACCGTACCTTTCATCCCCCCCCTCTCCCCCTCTCCATTCTTGCCAACACCCCCAAGGCTAACTTCTTAGACTACCGAATCCGCGACCTAGATTGCGAAATCAATAAGCTAACGCTAGAGAAGCACATGTGGGAGATGCAACTCCGCAACCCCGGCAAACCAAAAGAAAACATGCGCTTGAGCTTGAAAACTGAAGACGAGGACGGTGCAAGGTGCCTGGTTCCCGCAGTTACAAATAATTCGGTTGCGCGCGGGAGCTGCCGGTGATTAAAGGGCTCTTCGACGAACTCAAGCATTTCAAGGAGGCTGCCAAAGGGAAAGATGATGAGCGTAGGCTGAGGGTGGAGATGAGGAGGAATGTGGATGCGGATTATTACGGCTTCAATAGGGATGAGGAGGATGGGAGGAAGGAGGTGGAGAGTTTTAGGAATGTGGAGAGAGCGGGGGAGAAGGGGGCATCTGAGGATTGGGCACCAATTCCCAGTGGATGGGTAGTGCCTGGGTTAGATGAGGTTACGGAGCTTTTGGGGGAGGGGGAAAAGAGTCGGTAGGAGGCGTGGAGCTTCTGGAGAAGGGGTAGGAGTATCATCTTCTTTGGGGGGAGGGAGAGAGGGAAATTGCTTCAGGTTCTTTTCTTTCTGTACGATTAGCATTGTGGTAATATTATGGCGTGAAATCAGATTGGTTTTTCTTTTCTCCTCCCCCCAGCTCTCCTTCTCTCCTCAACCTCCAATACCAGCTCAACTCCACCCCCATCCTTCCCACCACCACCCGCCTCTGTGAGCGAATCCCCACCTTATTCTCCTCCATATTGGCCAACCGACAAATCTACGAACACCTAGCAAACGCACCCCGAACTCCATACAACCCGCCCTAACTATGACATCCATGACACCCGCAACATCGCTCTCCAATTTGATAGCCCCCAATTGACTGATCCCCTTAGCATATCCCCTCCGCTTCTCTAAGAGCTTGGAAAGGCAGTTGGCCGTAGTATTATGCAACTTGTTGAAAGCTTTCCTTGTAAGGATTAGTTTGTATGGTGCCCTGAGCGCCTCCCAACCTACCTGAAAGCGTAGTTTTACGAGCTCGTCGCTTGATTCTGGGCTTATCCCCTCTTGCTCATCCTAGCAGTCTGGGTCCGAGTGTGACTATGCGTTTTTGTTGCCTTCTAGTGAGATAAGGTACTCTAGGTCGCGGAACGCCTCCGCCAGGTGTGGCCGGAGTTTCGGTTTGACAAGTTGGTTGAAGACCATTATCCCGTCGTTGGTTAGTTCCCCTGCTTTTCCTTCGAAGGTGGCTTCTATCCCTGTTAGGGCGTCATAGATAATTGCTGGTTCGGTTTGAAAGGGGAAGAGTTCTTCCAATGGTACTGCACAGTCGCTGCCAGCGTCCATTCCCGGATTGCTGTCTGCCCGGATGATAACTGATGAGGCGTTGACAAAAGTGCTGATAAGGCGGTGGGCGCACTCTGATGCCACGTCTAGGTTGTTGAGGAGGACTAGGAAGTTGAGGATTTTGTCGTCTGTGACTGGAGCCCGCGGAATGCCGGAGGAGGATTTAGGGTTGTTCTTCACTTGGATTTTGCGCTGGATCATGCCGACGAAGTCTGAACGTAGGACTCGGCCGACGGTGGAAATTGCGTTGCTGATGAGGGCTCGTTAGGAGCTATGAAGGCCATCTTGAAGGAGGTTTTGATGATGTACATCACGTCGTCGGCGGCGGATATAATGTATGCTGAATTGGAGCAGGATGCACAGGAGGTGAGCAACAACAATCTGAGAGATCGGAGAGGGATTCGTCGAGCTGGAAGGCCTTTTTGATAGAGCGGCGGCAGAAGGAGCTCATCATGGCGTTGAAGGGAACTATTAGTCGGTCTTGAACCTTCCGGTATAATGCGGAGTTTTTTATCACAAGGGGAAACTTGACGGGTGGGAGGGTATCGGTCTGTTAGGCCTTGAGGCTCAGGGGGCTATATGTAATTAGAAAGCTTAGATCCAAAAGAAAGGGTTGGCTCCTACCCAACATTTCCGTGCGAGAAAACCACAATATAATGACCATCGGGCAAGAAGTACCCCAATCTCACTCTCACTAAGTAGCATATCTACCTCCCTAGCATCAACACTTGAATCTTCACTATTTCTATGTGCCACACCGCCAGGAACTTGTGAGCCGGAACGAGGAGGACCAACCATAGGCCCTCTAATCGACGGCATGTAGGACTGAACCAGAAATGAGAACCATATGATTTGATATCCGCGAGCTATACTTGTTAGCGCCCGCCTCACTGGTAACCTGATATCACCAACCACAAGAGGTACCATACCTTCCTATCAATACTCCTTTCATCTGTAAACCTATCAATAACAATTCCCCCCTGAGTATCCGCCTCAACCTGTAGCCTTTCGATGACCTTCCCGATCCTCCCCTCACCGTAATGCCTCTCAATCAACCTCCCATGCTGCTGAACCCTATTCGCAATATGCTCCAAGAGCCTCATAACGGTATTCGCATAGAAAAGTTCACCCCACCCATCGCCATTCGCTGCAGTCAAGAAGTTGAGGATTTTGTCGTCTGTGACTGAGCCCGCGGAACGCCGGAGGAGGATTTAGGGTAGTTCTCCACTTGTATTTCGCGCTGGATCATGCTGACGAAGTCCGAACGTGGGACTCGGCCGACGGTGGAAATTGTGTTGCTGACGAGGGCTCGTTGGGAGGTAAGAAGGAAAAGTTGAAGGAGGTTGTTGACGATGTACATCACGTCGTCGACGGCGGAGGTGATGTATGGTGGATTGGAGCAGGATTCACGGGAGGTGAGTAACAACGAGAGATCGGAGGGGATTCGTCGAGCTGGGAGGCCATTTCGACGGAGCGGTGGCAGTAGAAGCTCCTCATAGCGTTGAAGGTAATTATTAGTCGGTCTTGAACCTTCGGCTATCATGGGGAGTTTTTATCACAAGGGGAACTGTGACCGGTGGGAGGGTATCGGTCTGTTAGGCTTTGAGGCTCAGGAGGCTATATGTAGTTTGAAAGCAGCTTAGATCCAAAAAAAAGGGTTAGCGGGGGTTATAATAACGCGACCGTAAGCATCGTAGCTAGTGTTGCAACACAGCATATGAAATGAGAACATGAAAATTGATAGAAAACTTTTAAAAAAATCAATAGAAGTTGATGCCTGATACTCCACTTACTGGCCTACATCCGAGCATTTATCCTCTTATGGCGAGCGTTCTGGTAGTCATGAATTAGTTACTTGAGTATGTGGAGTTGAGCTGGGGTACATGTATGGCAAAACTAGCTACCATGCTTGCGGTCGCGTTATTATGACCCCCGTGGATACCAAAACAGTTAATTTTTTAGATATCCAACATTATTCTGGCGGCGAAATTGTCCTGTTATACTCTTTATACTAAAAAGAGAGGCCTAAGATTTATCTGACCATACCAGACAAAGCTGACTTTAATTCTTATCCTTATTAGTTGCTACTTGTACCCATAATGCGCAGTAACTTTCCGGATATACTAATTTTGCCTAATATAGTCAGAATATCAATAGTTTTTTTCTTCATTCGTTTTTTGCTTTTTTTGAATATTCTTCCCATTGTGGAAAGGCCACCTAATTGTTTCTAATAAGTCTCTTATAACCGGTGTACCAGGATCTTCCTATACACACATTCCCCATCCAACCATTTCTTTTTTTCAAGAAAAGCTCAAGATTAAAATACAATACCACTGACCGTACAGTCAACACTCCTATTGGCTACTGACTTGCTTTCATTACTCATCCCAAGCCCCTTTTCTCCAATAAGTTATTCTTCTTGTCTACATTTCCTATTGTGATAGGTGATCCTCCACGATCTACACTCAGTTTGACTGGCACTGCTTCGACTTTTTTTCATACCCACCGACTCTATCATAAACCACAAGGGGGTTTAGGCATGATCTGTCCGGTAGGATATCTTATTCCAAAAGTTCAATAGTGTTTCAGTCTCGAGTAACACCTGGGAGGAGAATCGTATTTTCAAAAATCTAACATGTATGTAGGAGATGTTCATGATTTGCTTGCCCTAGTAACTGTGGCTACTGGGATGCAGGATGACTGCCCAAACGGCATGTCTAAAATGCCTATTAGGATATCATTGAGCGAATAGTACACTACGATAATGGAACTGAAGATACATTTCCAGTACTGGATGCCTTGGCAAATATTTGCGTATCAAATCCAATAGGATAGGTTGTTGCTATGGCTCGATCACTGCAATCAAAAGCACAGAGGATCAGTCTTACTATTGCAGAAAATACCAAGGTTGGGGATCACCTAATTGTATATTTGAAACTGGTATGGGGTATGCTCAAAACCTTCGCTTCCCAATTTGCAGCAGGTAGGATTCAGCGTAGGAATCCAGACAAACCACAGGATAAAAATGCAAGTTTCGCAAGGTCTCTCGCCAGATATAGAATGTGACTTGCCAATCAGCATATTTCGCTATTGACATTGCTATACCTATGAGAAAAACCACTGGAGAATTCAAAAGCACTGGCACGCTTTAAATTCCTTTACGCAGCGCTTCCATAAAACTTGTTCAGGTCAACCTAAAGGATATGAGCTTGATCTTGACACTGGTTATCAGTTACTTAGGTATGTATTGCAGCTGTATGACTGCAAACCAATTGACAAGCAAGATGCTACCTTCTGGCAAAAGCTGGAAGTAGCAACACACCCTGTGACAGTTTTCTCAGCCGTCCGGGGCCCCCGTAGGGCCCGGCGTGGGGACTGCCAAGAGCCCGGGACCGGACGGGACGGCAAAACGTAGTCCGTCCTCGTCCTTGAATTTCCAG
>Ga0307507_10003916_pt1 | contig 27519 bp, 29 predicted proteins | sample 7_EM_MG_FD_207223 | JGI IMG/M metagenome (GOLD analysis project Ga0307507, IMG submission 207223) | Populus trichocarpa ectomycorrhiza microbial communities from riparian zone in the Pacific Northwest, United States - 7_EM | ecosystem: Host-associated > Plants > Roots > Unclassified | place...
AGGAGTATCAAAGGATCAAAAAAGTAAGATAACTACTAATTCGAGTAACTCCACTACCCCCCTGCATGTCCCAATATTTTCCCCCTCACCCGAGTAAGAGTTCTTGTAATTTATTTAGATTTGACGGGCACTAGCCTTTCCGAGAAACCGTATATCGAGCGATCTTAAGCCCTTGAGAACCATTCTTCTAGTTGGCTACTTTATGATGAAGGAAAATATGTCTAACTGCATTAGGGGATATTATCAAGTGTCTCTCTTAGGATGTATCTCCTTTCCTAACCCGGAGAATATAATTCCTCTGAATACCATAACTATAGTCATAGCCCCAACCAATCCTACGGGCACGGTCCCTTCTATTCCCCCTGCTCCCCTATCCTCTTTAAGCTTGAGCTCACGACACTCTATACATTCCCTTTTCACCATACCATTCCCCACCAAACTTCACAAATTGCTCACTTTAGCTTTGCCCCGCCCAACTCAAAAATAATATCAGCCCCAAGTGTCTTCTCCAGGCAAATGAAAATTTCAACCCTTCTTCATTTAGGCACTTTTTCAAGAATACTTGCGGGTCCAGCTACCCCGGACCTTGCTACAGACTATGACTATATTATTATTGGAGGTATATAGTTATAGGTATGGTACTCTTTAAACTTCTTACTAACTTGGAGGAAAAATAGCCGGAACCGCAGGTGGCTATCTCGCTCATCGCCTCTCTACAGCTGATAGCACAAAATCCGTCCTTCTTCTCGAAGCTGGCCCGGACACCCTATCTTCAAGTGGCTCAAACGAAATCGAAAACCCAAATCTTTTTTCTCTCGTGCCTGGAAACTTTGTCGAGAATGTAGCTCAGTCACGCACAAACTACCTTTACACAATTGCTCCACAGACAGCACTCGAAAATCGGGTTCTCACATACCATCGTGGAAAGGGCTTAGGTGGTTCCAGCGCTATAAACTACATGGCATGGGTCAAAGGTTACAAGGGTGATTATGACGAATGGGCTCAAATCGCAAATGATTCAGCATTTAGCGGGACGGAAGGTTGGGAGAGGATAAAACGCGTAAATCTCAATAAGCTAATATATGTTTTCATAAAAAGATGTTAACCTCACAAAATAAAGCTTGAAGACTTCGACCCCACTGGCCTGCCAATAAGCTATTCCCCTTACGCTGCCCCAGATCTCGCCAATCATGGTAACTCAGGGCCAATCCATAACAGCCTTCCCAAAAATCCTATCCCCGGCCTTACTACATTTATAGATGGCTGTATTGAGGCCGGGATTCCAAAGTCTCTTGATTTAAATTCTGGAAAAATTGTCCGTCCATCCCCTAGTTTTTGGGTTTACAAGCTAGAAAGGTGCTACAAGCACCTCATGCTGGTACCTGCGCATCAGAAGCTAACTCAGAAGATAGATTGGAGCTGGTATAGCACAAACGGCAATTTACAAGGGTGCCCGAGTTTCATCGGCAACTCAATGTCTGAATAGTAGAGGAGATCTTGGAGCTGGGCTTCGCAAACAATCCAATTTGGACATAAAGGTGGATACGAGAGTTGAGAGGATTATATTTGATGGCCTCAAAGCTGTCGGTGTACAAGTTGCCGGCGGTCGTATATGTATCCATAGCTCCCTCTGCAACACTCTCTTCAAGTCACATACTGACTGAGGCCTCCAGACCGCGCAAAGGGAGAAGTTATTATATCTGCTGGTTTCATTGACTCGCCGAAATTATTACTACTCAGTGGGATTGGTCCTAAGAGGGATTTGGAAGCTCTGGATATTCCAGTTGTGTCAGATTCGCCCAACGTTGGCAAGAACCTGCTTGTAAGTAGCCTTCCCCAACTTCGCATAACTTTCAAATACTGAAGAAAATAAATCACACAGGATCACCCTACAATTTTGCTAGACCCCATATTCAAGCAAGACCTCCGCGTGCCAACCGGCAATTCATTCTGGAAAAACCCAGACCACGTCCTTTGGGAGAAAAAGAAGTGGATCGACACCTACAATTCCAGCGCTGGTGAAGGCGAGGGGGAAATGACCTTTTTTGGAGGATCTGCTGGTATTTCCTTCCTCAAGTTTAGTCCGGAAGAGCGCGAGCAATGGCCGGAATGGAAAGCTCTGACGGCAGAGGAGCGAGCCCGATTCCTGGATCCCGAAAGACCGGATACTGAAATATTTTATTTTGTAAGTTTTCTAGCGGCCAATCACCCGCCTATTACAATACAGTGCGTACTAATAGCCGACCCTTCCCGCAGCTTGGATACCTCCCGCCCGGAAAGTCCATACCAACCGGGTTGGAACCAAATTCATATGCCCGCCTATTCCTCCTTCAGCAGAACAGTCTCTCTCGTGGCTATATTAGCCTCAGCACTTCCAATCCGGCAGAACAACCTTTGATCAACCCCCAATATCTCTCTCACCCATATGATGTCCGCCTTGCCGTGGAGACAGTTAAGGCCGCTGTAAAAATCTTCAAGACCAAGTCACTCTCAGCCGTTTTTGCAGGGATGGAGTTTGTCGGGGTAGCTGAGGACCCCCCTTTCATCCGTGACAGCCCCGAGCAGGAGGAGAAGAATCGTGAGAAGGGGAGGCTCAGTGGTGGATTCTATATCAATGGTATCGAACTCACTGACGCCGGGATTGAGAAATGGTTGAGGGAGAAAGGCCTTGGTCAAGGGTATCACGGAATGGGTACTTGCAGGATGGGAGCCGCTGGTGATCCATTGAGAGTTGTAGATTCCGGCGGGAGAGTCGTCGGTGTGACCGGGCTGAGAGTAGCTGATACAAGCGTCATTCCTGTTGTTATGAAGTAAGTTCTTTACCCCCACACACTAGGTTTCTTTCCAGAAAAGTGAGGCTAATATAGAGCCACCTGCTTAATAGCAATCACCCTCAGGTTCCAGCATATTTAGTTGCTGACGTTGTTGCAGACTCTATCATAAAAGATAGTCGAGGTTGAGATAACACGGACTCGCTGTAGACACTTAGGCTCTAGGGATCATTTAGCAAACAAGCTTGCCCTTTAGTATACCAACAAACTCCCTTAATCTAATTATTCTATAAGCTCGGCCCGATTTTCCCACCCCTCAAATCTGTCGTAATCTGTCACTCGACCCCGGATCCTTCTATCGTAATAGCTCATAGGCACAAGACACAGAGGCCCACCGGACCGATATGCCAGAGCCGTGAGGTGTGGGTGGTATAGTAAACCAAATCCGGACAAAACACCCCCGCGCAGAACCGCTTTCCAGATGCCTCGTGAAGCTATCCATTTCACAAATAAAAGCGGCAAAAAACAGCAAAATAGAGGCTTTTATTCACCGTGCAGCCAGACGGGATGACAAAAACGACAGACATGAAGTTGCTTAAAGTTCCTTTGCTCACCGGCACGGGAAGAGTGACCATATATGAACATGGTGCAGTCCGCCCCCCGGATCAGAAGTATTTTCTCCTCCTTCGAACAGGCAAGCGACAATGCCCCTTCCCGATTTAGCTGTTTCTCGTAACGTGAAATTAGAAAAAGTCCTAAACTCCTTGGCCGATCGAGAGGGCAAGAACCGAAAGCGGGGGTCATATGAGCAGTGCCCCCAAAACCACTCAGAACATCAAAAGCCAATACGAGAGCATTCAGAAGCGCGCTAGTACTATCCAATGAACTTGCAGACTTCTAGACCGCCTATACAGGTAGCAAAGAGGTCTGGGAGGCTATCGGTCAGACGCATAAATTGCCCTCGTAGAGCAGTTTCCCGAGTGACATCGCGTGATCATGAGAGATCAACAAATTACCGAAAGTGCAACACTCCCCAGTTGTGCCACCATTCTACCCCGCAGGAGCCTCGTGGGGTGAGAGGGTCTATTTTTTCTGTGGACCATCCAGCTATTATGATAGGTACTGAGGTGAAAGGTATTCATGCGGCCAGGCGACACCGGCCGAGTGTGAACAAAGGAAACCGGTTCGCCAGGTTTTGAGCTGCATGGGGCTGCATGGTATGATATAAAAGAAAAACTTTTTTAAGGTTTGAAGTTTACAATCGAGGAAAGCATAATTGAACTACTCTAATTTCGCGTTTTTCAGAATAAGCCTACTCAGGAACTACTTGTGAATTTCTTTCGTTTGTTTGATTGCTTAGAAATGAGTATATTGACTGGATGTCGCATGTCAATACCTAATATCGGCACGAGACGGTAGGCAAGCGGAAACATTGCGATCAAGTCGGGAACGGATCGATAGAAGGCTCCCCCCAACACCCTCGAGAGATGCCTGAAGCGAATTCCATTCCCTCCTTTGTGTTGGCAAAATGTCTAACCACCTCAATACGAGGAACGCATGGAAAAGTAACTCTCCCCCCCCCTCCAGCAGTTTCGACTTCCCAACTACGACCCTCACATCAACCACAATTCATCCATGGGGCCAGTTTGGCAGTTTTTTCTTCCGTAATCCTTAAAACTTCCAACTGACAATCGCCCTTCTGAGGAAACGCACCCCCATTTGCTTCGGACATTTCAAGATGGCACAACACACAAGATCCCTGTACACGTCGTGTCCCGCGCAGCAAGCGTTGGATTCTCCCTCTTCACGGTGAAGAAACCCTTAGGACCGCTTAGGAGTGAGAGTTGAGGGAAAAAAGAAAGAAAAAAAGGCTCGAACGGGACGGGAAGTGTTAATAATATGAAGGAAAAAAAATGAAGAAAAAATCCATTGGACTATCCGATCAGGTATCGTCATCCAGAGAAAAACACGAGGCCGGTTTGTGACCCGGAAGTGTGTTGTGGGGTTTCAACCAATTGCTCCAGGCCCGGACATCGCAGCATGAGAAAAATGTGTACAATTCAGTACAGCACCGAGCGCGGGCAAGCGCGGAGAGGCCGCTCTTTCATGGCTTGCAAGCTCTATCTATGCGCTAAGAGTCGCGTCAAATGATTTAGGCATCAGGTTCAATCAGAGCGAAAGCGAGAAGGAAAGGCACGAAAATATGGGAAAGCATGAGGCGAAAGGGAATGAAAAGAAGAAAAAAAAACCGAGAATTGCTTAAGTTTTTGCCAGCCAACAGAACCATTCCTTTCGCTCACTTCCCAAACGACAATAAGAGCGAATTTTGGGCAGGATCCTCAGCTGTAAGTAAACAACCATCGAAGGCGAGGGCGCATGCGATCGGCACCCAGCGTTTCCTTCTCTTCTTCCAGCGACCAACTGACCGAAGGGCGGATGGATCCGGACGGCCTGATCGCACTCCGGAAGCGCCTTTCATAGATCAATTCCACTCCTCTCTCTTTGTTCCACTGCCTATACAGAAGCCATTGGAAATAGGCAATTGGCAGGGCAGCGAAGGGAAGTTTGGACGTTCGTCCAACAAGGATCCAAGAAATGGCATACCGAATCCGAAGAATTCCCACGGCGCTGGTGATGATGATGATGATGATGATATGGGTACTTTAGCTAGTTGAAGGATACGATTCCTTCCTTCCTTGATCTTTTATTCTCCATGGACAGGCCTCGTCAAGCACATCCAACCGCTCTCGATCTTCACGGCTTCCCCGCGCCGATGGTGGAATGCGTGCTGTAATGTATGCTACCTTACGCCCGAGGGCGGTACATCTCATGCATATGTAAACACGGCGCAGTTTGTGTGTCGGATTGACCCCCGGCTGTCGCGCTCCACCTTCCAAGATCGATCGATTGTCCGCTAATATTCGCTCTTCAGCCCATCACAATCTCCCGGTTGTCTCAAACACAGACTTCTCAACATCCCTGCTGCATCAATTCCGTCTCTCTTTTGTCTTTGCTTTCTTTTTTCTCACTTTTGCCTCACCGCATTTGGGAAGCGAGAACCTTCTTGAAACTGCAATTGCGCTTGGGTTGAAGTTAGTTGAGTCGGTGTGAGCTCGCCAAGAGCTCCCAAAATTTCCTTAGCCCATCACGGTATCTACGCACAAAGTAATACCGGTAGGTAAGAAGTACGAGTACAGTACCCGAGCACAGGGATTGGAAGGAGGCATAGCTAATTATCTGTGCGTAGCTGAGCACCCATACGAGACCAGCACTCGAATGCTCGGGTGCTTCTTGCCAGTCACTTTTGTATGGCACAACATGACACTCGCACTCTCTCACGATGCTAGGCAAGGGTGAAGAATGGGGAGGGCCACTAACCCTGGAAGAGGTCATTGGTGACATGGAATTTTGAAGCAAGTGTCATAGACTGTCACTCTCTATCCAGCCGATTTGAACCGAAAATTACGGTTGTTCTCTTCCAGGGAATGAGAAAATATTGAGATTTTCAAAGTGTTTGAAACACTAAATATTGAACAATTGCAAGCCAATCACAATCAATTGCGGTTGCATCTAGGGTGGTGTATCAAAAAACGGCTCAAAGCGGTTTCGGCCTAAGCAAGGAGATATGGGGCTATCTGTGTCTCCGCATTACGCACACGATATACAGCCGACACGAACGCCGGAAAGAAGGGTCATTTTTTCTGGACCTATGTTGCACAAACGTTGTTATACCAGTACCCATTCGGTAATGGTACTTGTAAAAACACCTATTATTTGCAACAGCGGGTTTTGAGACTCCCCCTCCTCCAATCTTGGCGACAAAGAAGCGAATTGAAATCCACCACGACCCTGGCTCGCCGCTAAATTGTGAAAATTGAATGGCTGGAAAGGTCAGGAAATGGTGTGTGATTGATTGTGAGTGCAGAATTGGAGGGGGTGGTGAAGGAAGGAGTTGATGGAGGGAAGGGGGGGAGTGGAGGAAGGTGGGAAAAGGAAAGGAGTGGTGAGGCTTTCTGCGATGAGCGTGGGCCGGGATATCCTTTCAAGTCTATGTGGACACACGTGAGTGGCTGGCCGGAACCCCAACAGAGGCCTGTGCGGTTTGTTTATCTTTTTGCTTTTTTTTCAGCAGGATATGGAGAAGAAGCTGCAGCGATTTGCCTTGGTGGAGATCTTGCGCTCCCTTTCGCTCGCTCCTTCAGCCATCCAGCTGCTTTTCTCTTGCCCTGCAATTCCTGCAGTTGATTTTCCTCTTTTTACTTGCTTATTATTAAATTTTTATCTATTATTTATTTTTATTTATTTACTTACAGTATATTTATTTTTATTCCATTGTTTTTTTTTTGTTCCTCTTCAGTTTTCGCGCATCCACGCACTGCACCCTCCCCACAATCAACCCCCGCCTGGATTTGACCCCCCCGCCTGGATTTCTTGCCTCCAACCATACCCCCCCTCCGATCACAAGTGTTGCAATTTCCAAGCCCTTTCTTGACCCGCAGAAACCGTCAGAATTATCCCGTAGCTTGCTCTCCCTGCCCAATTGCTCTCCAAACATTAGCTAGCCACTCAAATTGGCCCTCCTTCCCCCAGTCTCCCCCCCAGCTACTTCTACCCTTCACTCATCACCGAAGCTTCTCTTCTTCCTTCCTTTCTCCCCTCATCCTGCAAAGCACCTCCACAGCGCGCTCTAGCCTCTCAATCCCTCTTGTGGTAATCTGCAAAGACGTGTTCGGCCAACGCTTTCTTTCAGCCCCCCTTTTTCTTCCCTATACCCAAAATAAGCAAGAAGGATTCTCCTTTCTTGTCGCCCATTCACTTAGTGTAAGGACGACAAGAATTTTCGGAGAATCACTCAGCTTGACAATCTGGACTTTGACGCCCGAGTCCCGATCCCCTTCAGTGTCTTCCCTTCGTCGTACTCATCACCCGGGGGGGTAACAACAGAGACTGTGGTGGAAGAGGAGATACGCACCGAGCACCACGACACTGAGCCTTCTCACTTCTCTCACGAGCACGAGCGGGAAGGTCACCATAATCACGAAGAACAATTCCGCATTGAAGAACAGCACCAGCACCAGCGCCAGCATCAGCAACGCCTCCAAGGACATCACGTACATTTAGCGCACGAAGACGAAGAAGACGAACGCATAGTCACTGAAACGATCCGCGAGACCCATCGCCATCAGGAACTGGTTCCCCACCATTCGCACACCCATATCGAAGAGCACCATCATCACAGCGACCATCATCCCCAAGCCCTTCAGGTTTACGTTAAAAAAGAAAAGGTATATAAGGACGACGATTCCTCCTCCAGCAGCAGCTCCTCCAACTCTTCCCGCGGTCACGGTCACGGTCACAAGCAGCACAAGCATCATCTCCTTGGTCTCGGTCATTTATCTCATCACGGTCACCAAGGTCACCACACCCATCATCTAGGTCACTCATCGCATCACAGTCACGACAATCACTCACACCACTCACACAGCCCTGCCGCACTCGTCCACCGTGTTAAAGAGCACCTCCCCTCCCTCCACCACAAGGAAACCCACCACTCTCACTCCCACTACACTCCCTCCCATCACACTCCCTCCGTCTACGTCCCTTCCGTTCACGGTCACTCCCACTCCAACCACCAACAAAAAGTTCATACTTCCGCCGCAGAACTCGAGTTCGACCGCGCGTCTACTTCTTATCCCAGCCACCACCACCAACAAAAGGTTCACACTTCCACCGCGGAACTCGAATTCGACAACGCATCTACCTCTTCTCACTCCAACCATCACCAACAACAAAAGGTTCATCGCACTTCTGCTGCTGAACTTGAATTCGACAACGCGTCTACCTCTTCCCATTCCAAGTCTCACATTCACTCAGTACCTGTCGTCGGGACTACTGTTGAGCGTATCGAAACTATCACACCTTCTTACACTCCAGTTGTAAGCAAGTCAATTTACGTCGGGCCCACTCCTAGTGTCTCTTCTGAGTCTACCTCTTCTATCCACAAGGAAATTCACATCCCCAAGCCAGCCAACTCTTCATCAAAGTCACTCGAAATGGTTAAGTACGACGCCTACGCTTCCTCCGGCCACGATGAGATCCATCTCACAGGTGGTGCCACCAGCCACCACCAATACAAGCCCCATCATGACCTTCACACTTCCTCTTCGTCTCACATCTCATCAGCTCATGCCCAATCGAAGAGCACCTTCACCATCCCTTGTCACCACATCCGCATTGGCGATCTCGTGATCCTCCAACACCGTCCTTGCCAGATCATCCGTATCACCACCAGTGCCCAGACTGGCCAACACAGATACCTTGGTGTTGACCTTTTCACCAAGCAACTTCACGAGGAGCCTTGCGTTGTCTCTCATCCCTCTCCTTCAGTGGTTCTCCACTCTCTGCTCGGCCCTGTCTTTAAGCAGTATCGCCTCATCGACATCCGCGATGATGGCAAGCTCGTCGCTATGACCGAGACCGGTGAGATCAAGCAGGGTCTCAAGGTTGTTGACCAGGGACATCTCTGGGGCAAGCTAAAGGAGGCTTTCGGTCATGGCTCTGGATCTGTTCGCGTCTTGGTCATCTCTGACCACGGAAAGGAATTGGCTGTTGACTACAAGATTGTTCACTTGGCACACAAGTTGTAAAAGCTTTTATCTCGGTTAAACTTCTTTCATGTGTGTAAAATTCGATAAAGGAGCGATGTACTAGTTCACGGCGGGTTAGCGGTTATCGGCAAGATGTGTTTTTCCTTTTTTTTTTTTCTCCCCCCTTTATCTCCGGCGGTCTGAAGCGGCAAGATTCGTTGCTGGCCATATTGGACAGCAGCGAGCTGTATTTGGTCAGGAAATTTGGGTTTTCAGTCTTTTCGGTGCGCAAACGACTCATCACCTTTTGAATCCGCTTAAACATCTTCCGCACTCCGATCGTTCCAAAGCAGGCTTAGAGTGCCGGCAACGAACTTTACTGTTTCAGACGCCCAAGGGATATACTTTTCCTATGTCTTGTTTTTAGCTATCAGTTCATTTATTTTCTATGTTTATTTCATGTAGGAAAAGCACAAAAAAAACAAGCTTAGTTTTAATCCGGGAGATGTAGTGTTAAGAATCCAATTCAGGTCTTGATTTTCTTGTCTCGAAAGACATCCTGTTCAGCTCAATTGCATTTTCTATGAATTCTGTCATCTTTAGATCTTTACAACTCCCAACGGGCATACTTGCCACGCGATGTTCCTACGCGCTGCTCTCGCCGCTTTTTCCTTAACGCGCCAATGTTTGTTTTGATTCCTACCCCTTTTTCGCGTAACCTGTGCCATAACTTAAGGGCGGCACCAAGTCCCCCCAACAAGGGTCACCCATACAAGCAGAGTACACACCCCCAGCCATCCTTCCAACATCCAAGCTGAACCTCACCCCCTATCCCTCTTGTACCTCCCCGTCCCAGCTAGCCACACTCAACGCATCGGATTAACGCAGCACAGTATGGCACATGCCGCCTGCGTATTTCAACCTTACCTCGGGAGACTACTCAAACCAAGCTCACAAAACACGTCAATCAATGAGCTGTACTTTTATTTTCTCCTTCTGCTTGTATTTATGACCTCCCCGGTCTTTCGGGTGATGGTGAAATCACCGGTGCATGCGGCCATGTCCCGTCCGGTGGCGCTGACAAAAGGGTTTCAGGGGCTGGGTTGCTAATCGAATCTAACCCTACGGCAAATCTAAAATGAATTAGGATGGCTGGGCGGTTGGGAGGTTTGTCCTTGTGCAGCACAAGCAGAAAATGGATTGAGTGCCAGAGTTGGGGGGGACCGGGAGGCCGGGAGGGAAGAGAGTGAGGGAGGTCACCAGAGAGTCCTTTTTTTTCTTTTTCTTTTTTTCTTCTTTCCCTTCCTTCCTCCGCTCACCATATTGTTTGTGTGTTTGTTTTGATCCACGGGTGTCGGCAATGTGTGCGTTGATGATCCTCGAGTGATTATTGTTGACTACGGTAGTGTATGAGATAGGGGCGAGTGATGGGTTGTGGTGTCGGCATTGGGGATCACTCGTCTTGCAAATTTGAATTGTGTGTGAATTACTAGTAATTACTGGTATGATGATACAACAAAATGATTTGATTTTTGACCGCTATTTTATCCTGATAACCTTTTAGTTCATCGTGCTCCAGCCTGACATATTCCCTTAATAGTAACACCGATTGCAGCTTATCTATACAGCCTACTAGATTGCGTAGCCCTGTGTTTGTTTGTTTGTTTGCTAAGTGGGGTAAGGAAACATCAGGGTATGGTGCCGGGAACCAGAAGTCAACTAAAAAACCACGCAATAATAATTTTCGAAATTTTCCTATTACAGCCACATAATATCTAGGAAGATATAGGTCTCAGAAGGCGCTCCTCTCTAGGTCTATGCTTTCCGATTTTTAATCAGAACAGTATTCGTAGAGACAACAAAATTTCCAAGCACAGTATCATACCCATATAATCCTTTTCGAGGTTGTTTTTAGCCGAGAGCCACGATTTTGTATGTATGTATTATATAGTATAAGCGGGATGAATTCCACATCTGTGCTGATTCCAAGTGCCCAGTGCCATACCTTGCTAGATCCACCGGAGAGGGGACTTGTTTATAGGAAGGGGGTTCTCGCATCATGACTGGCGGGGGTTTTTTTTTGTTAAAAACTGACTATTATTATCTCTCATGTTGTGTTTCTTCTGGTCTCCACAACTCTTACGGGATGGTTGTCCTGTATACTCCTTCTTAATTAGTCCTTACCTGACTTGGCTTCGAGGGATTTAACTTGGGCACTTGTATGACATTCGTTCAATTGGAATTTGCACCTGAACTCTCCCATTGCACGTGATTGGTACCGGTGAATAGTTTTTCCGCTACCGGATGACTATGATACGCCAGTATTATATGTGGTCGAGACAGCAAGCACAATCGTTCATGGGTTACTGGAAAGATGAAACCACTAATGGAAACTGATACTCCGTGCTGGGTTCTATGCAGGTCGTCGATACTCGAGTACCATATTCTGGTGTTTGCTAGTTATGCTTTGCCCGCCGTGCCTGTGTCTCAGATGTTCAACTCTAACTTTATCTTTTCATGCAGGATCCTCTCTCCCACGTGCGCGTACCTCCCTCCCCTCCTCCCTTTCCCCGCTTATCATGGGAAGCCGCAAAATTATCGCTTCATGGACAAAACAGCATGATATTTTACAGCAGGCTGTTGCATGTGCGGTACTTTCAGGCACCTATCCAAGGTTGGCGATCTAGAATCTGTTGACATCAAACAAGAGAGTACATACAGTACATACATACAGTACATACATACAGTACATACATACAGTACATACATACAGTACATACATACAGTACACCGGCGACGTATTCCAACATCAGTGCAAGTTGGAATGAGGAGGAGGAGGAAGGAGGAAGAGGGTTGCGGTTGATTGTCGTCCGATGTTCGAAAAGCCAAGAGCGGGGAATGCGTGGCACCAACAACCTGCTACATACTTTACCTCCCAGCACTTTCTCGCTCAAATGATAATTTTATCCCCACCATGCGGTAGTCCACCTTGAAACATTTATTTATTCATTTTTTAACTTGCGCCAATTCTTATATTTCCGAAAAGTCCTCCCCCCGCATGGGGTTCTATGCACCCACCTCACCTAACTAACTCCACTTCTCGCTCCCAACGTCGTTCTCAAACAACATGTCGACGTTGGTACCTCAGATCAGAGTGGCCACGCCAACAGCTCCGCCGATTCCGCAACGCAAAGACAATCCTGCAGTTGCTAGATTCTCACTCACTGGGAAGGTCGCTATTGGTAAGTACATGTTATGATGGGAGTTATTTTTATTTTTAATTTTTTTTCTCCTGAAAAGCCATCCGCTGATACGGAGTAGTTACTGGCGGAGCGGGAGGTCTAGGATTTGAAGCCGCCCGAGCACTCCTAGAACACGATGTTTCTGGCCTCGCCCTCTTTGATATCAGCCATGATGCTGGTCTCCAGGCCGTCGAACAGCTGAAATCTGCATTCCCGAAGGCCAATGTGATCTTCCAGCTCGTCAATGTTACGGACGCAGCACTTGTTAGTGCAGCTGTAAACGTGGTGGTAGAAGAATTAGGCAGTGTGGATATCCTGCTTACATTCGCGGGAATCGTTGGGTGTGTTCATGCGGAAGATATGGCGGTGGAGCAATGGAACAGGATATTGGAGGTTAATCTCACCGGCTCGTTCCTTAGCGCCCAGGCTGTTGGAAAGTATGAAGTCTATCCCGCTTGTGCAGAGTACGTGTGGTCCACGAGCTGGTTTGTGTCAATTCTTCGAGCGGGAGTTTAAAAAAAAGAAAGGAAAAGAAGGAAAAGAAAGATATCAAACCAACCCGTGGCCCAGACGAAACCCTCGACATTATTGGATCCGCCGCTTGAGAGAAGGGAATAAATCGTTTTTTTTTCCCTTCTTATTTCCTCCGTTACACCTCCATAAGCTAATCGAAGCTGGACAAAACAGAAAAATGATAGACCAAGGAACAGGTGGATCCATAGTCCTAATTGCCTCAATATCGGGCCACACGACAAACTTCCCGCAACCACAGGTGTGCTACAATGCGTCGAAGGCAGGCGTGATAATGGCGGCGAAAAGCCTCGCGGCTGAGTGGGGCCGATATAGGATCCGCGTGAACACGATCTCCCCAGGCTACATGGACACGGTATTGAACGAGGGGAAGGGATTGGACGAGCACAAGGCTCAATGGTATTCCAGAACGCCATTGGGCCGCATGGGCGGGAAGGACGAGCTTAATGGGGCTGTCATTTTGCTCTGCAGCGAAGCCGGCTCGTTCATTACGGGCACGGATGTCAAAGTGGACGGTAAGTTTGGCCCTTTCTCTCCGTCCTTCGCTCCCCCTCCCCTCAGGCCGTTCCACAGGTACTGAGGCATGGATACAGGCGGAATCACTACATTTTAGATTACCAGGCCTGGCTTGTACATATCCTATGGTTAGCTTCTTCTCCGCTATTGGTAGATTGAGGATTATTATAAACTTTATTCAGAACCAATAGGTTCTTGGGTGCCCAGTTGGGTCATGGTACATCACTCGTAGGGTTGGACAATTCGGTGGTTGGGCGCGTCTTGTTTGGTAGGGCATTGCTTATTGGCGTGACCTACTTGTGAAGTCCTTTCTGACTGTTGCGCTTATGTGCCAGTCAATCGGGCAACGAAGGTCGCCTAGAGCTCTTGTTGTGCGACCTACGCCGACTGGTCTATTCTATGCAGGTGGAGGTGCTAGTGCTTCTATTTCTAGAGAAAAGCGGTGTCTTATTTATTCTGAATACCCTAATACGCCAAGCTAACTCCATCTGCCATTGGCCGTGATTTATCGTCGGTACAGATATCTATCTACAACAATTGACAAAAACTAATTTCTCCAGAATGTAACACCGGGGGAAAAGTGGGGGGGGGGAAGAAGAAAAAGAAAAAGAAAAAAAAGAAAAAAAGAGGCGGGAGGGGTTCCTTATCCCGTGGCATCAGCCCTACCCATAACAAAACCCTCTATCGAACTTTCAAGGAAGTCCTGTGCCGTCGGCATCCAGGAAGATAGCCCGTAGTCGTCCGGAACCTCCGCAGCATCCACAGGCATAGGCCCCAGCTCACCGAAGCCCAATCCATTGGCACAATCCGCTAGCAGCGAAGTATTCGACGGCCCTTCTCCAATAGCGTAAACACTAAAGCTGCTGGTGGGAGAGGGCGACGAGGGCGCCGACGGCCTCGCTCTTGTGCCCCATATACTCATGACTCTTTGTAAAACCTCGAGATACCTACTTGCACCATCCCCGAGACACCGGCTCGTGGCCGCCAGACACTCCTCCGCCATTAAGATATTCCCCGTCCATATCGCGGGTGGGGGCGTCTCATCCACGGTTAAGATGGCAATGACGAGCACGAGCGCAGCTTGAAAGGCAAAATATGTACAGTACCAAGCCGCGCCCCGACGCAGCGTCTGAGAGCAGATGAATGCGTGGACAGAGTGAATCGTCTGGATAGCGAGGAAAAGACAAACACCTGCCCCACTCTTTGTAGGTGCAATACCTTCGATCGCTTCGGCTTTCACGGCCGGGCTCTTGAGGAGCGGGAGGAAGCACTTATGCATTAGCATCCTGAAGTTTAGTCCTTTCCATACTATCACTGCCTTTGGCTCGGCAAACCAGGCTGGTGCCTCCGCGTCAGCGTTGAAATAGGCCGGCAGGGATTTCTGCCATGCTAACATGCGCTCGTCGAGGCTGCGAATGAGATCGCGGGATGGCCGGAGCCCGCGAAATGTGAAGAAGCTACTGTGGATTTGGTTTGCGAGCTTTACGAATTCACAGTGTGCGATGATGGCGGAGTATGTCGTGCATGAAGTTATGGGCCGGGGAAGTGGTGATTCCGGAGCTTCCAGATCCTAGTGAATAGCAAGTCAATGTGGGCTTTACCGAGAGGGGGTAAATAAAATGGAGACATCATACCCCTTCATTAATGTTTAGCGGAACCCGCGTCTCCACACGGTCACTCATGATTGTCGGCCGGCCGAAGGTGATTGAGGATCCGACATCAAAACAATAGATCACCCACCATATCCGTCTACGCATTTCCCTTGAAAGAGTGTTGGCAGTCAGTGGTGTTTTCTCTGTGAAATCTCGATGTAGCCCTAGGCCGAGTGCCATGCGGATCGCCGCCCCCATCATATTATATCCAGTGTTGGGCCGATCTCGCTTTTGAAGGAATTGGCCCTGCAGAGGTTAGCTTATGACAATGGTCCGGCCGAAAGCTTACTACAAACCATCAATGCCAGGGTTTGTATCTGCTCCAGGGTCCCAGATTCAAGAATACCGATCGTTGAGAGCTCTTTCCGAACCGTGTTCCAGATCTGTAAGTCTAGACCCTGATCCTCATCTGGGGAGCCGGCATATGAGCAAAAAGCGCCCATTGTAAGAACCATATAGTATAGAAGCTTCCATTGAGGAGCGCTCAGAACCTCGGAAAACACAGCGTACCTTGACCGGAATGTCTTTTCGTGTATCAGGGGATAGGAGGGATGGTATAGGTAAAAATATGAATCCACTAGAGACTGCCGAGCGAACGAAGAATTGAGCCTGTGAGCGATATCAACGTTCGGAGGCGGGGAGGTAGGAATAGTCTCTGGTAATAGCGAACCCTGGTAATACCGAGTGACGAGCCGTTGGATTGTCCGTAGTAATGCTGCTCCGGAAGACGTACCTAAAATCAAGCCAAGACAGCATACCCCTTAGCCAAAGCCATCCTGCGTGAATTCATCCAATTGGGCAGGGCCAATTCTGTTACCAAGATACCCAACATCCCTAGCATCAACATTCAGTGAAGCCATCCCATCCGACAGCCCCACCACCATCGCATCCCCTCCCCCGCTGCCGGCCCCGCCACGGAGCTTATCACCCTCGCTCTCCCGCCACTCAAACCCACACGCACTCTCCGGCGGTGCCTCCTCCTCCTCGTCATCGCACCTACGCATGTCCTGGTAATAAAACTCCATCACACGCATTGCATTGTTGTGCTCGCTTGTGGTCGAGTTCGTGGCTGTGTACCGGTCTGTAGACAAGGAACGTTCGATGTCCACATTAGGGTCTATGGTGTGGAGGAGGTGCTCGAGCTTTGCGCAGCGGAGTTGGAGTTTGTCCAAGTTTCTGCATCTTCAGTTAAAGGGAGCTGTTCTAGGAGGTTAAGGAGAGGGGGGGGGGGTTACTGGCGGGTGAGGGGAATTCGGGTTGGTCGAGCTTCGTATATACACCGACGATTGCTTTTTTCGCAGAATTGACAGGGGGATTCGCCGGAGCACTGTGTATCGTTGCCAATAGCTTCAATGTCAATATCGGTGTTTTCTGAGGGGAGATAGTTGTGTACCTTTCCTTTGCGGCGCTGGGTTTTTTTTCCGGGGGTTGTTAGCTGGAGCTTCTATTGAATTCTTCGCAATTCAATGAGATTTCCCGTCGAAATATTTACCTTGCATTCATTGCACTGTTTTTCAAAAATTTCCCAAAACCCCAGACGGGTAGATCACCGAATATTAGTCATAGAACAAGAAAGGGGCCTCATCGTGAAGGGATTCATAATTACCGCCCAAGGAGTAGTATTCGTAGGATTCGACCTTCCACGGCGCTCAGGCATTGTCTCGGCCGTCCTCGTGGGCAAAGGGAGTATATCTTTTTTTTCAAACGAAGGTTCTGAACGTTGTTTGTGTAGGGGAGGTACTGCACAGCAGGAGTTTCCTTCCTTCTCCCGAGTAGCAACAAGGCAGAACAGAGTAGAGTAGGCGTGGGAATGCCATAAGCTTCGTCGTCAGTTGTCATTGTTTTTGTGGGGGAACGAACGAAAAAAGGTAAATGCCAAGATAATGATTTATAAACTCGATTTTATTATTATTTTTAAACAGAAAAGCAGTCAATTGCGGGGTTTTATGGTACTGCACTGTACCTAGTAGAGTATTCTGTGTTTATTTTTGGGCTTGATCTTCGTGTCTAATCTTTAGCTCACCCGAGTGCTCGTGTGTAGCTTTGTTTCTCTCCTCCCTACCTTAGCATCGCGTCTGGCTACCGAGTACGATGTGCGTGTAAGAGAGTGAATGGGCGGCATAAGAGGGAAAAAGGGAAAGAAGGAAAAAAAAAGTAGGGATTTCAGCGACGGCGGGGTTCAATCTCCCCCTCTTCTCCTCCCGGGGCCATTTGTGCACGGATAACCTCTTTCGGGATGACCGCCTCAAGACGAACATTCCCCACAGAACGGAAGAGAAAGAGATATGGGAAAGCTAAACCTTTGGTGAAGTAAGCTTTGGCTCGACACGCGGGGTCGTGATGGTGGTCCTTCATTACCAGCACAGGCGCTACCCTGGGTATGGTGAGATGATACATGTGTGACCGGTGAGTGATTGAGGAATTACATTGAGTTAGCGTACAGTACCGGTACCGTAGTGACAATTCGTACAACGAGAATCAAGTTAATAGGCTTTTGGTGCCAGATGGTCCGGCTTGGGCACAGTGCGGTATGTACTTGTACTCGAGTACGTACTCGTAATTGAACGACGTTTGTGAACACGGCTGCAATTGCTGTTTTGGAGATTTATCGTACGAATGAGTTTGGGGGGCTCGGCACTAGTGATTTGGGGTGAATAATCAAGTCTTTCACCATCTACCGTATACCGCGGCCCCTTTGTAGTCGGGTAGCTGTGAATAGTTGCCTATGGATAGTTGAGTTAGTGTTGACAGCTTGTTTGGTGGAGGAAGTAAGAAGGCGATGATTTATGGGATTCTGCTGGTATCATGTCCTCAGGTACCATCACCTGCCCGTTATGTTGAGTGAAGGCTATTTAATGGCACCGTCATGGCTCTCTTAGTAACCCTACCATCAGCTATCTGTGGTTAGGCGGCACGATACTCTGTTTTCCTAACACCCGGGGGAGTGTTTATATATCAATACCCATCAGTACCACTTGCTTTCAATCCTTCCTTTAACCAACGGTGAGTTCTCAGAACTCTACCTCCCTCTACGTACATACGGGGGAACTAGCTTGTATTCGAGAAAGACAAGAAAATAAAAAAACAAAATTCAATATGGGCATGGAGATTTGGTATGACGTTGTTGGTGGGGATTGCATCTGAATTCGTCAATAATCGGTTTTGTATGATACCATACCGGTAACTATGCGGCTCTCGGCCTACATAGTTGGGCTTGGGCCCCTGTCTCGAGAAACCCCGTCTTCGACCTGATATTCCTATCCACCCATCCTTTCATGATAGATTAGCCAACGACCACGGGCTTGATGTTCTCGGGGAAGTATCTATTGCACAGTGGTTCTAAGATGATTTCACAATAAGAGGCTTTCCCATTAGTTTATGGTATTTATGCTTAAGTATTCTTAGGAGGCCACAGGCATAATCCGAGGAGAGGGGTGGATCTTACCTCTCGGAGGGGGTTTGGTGACATGATGACTGGCTGTGATAGTGGAAATATCTGCATAGAATCTACTATCAAACTGCCTAGCCTCGAAGTACCAATCTGAATTTCCCCTGAAGCCCCGAACTCGGTCTCTGCGCCGCTTCAAGTGGGAGCAGTCAATGCTGATGGAGCGTACTGATCACTGCTCACGGAGTCCAATTCGTCGCTTATTCAGCTATATCGATCGGCAGGGTGTGAAAGCGCCCGACAAGGCTTGTGCCTCTAGGTTCTGGTTGGCTTTGGGACAGTGCGGGGGCGACGCAGGGATGAATTGTCAACAACTAACTTAACGAAAGTACCGTACAATACCCTTAGGCGTAACTCTAGATAGGAGAACCCAGCCCAATATCCCTACTATAACTTTGGCCAAGCCACTCGCACTGACAATTTATCTTCAACCTCTAGCGAAGCTACTGAAGGACCCTTACCGGTAGACTGTTTCTAGAGTAAGTGGTGAAATAGGAGAGAAAGGTTACCCCTGTGGCTTTATCGGTGTTGAGTTTACACATTCGTAGGAGACAAGCTAACGCAGTGTGCAGATACATATTATAAGGTCTACTTATCACCCGGGACAGATGCTTTCTCAAAGCTACGCCGCAAGAGCGCGACTTGAGGCTCTGCTTATTCTTGCCCTCGCCTGCAATACTATAACAGCAGCTTCCCCGATATCCTCGTCCTCCGATGTTTGGTCCACACTCATAGCGAACATAGCACCACTACTTGTCCTAGTTGGCGAGAAGCACGTAAAAGCATATTTCAAAAATATGTGCCGGTCATCGCATCACTTGCTCTTCGCTTCTGCGCCCATAGGGCTTGTCACCGCCGTAACTACTTTAATCCGACTGAATGGCACACCGATGCTCAAGCGGATGATAGGTCGGCAATTTGAGACGAGGGCAGAAATTCTCGCCGACGTGACTTCGGTTTCCGGAGGCGAGGTTGGATTGGAGCTGCGGAATATGAACCTAGAACAGACTATTCAGCCAACCGACGACGATCTGGCTATGTTCTGGGTACATGGGAGAACGGAGGGATCGCCGGAAGAGGTCACAAAGACCTTTAAAGCTTGGATTGGGGCTCTCATGAGGATTGGCTATTCGGCGGCCAACTCTGCCTCGTTATATTACGACAGAAGGTGCTCATGGGAGATGGTAATGTCCTTTAAAGCCACGGGCACCTGCGCACGGTGGGTTGCAAGGAAACATGCAGCAGAATCGGGTAACCTGCCGGAGCTCTTGGATCGATGTGAGGAGAAGATTGCTGCGGAAAAAAACTCTGGAGGCATAGCAATATGTACGGCATCGGCAGTAGTGTATGCTAGGTTCACTGACGTTTCTTTGGGCTTAACGGCTAGTATCAACCTCGACGATGGAAAGCTAGAGATTATGAGGATCATAACTATTGTGTTCTGCTTGATGGGAAATATTGGAATAATTCTTGCAGCCTGGTTTACGGGCCATGATCCAAGAGATGTAGGGCTTGTTGGTGCGGGGCTCTTTGTTTCCGCTGCTGGCTCTTGGCTCACTGCGTGGCTTGTGGATGAAGCATCGGAGGAGACGATTCTTGATATGTCCCAATTGTCGGCTGTTGCCTCGGGATTCTTCTCCGATAGAATTTCTGAGGGAACGGAGCTCAGCTTTTGCCCCAAGAAGATTGGGATCTCAACCGATGCTCGCCCCGGCACAAGGGGAAATGTGGCTCAACTAAGAGGATGGATGTCTATAGCAGCTGTTGCCGTGATGGTAATGGCGTACGTTGGGCTGTACCTAGGACTACGGTCTTCTGCTTGGTGGGTCTCGCTTGCCATGCTTGGGAATGCAGCTATCGGTGGTGTAGCCAGGTCTATCCTTGTACCCACAGCCCTGTATCTAAAGTCGGCGGGTCGTCGTTTACCAAACCCAATGACTTGCGCGATTGGGTATCCCGCGAGTCGAGGGGATTTGTCTCATCCGGACGAAAGCAACAATGGTTCCCTGGGTATAAAGCCCGATTCTGTGCCAGGCCAACAGGAGCTTGGGGAACCACTTAATGTCGGACTGTACGAGGCTATAGTCCGCGATTACCGGTACAAGGGTGGGGCCAGGGCCTACAGCCACATACAGACTTACATATGGACGGCCCTCACATTGGCTACCGAGATGAGCAAACGGGGCATCGCACCACTGGAGATGCGAGGTTTCCCCCCACGGAGCGCCGGGGCTGCCGGTGCGGATGGAACTGCATGCATATTCTCCGATATCATCACCCGGAAGGGAGTGTGGCGTCAACCGCTAGAAGTTATAGTCAGTCCCGGTGGGCAATCCGTGCCTGAGCGGATCTTGGCTGTTTTCTGGGGCTGGTACTGGCGAGCGCCCGCTCATCAGGCGCAAAAGGTGGCTAGCATTGAGCTTCCGCCAGATTTGGTGAACCGCTTCATTGACCTAGGCGATGACGACGAAGCGAAATTCGATACCCTGACCGACAAATTGGAGGCGGTTCTGAATCGCTCCACGACTCCGAGGGAGATTCTGTGGATGGGAGCGAAACTGTGTTATGCCTCCTGCCATACTTGGGATACGAACATGTTCGAGGAGGCGGGGATGACCTATTTTGGTGGGGCTACGCATCAGTATCTTAGGCAGGGGCAGATATCGCCATTTTTGGATGCTATTGTTGCAGCGGGACTTACATGCCCGCGCCCGTGATAGATTGTGTATCCTTGGGGCCTGTTTGGATGCAATAGTTCCGTTCCGTTCCCCCATACAAATCGCCCTTTTCCTTCCGTTTCAGAACAGAGAAAAGGCCATTTTCACAGCAGAAACGGTCGCCCGACGGAACGGTCCCATTTTTGCCAAACAGGCCCTTGGGTGTGAGGGTTGGGTGTAGTAGTCGGCGCTTTCCTTGGTAAAATTTTCATTGTATTTTCCTCTGCTTCGACGGGATATAGTTTAAATTACCTGTACGAGGTGTTACGGACGAATTTTATTAGTTTCCTGCTTCTGTAGAAGGTCCCTATACGTGATGAGTGACTTCAGGCACTCATGAGGCTTCGGGGGCTTTCTTAGAAGAGCGTTAAAATCTCTCCTAATTCATCACAAACCTTGACAACAAATAACTGCTCAGGTCAAGTGCTCGAGCACCTAAACTAATACATAACTAATCAGAGCCTTATCTCGAGGGATCCCATCTTCTATTCAACTTTTCTATTAGTCCATCCTGCTGTTTCATTGTTAGAAGGATGTTGTTAACTCTAGAAGCTGCGGGAGTGTCACAGATTGTTCAGGAACATTGAAGATTACTCGAGAGCGCAATGATAGATTGTTTTAGCAGTTTAGCAGTTTGCGGAGAATTATTCTACCAACATGTTTTCCCTTTGTTATCACAGGAGCATACAGGGGGGATCGGGACATGTAGGCAGATATAGAGATATAATAGGTGTGGTGACTCGTGGAAGGAAGGATCAAGATGCGTTATCTGTGTTTTACTTATATGTACACCTATCCTTACCGTTAGTTTAGTTTTTGGAAGAGAGCGAACGAGGTTGTGGAAGTTATATCTCATACATACTGTACATACCCTTCCTATAATACATAGTGCCCAAGTTTCAAGTGAATCCTCTCACTCTACTGTCCCTCATACCGCTGCACGACCCATTTTCCCACTTTGACAGTTGTAACGGGACCCATAGCTGCAAGATTAGGGCACCTCGTGTTCGTGGCGAAGTCAGGTGTGTAAGGACGGTATAATATTATGTATATAGGTAGATGAGTGTGGGTATAAGAGTGGACAAGTTAAGGACATTAAGATACGAGGAGGGCAGGCACGGTAGAGGGAGTGCGAGCTGCGAGCCTTACAACGAGTGATCTTTAGTGTCGCGGGAGTCAAGATACGGTACCTGCACTCGGAAGATCTTTGCCGCTTATTTATTTGATGCACACGAACTTGGCAAGGGTCTGGAATAGCTTAGGCTTCGATAAAGGTTTGGTAACGTATCTGTTTGGAAGGAACCTTGGATAAAAGCCATCCCACTGGTATATTGGAAGATGGGTACTGTACTGGGGTGGGTTGGTGAGTTATAGGAGTTTTTTTATTCAACACTTACCGGACACTTTTGCTACTCCACTTCACTTCACCACACACTTTTATTTCTTCCCATATCTGTTTTGTCGTTTCGTTCAATCTGTTATATTGCGGGTCTCTTGACAAACTTTAAATACCAGTATCGGTAACTCTGGATTATAGAAGTTCAGTCATGACATACATGTGTTTTCGGCTCACCCTGTTTCTAGTGCGATGTGTTTCTAGTCTGACATGTTTCTGGCTCGGTGCAGTTCGCGCACGAATAACTATGATACTTGTTACTTAATATCATCCGTGATGTACGATGTACAGTACCTTTTTTAAGCTTAAACGGCGGACGGGCGGAGAAAAATCTGTCCGGCGCCCATGTTTTTCTCAAAAAACTAAAGGCCAAGGGAACTTGATCCAGTATGAATATTTCTCATTTCCACATACAGTGCTTACTCTTGGATAACTGTATTATAAGCAGTAAAACCTCCTAAGAGCTACCGCAAGAACAGAAAAAAGAAAACAAAAAGAAAACAGGAAGATAGAAAGATAGGATCCCCGCACGGCTGAGCTCTGTCACTTCAAGGGTTCGGCGGGTCGGTGCATCCCGTTCAGTAGAACCTACACCTCAAAATGAGATCCCACCGCCAAATATCCTCACGAAACAAGGGAAACAAGACAAGATAAGGCTCACCTCCGTTTCTTTGGATTAACCATCCCCCGACACCCCATATCTTTGCAAGTTCTCCCACTTTCCTCCCACTCCTGCCACCAAATTCCCCTCTCGTCATCGCCCTGGTCAATAAATCTATCCCAGTGCTTACCCTCATAGCAATACGGTTCTGCATCCTCTGGCGCCGGATGGCAGTTCTCGTCATAGTCCGTATAATCGAGGGAAAGCCCACAACAAGTGAGTTTGCTTATATCCGAGTCATAGGCCTCTTCTTTATCACCGTAGTGCTTTACTTGACAACCGACGTTGTATTCTTTGTCGAAGATTTCGTGGCAGTAAACGCAGTGCGCATATTTGTTGCTTTCGGGGGTGGGGGACTTAGTGGTGGTGGTAGTAGTGGAGGATTTTTCTGCCTCTGACATGATAATTGCTGCAAGTTCGGCTTTGCTGAGGGAGAGGAGGTGGGAGTTGAGTTCGGATGTATTCTGGAAACGTTGGGCAAGTGACGTAATTGTAGGGATGGGTGGTGCTGCACGTGAGGAGGAGGAGGGGGAAGACGCGATGTCAACGCGACCGCGTTGAGTGGTATTGGGAGATGATAGCGGAGCAGGGGCTGAAGCTGAGGTAGCTGTAGGACCAGTATTTGGAGGAGAGAGGAGGGGTTCGACTACTTCGGCCATTGGGTTTAGAGCTGGGTGCCGTGATGGGAACGATTAAAGGGGTGGGGACTCTCCTATTATAAGGTTCACTCGCTGGTATAAGTATGAGATGAGGGCGCGATGGCACTGGGCCCAGAATTCAGACACCTGTAACTAGGGCAAAGGATATTGCTCGGGTTGTGGGGCACCAATGCCAGGGTGTCTGTATCACAATTTCGCGACACGAGGAAAAGCTTGAGTGCACGGTGCGCATACTGAGACGGAAGTGCTCATCCTCTCTATTGCACTCCTAGTTCGGTAAGATGCTACATATCAGGGTACTGGTAAATTCATGGGATAGGTGGGCTTGTTTGAGTGTAAGTTTATGCGACAGGACCCGGCCGGTGTCTCCGATAGCAAACGGGCAGCGCCCAGCGCTCCCATGGATAAAGAGTTTATTGTTGGTATCATGCGTCCCAAGCAGGATCTACAAATTTGTTGCAAAGAGGTGCTATTTGCGAGAGGTTTATATGATACCCGGAATAGCAGCCTTTCTCTTTGGGAGAATATCTTTGTTAAACTTTTTCTCATACCACCGCTTTTGTTGGATAGCCCTGAAGCAAAAGCATCAGTACTCGACCCACTCAATATGTTTTCTCCTCACTGGTTGGATTCGCAAGGGGATCTTACCTTGGGAGCATAGTAGCGAGTTCGTTGATTACAAATAGCGTGGCAGGGAGAAAGTTAACGAACCCTCCCCCGGCGATCGCATACCCACTCCACTCAATCCATTCAGAGATGTACTACACAAGTCGCGGAATTAGCGTTCTGTGGCCTAGATCGGGTAAGGGCAGGCAGGCATACATGCGGGTTCCAAACCCATTTAAATAGACCGCCTTCAGGGATCTTGTAGACTCTCCCGTTGCTTGTTACAACTCTACCATCCTTTTGAGCATTCTTGTCGAAAGACTTGTCCCTTCTGATTTCGCGTAGGATCTCTTCGTGGTATATGTTCCCCCAAAGCCCCAGTATAAACACAGCACTTCCAACCGAAATCTGCCAGACAGGGACATCTGCAGCGGAACCATAGCCGCCTAGCCAGCCACCAATTGCGGAACCGTTTATGATGTTGAACACAACTCCCGCGAAAACCATAATGAGGTTCATGGGTCCCATCGACGGGTTCCTATGTCATGAAAGTTAGATTCGGGTCTCAAAATGGATCTCTGGTTTGATTTCACCAACAGTATAGGGCTAAGGAGTGCTCGGTGGAAGTAGTGCATGCAGTATAGAGTAGTAAGCCAGATATGAATCTTCGGAAGCCCGCCGGTACGCTCAGGATTGGTATAGATTGTGTATAATAATGTGAGCGGAGAGCAGAGCTCCATGAGGATCCATCCTGGTTTTCCTACTCCAGGTCAGTAAGCTTCAACAGGGGGAGGCGTAAAACTTGGGCCAATGGCTCACCAGGTACGTTAAAGATGGAGGTGTACGAGGTTTTCCCGGCAGGGTAGAACTCCGGGAGAGCCAACTGAAGCGGCGCGACCTGAATCGAGTCAGTTGTTGGCCAAGTTCGTGTATGTTATTTGGGGCGCTGATTGCATACCAAAGGAAAATACTTCCAGTACCTCAAAAGAAGTTGCCACGAATGCCTGGTCAAAGGAATAAATCCTCCAGAACGCAAGAGATCCATTATTTGCATGTTTGTTGGTTGTGTAGGGGTTAAGGGGGGAAGATGGAATGAACACCGAAACGTAGGTGTAATAGCATTATAGCTAGGGTGATGTCTTTGTCAATTGAGTCGGTGGGTGTTGGACTTGACTGTCGGTGCCGGTGTGGTGGCTGGTGGGTTCAGGGCCTATCATGACCGATTATCGTCTACGCACTTTAAATCACACGCTTCAAAGTGATCTCCCCGCCCTCCCGTCGCGCTCGTTTATGCCCGGAATCCTACTTCTCAACCCATCAAATGTTTGTCAATCTCCTCAACACATTGTGCCGGATCTCTCTTTTAGCACAAGCCAAGCTTTTTTTCGTGTTTTGCATCGGTTGATCGAATTTGGTGCTAGAACCCTTGGAAGATTGAGTTCCATTTAATACCGCTTGGAATGCATAGGCGGCGATTTGTGCTATACGATAATAATATTATGATATACTGTAAGTACTTGTCTAGTGCTTGTTTGGGATTTTCTCCTAATTGCTATCGTAGTCAGGAGATGTTTAGATTGCAGTAAAAAGGAGCTTGACAAAAGTTGAGCCTTAAGCAGTCTTTGTGTTGCATTGATGCTCCCGAGTTCGAATACCAGTATTGGCTTTCGATAGACTTGGCATCTACAAGTAGTTATCACTTAACTTATCGGGGGATCTGATCCAGAGCTCAAGCTTGAGTTGCTGTATCATACCGGTAAAGCACCGGTAATGATGTCAAACTCGGAAGAGTCTGTGACAACTATGGCTCCTTCACTTTCTCTATTACGGTCCCAGCTATCCTCCTTTACTGCCTCTTCAGCCTCGCTCAAATTAATCCATAGCACGGCATCCCTTACCGTAGCTGCAAAGACGTTGTTCGTACTGGACTCCTCGTTCAATCCGCCTACGAGAGCACACTTGAACATTGCACTCTCTTCGTTCAAAGACAGATCTACTGGACCAATCGAAGAAAAGCGGTTGTTATTACTCCTCGCTACTCAAAATGCTGATAAAGGTTATTTGCTTCACTCGAAACTGAGAGTCGACGATGCAGATGAGTTGATACAAAGTTTTACAAGCCCCTAAACCGGCGTCCTTCGAGGAAAGGCTCTCAATGATATCTATATTCGTATCCGATATATTATCTTCGCTCACACCTCTGTCGCCAGCTATCGATATAGCTGTTACCAAACATGCCAGATTCCTTGACAAGTCGGAGGAATTGACGAGGCATTATCCCAATGTGACTGAGCAGGTATATTTGATCGGATACGACACCCTCATCCGCATATTGGATACCAAATACTATCCGGCTGCCTACACACTAAAGCCACTGGAGGTCTTTTTCCGGAATAATCGCATCCGGTGTATGTATCGACTTGGAGATCTGTGGGGTGGACGTGAAGGGCAGGATGATTACTTGAGAAATATCAGAAGTGGAAATAGAGAAGCTGAAGGGTGTAAGAAAGAATGGGCCGAAAGGATCGAATTTATTGTAAGTTGGGCTTTAGGACGGACCTATTTCGTTCTGTGATCTCGGGCCAATGTGATGAACGAAACACTAACGCCAGAATTAGGAAAATGAGAACGGTACCCCAGTCAGTTCGACCAGAGTGAGAGAAGCTATCTGTAACAAGGAAGAGGGTGTTCTTGATGGTTTGTTGACAGAGGGAGTGAGGAGCTGGCTGCGTG
>Ga0307507_10003917_pt1 | contig 27512 bp, 23 predicted proteins | sample 7_EM_MG_FD_207223 | JGI IMG/M metagenome (GOLD analysis project Ga0307507, IMG submission 207223) | Populus trichocarpa ectomycorrhiza microbial communities from riparian zone in the Pacific Northwest, United States - 7_EM | ecosystem: Host-associated > Plants > Roots > Unclassified | place...
GGCTCAAATCTAAACATAAACACGCCCCGGCACCCCCACCCACCCCCCCCCCCCCCCCCCCCAAACCAGCCAATCACAATCGACCACCCCATGCACTCACCCCAAACGCAAACCCCCCCCTTCCCCTCCCCCCACCGTGCCACAACCCCAAAGCAAATATCCAATCACACCCCATCACTCGGCCAAATCATCCATCCCAGCCTCCATCTATCCATCCATCCACAGCGGATGATACCGACACTGTTATAAAGCGCACCACAAGCTACCACAAAAATCTACATGCCATACAGCACTGTTTTAATATCATACCAGGTCTTGTATCACACTTACCACCCCCCTTTCTTTCTTTCCTTCTCCGCTGCAGCCGCGGTCACGGGGTAGTAGTAGGGAAAACTATCCCGCACCCCCCTGCGTCCCCCTTCCGAACCACAATGCCTCTTTTTCACCAGCTCATCAGGAAATAATTTCCACCGGGGATCGCTACGCCGACGAACATGGGGGTGTATAGATTCGGTGCTTGTATCAATCAGTGTTCCAGTTATCCTACACCGTGGATCCTTCCGGCTGGGATCTGATGTATTGCACCATCCCATTGCAGCTATCCGATGTATGAAAAAAAATAAAGATTTTCCGGGAACGTTCTTGCCGGAGGATGGGTTAGGTGTTGTTCCATTCCAAAGCTTGTGTTTTACGTCTCTTCCCCTGTGAAGTTAGTAATACTGCCAAGTTTCCAAGACACTGCTGCAGGCGCCAGTTAGAGCTCGCTCGCGAGTGCTGTACTACCCATTTTCAAAAGTATCCGGATGCCTTGGCGCCAAGACATTTTCGCCGGTATAGCGTATTATGAGAATACGACAGAGATAATATTGGAACTATTGACTATCCATGAAATTTATTCCCCCCTTTCTGGCTAATACATTGAGTTAGAATATTAGGTAGTTTAGACACTTCTCTATTGATATCCTCAATTGTGATATTTTCCCATTCCTGCTTCAAAACTAATTTCATTTCCCCCGCTGAAGTCACTCTTTCAACACCACGCCGGGTTTGAATCCTAGACTTCATTATATTCCACAAGTGCTCAATTGGGTTTAAATCAGGTGAATTAGGTGGCCAGTTCACCTTATCAATCCCCACCTTCTCTCTCTCATAGTTGGTGAAGTCTGAATCATGTGCCGGTGCATTGTCTTCCATTAGAAGAAAGTTCGGATTGACTAATTTGCGTACTTGACATGTTGGCCATAGGAGAGGACGCGCCAGGCATGTTACATATCGCCATGAGTCTATCCCCTTTGAATCCCCCCTCTTTAGCTTCTTAATTTTATACTTCTTACCTCTCCATGATTGTGTTGTTTTTGCTTTAACACCAGTAAGAGAGGCAAGGAGTCTGGCTTCACGAGCAGTTGACAATTCTCTTTTGCGCAATTCCTGCCATTCCTCTGAAGCCCGCCAAGCAGTGTTAAGACGGGACTCTTCTTCCTCACAATTTTCATTGTAACTTAGGATATCACTAGTCGCTCTTGCTTTCTCCTCTTCAGATTCACTCTCCCAAACCCAAAATGGGCCCTTCCAGCCATAGGATATCATTCCCCAGCACATGATTGAAACTCCTTGCTTCTTCATTGCGCCAATGCAATCATCCTCCCACCTCTCGTCCTTTTCCCTCCAAACATAGCATGGGCCGTAGAGACCCCCGATTTCTATCGACATTTCATCGGTAAATGCGTAGTTTGCCCACTCGTTTGCTGGCTGCCATGTGGCTCGTGGCTCGCAGTATTCCTATAAGCTATTACTATTTTGTGTCTAAGTAGATTTTTCATACAATCCTGTCCAAAAAGCTCTCGCTGATCCAAAAGCCCTCGAGCGGGACATAACAGTAAACCTTCTAGTTTATTTAGGTCCGGTAAACTAATGAGCTATAGTACTCGGGTATGGACGTGGGTGATCGGACAGCCAGGAATTAGAGGCATTGAAGCGTCTTGCTTAATTGAACAATTTCGATGCTAAATTAATTCTTTAATTTCCTACAAAGGCAGTAAGTTCAGACCTCTGGAATCCCTGACTATCCGATCACACATCTCCATATCCTAGGACTCAAGTACCGGTCCCTTTGTTACAGTCAAGCCCCTCATGAGTACTATTGGATCAACAGGAACTTTTTTTAAATAGGAGTGTAAAAGTTAAATACATACTAAGCGCTTCTTTTGATTTTCTTTATTCAAAATAAATTTGAATACTTCTTGATAGGCGCCAATTCCTCGCTCCTGTAAGGCCCGATAAACACTTGAATCGCTCACATGGGACAGGCCGGCCTCACGCCGAATATCACACAAGGTCATTCTCCGAGTAGTAAAGTCTTTTTTAACAAACTTGACAAGCTCATTCTTATCCTCCTCCGTCATGCAGGTAGGACGTCCACTGCGAGGAGCAGAATCCAGAACCGAGGCGCTAATCAATTCCATTAAGGTGAACTCCTCATCAGACTCAGAGTCGGGAAGGCTGGTAGGTCTGGGAAGACTGGTGGGGCCGGGAAGACTGGTAGTGCCGGGAGCATGAGTGGACGAAGCGGCATCGGTTACTGGGGGAGCAGTAGCACCAAGTCGAGCATTTCTTGCATTTACTAAGGCATGCCGCCAGATATCAGATGCAGTAGAACTAGAAACACCCGTGATTTCTTCGATTTTCTTGAATGTCATCGGAATATCTAGACATCTCAAGGTAACGATGGCCGCCCGACGCCGGGGGGTTATTTCCTTTCCTATAATATGATGATTAGCCTAAGCTCTAATAGCCTAAATGGTAGAATTACCTCTCTTAACAATAACCCTTGCCATCCTGGAACCTTTCTCAATGTCGTACTAGTTTATCAAATAGGGGTGATGTTGTGGGACACGAGGAACTTGCACGGTGGATGAGTAAAGCTTTGGCTAGGCTAGGCCAAATGTCTTGGCGCCAAGGCATCCGGATACTTTTGAAAACGGGTAGTACCGCGCCAGTAGGTGCTGCAAAGCAAAACATAGGAGCGCAGTGCTTGGGCGGTAGTGTACCGAATGGGCATGCGCGCGGTACTAGTACACTATCTATTCTATTACGATAGACTACCGTAGATTATGGCGATATTAAATCAAATCAAATCAAAAGAATCGTTTGTTCGTTCGCATTATTTACACGAGAATGTAAACAAAAAGATTCTCTCTCTCCAGATGCCTGGTCTGAGCACTCGTAGAAAGGAGGGGGGGAAAAGCAAAACTAAAAGGAAAAGAGATGAAAAAAGAAAGGCTCAGATCCCGTAACTTATGATAAAGGAGAAAAGAAAAGGAAAAATATCCCACCCAGTAATTGTTAAAAAAGTAAAACGAGAAAATACACAAACAAGCCACAAAAAGATCCTTGTAGAGGATCGCTAGGATGGGCGAAGTAAGAAAAAGAAAGAAAAGCATTCGACCAGTTTAGACCATTGTTGGTTTGGATGGAAAAAAGAAAAAAAAAAAGGTGAGAGAAGCGAACGGCTATAATACGAACGAGGTGTTTAAAATATTCGCAAGAAAAGGAGAAAAAGTATACAACACAAATGGAAAGTGAAGAAAAAAAGCGAGGGTTTGTGAATAGAAAAAGAAGTTAAACTATGGTATAACGTATTCCCTCAAGCAGCAATGACCCCCACAACTTTCTCCAAAACACGAGAACGTCACTCTTTCGCTAGTTTTCCCAGCTGCCTTGTCGTTTTACCTCGTACAGATATTAATTAGGTGTAACGCATAACTATCGTGAATCGACGGTTGTAGACTTCTTCCCCCATCCTCCCCAGAACCCCCCCCCACTGCTTGTTGCACTGCTTGGGGTAGCGGGAGCAGGCGATCCAACCGAGAGGTATGAGGAGAAACTACCACCACTGGCCGTTCTGTCAAGTCCTGGCGACAGCGGAGGGTCCCGGAATGAACTCGCACTGCTACTCGTACCCCCTCCAAGAACCTTCCGCAGCGCTTCCAACTTTGCCTTAGCTTCCTCAGCTTCCTGCTTTGCAACCGCCTCAGCGGTCTTACTAGCCACAAGCTCGAGGAGGAGAGCATCGGCCGTGGCCGGGGCATTGTTATCTTGGGCCAGAATGGACTGCATTCCTAAAGAACTTGAACGTTTGTTAAACGTAGGAGTTGGCTGTCCCCGAGTTGAATTGGAGCGGCCTAGCCGAAGTTCCCTCAGCCCTCCTTTCTGTGGCTCTGCGTCGCGATCCTTGGGCTCGGGTGAACCCAGTGGGTGCTTTAACTCGTTAATTGTCTTCTGTAGCTGTTGCTTCTCCCTCTGGCTTTCCTGCCACTTGGATCTAGCATCGAGAAGTTGGCTTTTTAGCCTAACAACATCGGCATCTTGTTCTGCTAGCTTGTTTGCTAAATCCCTAGACTTGAGCTGCTCTCTGTGGATCTGTTCGCGGGCTCGCTGGAGTTCTTCCTCTAGCTGTGTGGTGGATGGTTTGGGTGTTATAACTGTTTCGGACTCTGCCCTGGTCAGGTTTTCGCTTATCTGGTCACAGAGGTCGCTAATTTCGGCAATGCTGTCGACACTCTCCGGTTCGTCGCCATCGGGAGAGCCATTTGCAAGCAATTCTACCAGTCTTTTGGCTAGCATCCGTTCCTCCTCCCTCTCAGCCTTAACTGTTTGAAGCTCATCTACCTTAGCGGCGTGTTCACGTTGCAATGCACTTAAAGCCATAAGCAAGTCTTCGATTTGGCCGTGAAGCTCCCCGTCTTTATTCTGCCTTCTCGTTGACGATATTGATCTCGTCGATATTCTTCGATCATCAGCGGCAACTGAGGAACACCGTGACAAAGTCGTTGCATCGGTGGTTCCACTGCCAGTATCAGATGTATCGAAAGAGCTGACTGTTGAAAGACTCTGTTTGGACGGGGTCCTTCTCATTAAGATGCTTGCGGGTCGCGATTGGCCGGAGGCAGGACTCAAGCTTACCGGACCGGGCGACGAACCCCCACCCCACATTCTTCCCAAAAACCTAGAGGCAGCTGCTTGCAAGTCTGAACCAGGCGTCTTGGTTGGTGTAGTTTTGGTGCCGTTGTCATCAGGGTGCTCCTCCCTGAACTTTTTCTCCAAGTCCGCCAATCCTTGGCTAGTCACTATTCCCGTCAAACCAACAAAGTCCTGAACTAAATCATTGGCATTGAAGTTATAGGTATCCCATAGCCCCCGAGCTAAGAGCATCTGCATTACGTCCTCAAATTCAGAGGTTGCTAGCAAGCGCTTCTCATTCCGTCTCATAAGTGACAACGCCACACGCATAATAGTCTCTGGGGCACCCTCGGCAAAGATGACGTCGTAAACTCGGAAGAGCATAGGCAGCGGGCAACTGACGGCAAAGAATGATAGAAACCATTGTGACGCATATGTTGGTTGGATCCCAAGACTATTAAGGTGTGCGGAGAGCTCTGGTAGGTGGATTGCAAGGAGCTGTGTGAACTGGTACATTCGCAGCTGCAACCCGTACATATTCGGCAAGAAGCATGAACGAAGATCATAATGCTCCATAAGCCTATAACACAGGTTACTAATCTTTCCTCCAAGATTACGCCTTGACCGAGATTGACAAACCTCACAAGAACACAGAAGGCCTCCTTCTCCCCCATATGCATGAGCAATGGCCCCACCAAGAAACCAAGACTACAGTAGTTAGAAACCGCGGGTGCACGTGGGGATGGCTGAACGAACCCCTGGCAATAGCCTATCTGCGTATCGTAAATGCTAAAAGCCCTCAGCACCCTCCCTAGCATCCTCTGCCCCTCTCCCCCTTCTTGCTTGAACATCTCCAACCCTGTCCTTCCTATATCTTTCCCAATCAAATGTTCGTACGGAGACGTCTCGCCCAGAAGCTGGTCGTAGAGTCCTTCCAAACTACTATCCCTAGCTCCGGACATGGCAATCCATACTACTCCACGAAGCGGTGGGGGAATGCCCCCACGTATCTTCTTACTAAGAAGGTGTGGTAGCTTGGAAGCCGCTCTATTGTAATCTGCAACCAGAGCAGCGTAGAACTCGAGGTCAGTGAGAGGCGGCGGAGCGGGTAACATAGAATATCGAAGGGTTTCGGGATCAGGCTTGTTCATCATTCTCTTCAGTTGAGCAAGGGACGGTGGTCGTTCTGGGTGAATGTGTAGAGCTTTGGGATCTTTCTCAAGACGCTTATTCTCTTGTTCTAGTCTAGCAAGAAGAAACGCGGTTCCCTAGATAAATCCAAGCCAGTCGTCAGATAATTTCTCCTCAATTCCTGAAGGCAGGCAAAAGTAAAATTGGAGGCGGTGAATTCCATGGGAAGAAAAAATGTACCAACCTCTTCCGAAGTTTCGTCTTTGATGCTCTCACCCTCAGTTCTCTCCAGCCCCTCCCAGTCAACAGCACCCTGTGAGGTAATGCTTTCAGTACTAGATCTCCGGGAGGCAGCCATTCCGTCGGGGGGGGACTCTGTTCGTTCTAGGGAATACATGGGGTCGTCGTTGTTGTTCAGAGGAAACTCTTCAGCGTTATCGTCGACGAGTTTAAGTGTTGGTGTTGGAGAAGGGAGAGATCCAAGGGTGGTGTCGGAAAGGCGGACCGTTACCATACTCATAGTAGTTTTTGAGATTGGGGTATTCTCCTTTTCATTAAGAGAACCCACATGAGAGCCCGCATAAAGTTCCATGGTGGACAGCACGGAGTAGGGTATGGCGTGTCGTTGTCAAGCTGCCTTGGACCCTCAGTGGAGTAAAAGAATGTAGACGCGTGAGTGGTCAACGTGGGAAACGTGTGCTTGACCAGCGAATGAAGGGAGCTTGAAAATTCCTAACGAAAAGACGATAGGCATGCAGTTCCGTAAAGTCAACGTGCAAATGGAAGGAGGGGGGAAAAGGAAAAGAAGAAAAAAAAAGGTGTTCTCAAGAATGGTAGCAAGTCCCCGGGGCACAGAGGAATGCAGGTTAGAATCGCGATTTTTTTATTATTTTTTTCTTCTTTCCCTGGGGGTGGGCGCAATAGTAAGGGAACAAGGATGGAGGGGGACACCCGGACAGATAATGCAATGCAAGTGGGAGTATGTAAATTGAATCAACAACGAGGGAGGGGTGCACAGGGAAAGAAGAGAGAAGGTACTCGAGTACAGTAAGTAAAGTAGGTGCTATATGCAGTGGCTGTTTCGAGGTGGTAGTGGCTGCAGGATTGATGCTTTCTCGCTGAAATGATAGCAACAAGAGCTATTGATATGTTGCCGTAAATTACGACCAGGAAGGAGAAAGGAGAAAGTTGTAGCAGTGACTCTGCGAGTGGGCGCGGGTTGGTTAATAGATTCAAAAGGAATGTACCAGCAACCTTCAGCTACTCTAAACAAGAACCGGCTGCCTCGATCATTATTGGAGAAAAAGGAGAGATACAAGTGAAAAGACCGGTCTGATTCTCAGACCTCTTCTCGCTTTCCTTTAGTGGATGCAGTGGTAAGGAAAGTGGAAAAGAAACGGGGGTGAGAGGGAGTGACTGGGGGGGGGGGGTGCAGGGCTCAAAAGGGGAGAATGGAGGAATAAGCGGTTACTGGTCAGGTCCAGCAAGATTAAAAGAGATGATGGGATGAGATGGGTGAAACCCTGTTGGCGGGCACTGAGCACTAGGTGGTACGGTGCATCAGGATTCATTACAGGTATCATACTCTGGGAAAGACTCAGAAACGAGGATATTTCCTTCCTTCTCTCTTCCTCTTCCACTTCTTTCCTCCTTTTCCTCCCTCTTTCCAAGTACCGGTACTTCTCTTCTCTTTAGTGGAGGCATTTGAATTGAAGCAAGAGCATGAACTTCATCTCCGAAGTACAAGACTCTACCATACGCTAATTTTTTAGGTTTGATCGCATGTGATTAGATTCAGGGGAGCATCAGCAAAACAAAACAAGAAAAGAAAATATGACCAGAACCAGCAGCCAAAAATCCCTAAAAGGACCCTTACTACCGGTATGGTACAAGTAAACCAAAGTATCATAGTATCCTTTACTGGCATTCGAGTACCACACCAGCATGGCAAACGACTAATTAACACTTTTGCAAGGCCACTCGGCTGGTCTTCGTCTCCGATCAAGTCCTCACCTTTTCTTCACTCCTCTTCCTTTCTCCGTTTCAATCTCTATCATACCTCCGAGCGAGATCTTCCGGCGTTTGGAAGGTTGAAGAACATACCGCCCTAATTCTCTCAATTCTATTCTCAAACGACTTGGACCGGTACCAATGTCCCGGTGCAACCTGACGGGTTACTGTACGGTACGGTACCGGTACTGTACTCCACCCCAAACCTTCGCTTATCAACTGCTGTGCTCCCTGTCCTTGCACTACCGATGACCACCTACTTTTCTCCTCAAGTTCTTTGCTTTCTTCCTCGCTTAGCCGCAAGGATTCTCATAGCATGGTACAGTACTCGAGTACAAAATAGAAACACAATCATCAGCCATCGCCCGATAGGTCTACTTACTCCCCCCGATCAAGATCAGGGAAGAAACGAACCAACACCGGTATTTTATTCCCAGCCGCCGGAAATGCCCGAATCTACCGTCGATAGCTTCATCCCTACGTGTCCGAGGCTTCACTGGAATGCTTTTTATAAACAATAAGAACAATAAAGATGGCAACCTCTTCCAGCCCAAGATCTTCTTCAGCCCCGATTATTCGATAATGGTTGCTAGAATGAGACTGAATTATTTTCACCGAGAGAGATAAGCTCGGTCAGTTACTATGCAGTGCCATACCGGTAAAGCCATCCACCGTCGCGCAAACTTTCATATTCAGCCAACTGGTAAGAGTAGACCGAGACTGGCCACCGAGATCAAGCTTTGCCAGGCACATTTCTAAAGCAGGTCTGAATGCACGTACCGGCACTCGTAGCAGCGAGCACAGCGATCAGCGACAATAAAAAACTTGTTACAAGTAGGTTATGAATAAATCGATTGAGCTTTGCTGTCACCAAAGAGGTGATCCACGATACATCGCGACTGCTCTGTGTTGCCATCGATCAAAAAAAATCGCCCTATCACATCGATTCTAGGCTTGATGTCATAAAGCTTAACTATTTATATCCTTTCAGTAACAATCCTTCGTGGGGCTGATGATCGGCGCCCCTCCCCAGTCCACACCAAAAATTATCGTCACCCTGGCATAAGGTTTCTTACTCCGCCTCAGGTTTTGCATTTTGAGATGGAATGGGTGGCCATTCTTTTATCTAAGTGCAGATATGCACCACAGGTGGTCGAGCTTCATTGCTCACAAGCTATTTTAAGAAATGAATTTTGTTTATTACTGTATTCTATCAAGGCGCTCGTATTTAATGAATGGAAGGTGGTCTGGATTTACAACTACTTTTATTAGCACCCTCTTGGCCTTCCGCTGGATAAATCCTTTCGATACACCAATCCTTGGTATCACCTGGCTCTCTGCTGTAGAGCACAGTCAACAGCACGCGACAATATGGAGGCGAGTGATCTTTAATGACAGCTGTAAAGAGCTCTCCTCATCCCCACACTGACCATGTGCTATGTGAGCAACATGGAATGGAGGAATTCTCTGTCCAGGTATAACAGCGACCCTCTACTTGTATAAGACTCACTTCTCAAAACGTTAGTACTATACAGCAGGAAATGGGTGACTGTGTGCTATCATCTTATGTCACTTTTTTCACCACCTGCTGAACGGGCGTTTGTCTTGGGTGTAAGAGGCATGTTTCTCAGCAGCAAACGAGTGCACAGAGTCAGGCGTGCAAGCCCGAAGCGTTGGGGACGTCCCTGGTTTATTGGTACACAATGGCCGACCCAGAACCATCAGTGCACTACCGTATAGGGTATCATACTAAATAGTTGTGACCTAAGGAAAATGCTCGCTCCCCGGAAACACCAAGATTAATGCAATAGAAATAGGGTAGTTTATTCTATAGGACAGAAAAATTAGAAACTCAATAAGGGTAAAACATAGCAAGATAAGTGATTGAGACCTGTGTGTGTCTCGTTTTACCACGACAGATTGCGTGAAATGGTGGGATAAATATTTCTAGTGTGCCTGAAGAAATTGTACCCAACCGGCGGTATATTCGGTCAGTCCTAGGGTATATCGTTTTTTTCGACCTTGACACTTTGATTGCTCACTCTGTGCTGTAAAAGCACTTCTCAATGGTATGGTACTCTAAGTACCAAGGAGAAGATTAATATCATACTTGATAATTTGCCCCCATTTAGAACATCACCAATAGATATCAGGAGTTTAAGAGCAACAGCGTTCTCGTGTATCTTCAGCCAAGACAAAATAGACTTACAGTATGATCCTCCAATAGGGAGTGTCACGAGGCTTAACTGTAAGAAGGAATTTGACATTGTCAGGTCAAAGGAAAATCCCCTGTCCAATCATCCTCGTGCAACCAAAAGCTACAGCGCAAACAAAATATCCCTCTGCACCCACACCGCACCGGAGAAGAAAAGGCCTTTGGCGTGGAGCTAACATTAAATCCCATGACATTGTAAAAGAAAGATAAGCTTCTTATCTCGCCAAGGAAGAAAGGAAAGCAAGTCAAAATATTTACGCTTTACGAAAGTATCCGGAAATCCTGGCACGAGTTAGACTTTGGAAAATCTAAGATTTCCGAAAAAGTGATTGAGCTACCGTATCAGATCAGGAGAGAAAAAAGAGCTTCCTTCACAACATTGACGCCCTCCAGGTCTGAGTACCGTACCGGATCTTGAGCAATAACTTAAGTTAAGATTTCCGAGGATGACAAGGAAATTTTTGGAGGCTCGGATCCATAAACTCGAAGAAGCAGTCAAAGTTTCGGAAATAGATAAAGGAAAACTTAGAGAACAACTGTTGAAGAACCTTCAAAACCAAATCTGGAATCTTGAGAATAAAGCTTGAATTCTCTCAACTCAGGAGCGGGAGGAGGGGCTCGCCGAGCGTATCGCAGAGCTTGAACCGGATGCTTTCGCAGCGCGCAAGTACCACATAAGCACTGAAGAGAAGGGAGTGAGTGTATAACTCATATATATTTCGAGTGATAAGCCGTGAATAAGTGTCAATGGAACCTGGGGAGGGGAGGGGAGGGGAGAATGTGGCAGTGGCATGCCCCCCCGCCGGGGGCTATTGCTTACTTGTACTTAGTACCGCCGGTATGCGGGCTTTTTAAGTGCTCGGAATGGGGAAAAAGTAAATGGTCGGGTTATGGTGTGCTACAGTACTTGCGCCTGATTTTGTGGAAACGGCTGCAGACCACTCCTTTGGCTGGACACTCGCGAGTTTTATGGATATCTGGACATTTGAGCACTAAGGGTCTGCGATTTGGTGGGGCCTTGGGATTACCGTAAGTTGTCCGGGTGCTTATGAAATCAGTGTGTATTATAGCTCGCTTTCCCATTGCCTTGGGGTGGGGGCAGGATGCTTTGTTGGTGTTAGGTGTTAGGACGTTGTTGTGCTTGTGCAATCTTGTGCACCTCCTGTGTACAAGTAGTGATTGCTCTCCGGGCTTGTGCCGCATCATGTGCTTTCATTCTGGGGAAAAACAGCTGCAAGGAGACAACCGGGCAATCTTGCGTTTGGAGCACAGGTACCTTACCGGTACGGTATGTCACTGGCGCTTGAAATTGACACTCATGGGTAATTCCCTCTGGTTACATAAATACAAACAAAATAATTGTGCTTGGCAAAAATAGCCCTCTAAATGGACCCTGCATGGGGATTCAAAAATTTAGTACCTCTATGGTATGAATATTACCGGTACTCTTATTGAAAATCAGAAAGTATAGAATTAGGGGGGGGCGTCTTCTAGCACTTCCATGAAGCTGTATCTTGCTAGAAATGTGGTTGTGGTTGTAAATTTTCGACAATTATTATTGTGTTGGAAAAAGGTTCTCGAACCACCGTTGGTTTAGAAGTGTATTATCATAGTACCGGTACGAGCACTCGGTACAATACTGATGCATAAGACTCTAAGTGAGTAATGATGCCTAATAACGTTGGGACCTGACTTGTGCTATGCCGGTACTCGAGTACTCGAGTGTACAGGTACAGGTGCCGTACGCACAGCATGGGAATTAATTTAGCGGCGTTCCGATTTGATAGGTTCGAGTGTGATAGGAGTTTGGGTTGTTTGTGGGTTTAGCGCGGCGATGGATTTCGATTGGAGCTTGGCCGTCGTCTCATGCATCTGCCAAGCCCAAAACAAAAACAAACACGGTTTTGTGTGGATTTTCTTCAGTGCTCCTGAGCCCCTTCGACCTGCAGTGCACAGCGACCAACAACAACCAAAACACTAACCCGAACAGTAAACGGAAAAAGGGATCGAAAGAACACAAATCCTTTCACTTTTTTATTTCAACCACAGAGACACTGAGTGTCTAGCGGCTGACCACATTCTTTGATCAACTGTTTTTCATTCAGATTCTCCTGAGCCTTGCAGACGCTCGAACAATCTCGCTCAACACCAGCAATTATGCATAGTGACGACGACGAGCTCTCATCACACTTTAGTGATGAAGGTAGCGATGGCGGCTTCTCACCGGAGCCTGTGGTAAGTCTTCCAGAGTCCACATTGCAGGCGCTCGTATGTTGATAGTTTTTTTCCGCACAGAAGAAGAGGAAGCCTGCGGCGAAGAAGGTTGTAGCACCAAAAAAAACTACGGCACCTAAAAAGACTACTGCAGCAGCCAAACCAAAAGCAACCTCAAAGAAGCGTGTTGTTCCTTCTGATGATGAAGATGATGACGGTAACCTAGCGGATACACCACCGTCGGCAAAGAAGCAAAAGAAGGCCCCTGCCCCTAAAAGGGCGAAAACTTCGGCAAAGCCGCTTCAGTCTAAGCAAAACGAATCGGAGTTAGATGGGGATGATGATGGCCTTGGGGAGGGATCGGGGTCTTCAAAAGACAAAAAGAGCTTTGCGGATTCATACCAAAAGGTTTGAATTCATCCCGAGGCTCCTATCTACTATAGTGAACTATTTCGGCTGATTCTCTCATCACAGCTTACTCAATTGGAACATATCCTCAAACGTCCCGATACTTATGTCGGGTCTGTAGAGCGATCGGAGCGACACATGTGGGTTTTCGACTCGGGTACAACTTCTATGGTTTGGAAGTCTGTTACCATGGTTCCTGGTCTTTATAAAATTTTCGATGAAATTTTGGTCAATGCGGCGGACAACAAAATTCGTGATCCTAAGATGGACACTCTCAAGGTCACTGTTGACAAAGCGACTAATACAATTTCCGTTTATAATAACGGGAGAGGTATTCCGATTGAGATACATTCGGTAAGCCACCTGTCCTGTTGCTCCTATCTCAAGTTAAGGCATCTTTACTTACAGCCTAATAGAAGGAGAAAGTTTATGTTCCGGAGCTGATCTTTGGCCACCTTCTTACCTCTTCCAACTATGACGATGACGAGAAAAAGGTTACCGGTGGTCGTAATGGCTATGGTGCAAAACTCTGTAATATCTTCAGTACTGAATTCACGGTTGAGACTGGTGATAAGAATACCAAGCAAAAGTACATACAGACCTGGACGGACAACATGGGCAAGATGGGGAAGGCGAAGATTACTGCAAACTCGAAGGGGGAGCAGTTCACGAAGATCACGTTCAAACCTGATCTTGCCAAGTTTCACATGGAGGAGATGGATGATGATTTCGAAGCTCTTGTCAAGAGAAGGGTCTACGATATGGCTGGTAAGCTCGGTCTTCTTGAAGAACAACGGGATCTTTCTTGCTGATAGCTGGGTTTAGCTTCTGTAAAAGACGTAAAGGTTTTCCTGAACGGGGAGCGGATCAAGCTGAACTTCAAGAAGTACTGCGAGATGTATATCAATGCACTGCACGAAGAAGCTGGTGGCGAAGAAAAGCCTGTGATTACCTGGGAAGTCGTGAATGATCGCTGGGAAGTAGCCTTCGCTGCTAGCGGTGGTAATTTCCAACAGGTATCATTCGTCAATAGTATCGCTACAACATCCGGAGGAACCCATGTGAATTACATCGCAGATCAACTTTGTACTCACCTTCAGGGAGCTCTAAAGAAACAGAACAAATCTGGAGCCGCGGTCAAAAACGCTCAGATGCGCAATCATTTCTTCATATTCGTCAACTGCCTGATTGAGAATCCAGCGTTTACCTCGCAAACCAAGGAACAACTAACTACTAGAGCTTCTGCGTTTGGCAGCAAATGTTCTTTGAGCGACACGTTCATTAAAAATGTTTTGAAGAATACTCCTGTTATCTCGAACATCATCGACTATGCCAATATGAAAGCTGATAAACAGTTGAAAAAAACGGATGGATCAAGACGTTCTAGGTGAGTCTCAGCCTATTATTTAGTAGCCCCGAGTGTACTGACAGTTTCTAGAATCAATAATCCAAAACTTATCGATGCCAACAGAGCTGGAACCAAGGACTCAGAGGAATGCGTGCTTATTCTGACTGAAGGAGATTCAGCTAGATCACTTGCTGTTGCTGGTATATCTGCAATCGATGGACGGGATAGATTTGGCGTTTTCCCCTTGCGCGGAAAGCTTCTTAATGTTCGAGACGCCTCTCATGATCAAATAATGAAGAATGTGGAAATTCAAAACGTTAAACAGATTCTGGGGCTGCAACATAAGAAGGTTTATGAATCAAGGAAAGAGTTGAGATATGGTCATCTCATGATCATGACGGATCAGGATTATGACGGAAGCCATATCAAAGGATTGCTTATCAACTTCTTCGAGACTCAATTCCCTAGTTTGCTCAAGTTGCCCAACTTTCTAATCGAATTTATCACACCTATTGTGAAGGTGTTCAAAGGTGGGGTCAAAAAGCCAACCAAGGAGATCAGTTTCTTTACCATGCCAGAGTATGAGTATTGGAAAGAGAACAACACGGAAAAAGGATGGGAACATAAGTACTACAAAGTAAGTTTTTCTCTCCCAGCACCTGGGGTAGCGTATGTATGCTGACATCACTAGGGTTTGGGAACCTCAGGTGAACGGGATGCAAAATTGTACTTTTCGGATTTGGAGAGACATGTCAAGGAGTTCCATGTGATGGAGGAGGAAGGCCGGCGACTAATCGAGCTCGCATTTTCCAAGAAAAAGGCGGATGAGCGGAAGGAATGGCTTCGACTCTACAAGCCTGGAACTTACCTTGATCACTCCATTGATAAGATTTCATATCCGGAATTCGTTAATAAAGAGTTGATTCTCTTCAGTATGGCGGACAACATCCGCTCCATTCCCTCGGTTGTGGATGGCCTTAAACCTGGTCAACGCAAGATTCTCTTTGCTTGTTTCAAGCGAAAGCTTATAAAACAACTCAAAGTTTCGGAATTGTCTGGATTCGTTTCTGAGTGCACAGCCTATCAGCATGGTGAAAGTTCTCTTCAAGTGACAATTACTGGCATGGCGCAAACATTCGTTGGAAGCAACAATCTCAATCTACTGGAGCCCGAAGGGTCTTTTGGTACCCGTCTTGATGGTGGAAAGGATGCAGCTAGCCCTCGTTATATCTATACCCTATTGTCGCCTTTTGCCAGGAAGTTATTCCCAGCTACCGATGATCCCCTGTTGACGTATAATCTGGATGACGACAAGAAAATTGAGCCTATGTGGTATGCCCCTGTTGTTCCTTTGGTTTTGATCAATGGAGCCGATGGTATTGGCACAGGTATGTTTGAGGCAATATCTACGTCTAATATTATTGGCATTGCTTACTTACACGAGTGATAGGGTGGAGTACCTCTATACCAAATTACAATCCAGAAGATGTGGTTGCCAATATCAGGCGTTTGATGAACAACGAGGAACTGGTACCTATGACCCCGTGGTATCGTGATTGGACCGGCAAAGTCGAGCAGATCGCAGAGGACAAATTTAGATTCTCCGGGATTATCAATCAGATTGATGATGTTACTTGCGAAATTCGGGAATTGCCTATCAAGACGTGGACTCAAGAGTTCAAGGAGAAACTCGAGGATATCATCAAGGGAGATAAATCGTTCATCAAAGATTACGTTGATTATAACTCTCCTCGACGGGTCCATTTCATTATTACCATGGAGTCCGAAAAGCATATGCAAGAGGCTTTGGCAGAGGGGCTTGTTAACAAGTTTAAGCTTACGAAAACTGTATCAACCAGCAACCTTGTGGCTTTTGATCCTGAGGGAAGGATTAATAAGTATGCTTCGGTCAATGATATTCTGAAGGAGTTTTATTATATTCGTTTGAAGTATTACCAGGAGCGCAAGGTATTACTAACCAGAATCCCTCCTTATCAGTTCCATTGCTAATACGTTTACAGGATAACATGCTGAAAGAAATGGGCAAACAATTAATGAAGTACACTAATCAGGCTCGCTTCGTCCAAATGATCATTAAGAAGGAACTAGTGGTCTCAGGGCGTAAGCGTTCAGAGATTATAGAAGACCTTATGAAGAAGAAGTTTGATAAAATTTCTAATAAGGCTGAGGCTCAGAAGGCTGGTGAGACTGAGGATACTGTTGAAGAGGAAGATTCAACTGTCGGAGATGGTTATAATTATCTATTGGGGGTTCGTGCTCGGTTATTCTATGGTATATTTGTACATGCTAACTGTTCCCTGATCAGATGGCCATCTGGTCTTTGACACATGAAAAGGTCCAGAAGCTACTTCAGGATGTCGCTGAAAAGGAACTCGAGATCGATGAACTTATCAAGAAGTCTCCAAAAGACTTGTGGAATACCGAGCTGGATGCCTTTATCGAAGAATGGAGAGTACAGTTGGAAGAAGACAAAAAAGAGCAAGGTACTGTAGTCAAGCGCAAGAAGAATGGCAAGTACGGCGCAAAGGTTACCAAAGGAAAGAAGAAGGCCGCTGGCAGTGACGAATCGGATTTCGAAGCTTCAAAACCAAAGAGAAAGCCAGCAGCTGCGAAGGTCAAAACAGAGGCCAAGAAGCAGACTGTACTAGGATTCAAGTCTATCGAACAGCCTTCGGAGAAAGCCCCCGACAAAAAGCCCATCGCAAGGGCTGTCAAAAAAGAAGCGGTGGTAATCGATGACTTGAGTGATTCAGATTTCGACATGCTTGATCGAAAATTTAAACCGGCGCCCTCTGCAAAGCCTCCTGTTAAAGTAACACCTGCCGATGTGGAATCGTCGCCAGATCAAAAGCCTCAACCAGACCCCGCAGGGGATAGTGAAGACGAATTCCTTTCACTGGGCGAGAAACCCTCTCCCCCAAAACCGAAGGCCAAGGCAGTACTAGCTAAGAAACCTGCAAAAGAGGAATCCGAGGCTGAATCTGAGATGGAGGTCCTTGCAAAGAAAGCTGCGGCGAAACCTGCCTCGAAAGCTAAAGCTGCTACTAAGACTGCCCCGAAAGCCAAACCGGTTGCTGCGGATGATTCTATCTTCGACGTGGACGTCTCAGACCCTCCGCCCTTGAGGACGACTGCGACAAAACCAAAGAGGGCAGCGGCAGCAAAGCCTTCAATTCTGGATATTGCTGGATCAGATGACTCTGATGAAGAGAATGGTCTTGGGGATGTTAGTGTCCTTGTTAAGGGTATCGGGAGTCAAGGTAGTGACACCGGTAGACCTTTATTTAGAGATTCTGCAAAGAAGGTATCTGGTGCGGCCTTGAAGGGTGTAGCTGCTAAGAAGGTGGCTCCGAAGGGAGTTTCCAAAATCCCTCTTGATCTTAGCAAGAATGCCGGTAGCGGATCCGAGAACTCGGACTCGGATGATGACATCCCTAAACCTGTCAAAAAAGCCCCAGTAAAGAAGGCCGCACCACCAGCGAGGGCTGCACCAAAGAAGGCTGCAGAGCCCAAGAAACCGGCTGCAAAGGCAGCGCCAAAGGCCAGGACCAAGAAACCGATTGTCTTGTCTGACGAGGATGAGGACGATATGGACGTGGACAAGATGGCAGACGAACTTCTGGATTCTGACGATGAGGAACTCTACTCTAAACCTTCGTCTAAGACTTCTAAAGCTGCGGCCAAACCTTCAGCTAAACCAGCTCCGAAAGCAGCCGAACCAGTATCCCGTGGGAGGGCTGTGAGGGCTCGAAAACAGACAAATTACAAAATTGACCCTTCTTCTGATGAAGAGGATGATGATGATGACGACGACGACGATGAAGGATCTGAGGATTATGGAGGGGATTCCGATTAGTATGTCTTGTGATCTGCTACTTTCCTTTTTACTTATTTTCCTTGGGAAGCCTGGGTGGGGTAATTGGTGCATTTATGTGAGAGTTCGGGGAAAAGGGGGGGTTTGGGGATTATGAAGGGGTGAAAAGCGATGCCTTTGAACATTTTTATGTAGCATAGAATTTTATGGAGAGAGTAAACCATCCTTTCTTGCTCACAAAAACAGGAGAATAGGATTTTTTTTTTATATTTGTTTTTCTAGAGGGCTTGTTATATGATTACTCTCGTTATTCTTATTGAGCAATTCGTTGTGCATTAATACAAAGAATGTTATCTCATTATCTTTCAGTCGGGGCCGGAAATGAGGGGAGCGAATGGCTTTGGAGTATCATGCTGTGCTCCGTAGTTTTACCTGTTTCCATTTGCCTCTAAGTTATCGCGCCACTATCGATACCACGAGGAAGAAAAAACAGCGTTTGGTCTCCATTTCACTCTTGACGACTCACTCACTCGCTCATTGCTTAACCCTTTAAAACATGGCGCTGTATCTACGATACGGCCAGTTCTGCCAGGATTATGCGGTGAGCAGCCACTTCGTTCTCCTGTAACAACAAGCACAACGTTACAGAATGTGAAATTGTTCAGACCTGACTCTAGAATTTTGTACGGTGGTGGGGGTTTGTTTGTTCATGCTCTTCCTTCGACTCCTGTATTTCGCTCCCTTAAGAGCTTTTTTTTAAAATTTTTTTTACAGATTTACGTATTGTAATTTGTGGTGGAAATTGGTTTTGTGGTGTTCGCTGGGTTTAGGTAGTGTAGCTACGAACTACTGGCTACGCGTAGTCAACCAGTTATTCCTAGGTTAGAGTAGGTGTTTCGTCAATCCACCTTCAAAACCTCTGGGTTTTTCCTCTCCAATTTGCAATGATCTGTCGAGTGATAACTTGTGGTTGTTGTATTGTAAAATGAGAGGAAAAAACATGCTTTGTATCATATCAGAGTTGATTAGGCAGGAGTTCGCCCCAAGACTCAACCTTATAAAGGGTGTGATGGTAGGCACTTGGTAGATAGTCCGCTTCCCTACCGTATCGTACTTTCGGTTAGAGATTCTGGCCCGGAAGACCGGGGGGGGGGGGGGGGCATTGGCGGCATTAAAGTCTAAATACCTGAGGCTCCGATATTGCAAACGTTACAACCGTCGAGGAGAGTCGTAGAGATGTTGATGGAACGGAAGAATGCCAATCCCGGCCCGGTAGAGGAGAGTGGCTGGGCTGCACTGGCATGCTGTCCTGAGTGGGCATGAGGGAGTCCTAATCCGCGCTTATGATATTCCCCATAAGGGAGTTGTGGGGTTTCAGGTGGGACGGAACAACAGGATTCCCGAATTTCCGTAATTGGTAGAGCGTGAGGAATCAGCCGAAGAGATTATTAGGGAAAGTAAACTACAAGGGATCCTATTATTTTTCTGTCATTAGTGTAATAGTACAATGTTATAGTTGCAATTTTCTATCTAAGGTAATTTAAGAACTTGGATGGCGGTGGAGAGAGTGAGATACAATGGGAATAGTACATGTTTGTTTAATATAGCTAAGTTTTTAGTATTAGTAGGTTTATGATTGGAAGTACTTTTGATTTGTTACAGGTATAGTAGAGGGAGAGAGAGTGTGTGTCAAACCTACTTGGTAGATATTTGGAAATCAGATTCACTACCTTTATTCTTTGTAGTTCTAGGCCTCATAGTACTTCAGGCAAGTACCATGACTCTTACATTATGTTTATTGAAAATCACTGGTAATCATTCTATATACAAAACTTGAAGAATCTTTATATCTTTTTTGTAGCTCATTCATGGAAGCTTTGTAGGTCAGTTATTGTCAATCAAACTTGAAGAGAAAGAACTGGAATACCTGATTTGTATTCCCAGTATGAAGATGCATTACATTCGCTGGAAATATTTGAAGAGCAGGGAGAAGGAATTATGAGAATAATAAGCACAGATGGGACAGAGATTCTTTTTGGTTACTATGCACATATCCAGAATAATTTCTGCAGGCTGGGGAGTTAGAGGAGCTCTTTGTATTGTCTATATAAGACCTCTCTTCTACTATAGCTAGATAGAATAAGCAAGCCAGATATGACTTTCATAAATATACAGATCTTTACTTCTTGTTTTCACTCTCATTTCTTCTTCTACTTATCCATCTTTCTGCACTAGACTACTCATAATACAAAATTACCCAGTATAGGCTTTTTACCGGCTACGCCAGTTACTAGCAACGCCACTTCAACCTCCCGACCACCTATCGCATCAGCAGCAGCATACTGCCCAACCAGTTTTTACACGGAGTGTTCTTGAAGCATATATCATTTATCTGGCACAGAGACAAAAGATTCCCTCTGGTCGCTGAGTCCGAGAATTGGCTCAGGTGGCGTTGCTAGTAACTGGCGTAGCTAGTAAAAAGCCTATACAGCTGTGTTAGAAACTATAACTTATAGCAAGGAAGAATCTTTAAATTATTTTTCAAGAGATAGGAATAGACTTCTGGGTGAGAACAAAATTATAGTCAATAGTTTGAGGTGTTAATAGGATTGATACAGCTTCTCAGTAAATTGAGGATTATATAGCAAACTGGTACCAAGTGGAAAAATAGTTACTAGATACAAGTAATAAATTCTAGCACTCCACTTTAAATCTAACAAAATTGACTCAAATCAATAGTATGAATAAATAAGTAGTGCGATTATGCCTATTCAAGTTTAGCTCCTCTCTTTAGAGTATAGTATTTGTCGTGGCAGCTTGATGGTAATGCCGAAGTAGCAGATTTTCAATTAATCTTGTACTATACAGGTAGGTAATGTGATGGACTTGGACAGGTATCTATGAGTTCAGGTACTCAACTTGAATAGAGTAGAGAGAAAGAAAAGAAAATTTGGTTGGGATAATATCAATAACTTGAAGGGTACTAAGAAGCTTTGATATCTTAACCTCTCTGGCTGTCCGATCACTTATCTCTATACTTAGGTAGAGCATTGTGACTCACATTTTACTGTGTATTTACACCTTTTCTAGAGTAGGAAATGATAGCAACACTCTAAAGGCACACTAGCACGATGGTGACTTAGTTCGAGTCGGCAGTGGAAATGATGTATATCAAGGAAGAAACAACTGGTGGTGTGAGAGGAAAGAAAAGTTCTACGGAATATGCAGGTCATTGGTTGATGTTCTGAGTAGAGGAGGAAGGACAGCCACATTTACAGATAGATGGCACAGTGCTAAGAAACAAAAATTTCATAATAATAATATTATAGTGTAGTGTGTACTGTGACTACTACATAAATCTAGGGCTTATACTAGAGTTTCCTGTCTTTCCGGGGTATAATACCTTACTAATCGGAGTACTGTAGTTTTGTCATGTTTTGGGGTACAGTACAGAATAGTACCGTAGGGGTGTCACCATAGGTTTACTAGTACTCTGCAGCCTCGGTTAGTTAGTTGAACAGTAAATTGTGGATCCTGAATTATCCTAGTCTCTGGTAGGGGACTATTAGTTAGCATATTTAATGAGTCTTTTAATTACTCCTGAGGTTAGCTGTCTGACGGTGTTTGGTTTTGGCGAACTTCTCGGTTGTTGGAAAGATGGGGGTAGCTTATAGTAAAGGTAGCAGCCAAACTTACCACGATACCGCACTGCGTTGGGCTGTACAGTACGGCAACTGCACCTTGGGGTCTCGGTAATTACCAAAAGAAGGGCTCTTATCTTCACAGAACCTAGTACGAGCGTACGGGAGGAGCTTTTAGGCCTGTATCGATATCACCAAGAAGTACTCGTATGCTGTGCAAACCCAATCAATTATACTAGCTGTATCAACTCTACTACAGTCCCCAAATTCGCCACCCACAGCACGGCCTAAACCTTAAGGGGCATCGCCCTCCTCACCTCCTTCGAAGAGCCTACTGGTACTTAACCTTTGTGCCATTTTCGCAGGGACCATAACAGCCTCATAAATGGGTCTGCTATCACCGCCTCCCTTCTCTCACTCTCGCCCAACCTCTTCCTGCATCTTGAGGTGCTGCCTTGTGGTAATTGTCGGCTTTCCTTTCCTTCTGGGGTAAGCCTGTTACAAAAACTAGGCTTAGATATTCGGGTTTTGTCGAGGGAAATCATATGCGGTGGAAGTGCACATATCTATCATATAGCCGCCTTGACCTCTCCACGGGTTTTCTCATGTACTCGGGTCGGAATTTGATAGTCCCTATCTAATCTAGAGTTTGGTGTTGGGGGGAGTTATTCCTGTTGTGTTGGGATAAGCCGGTATGGCTTGAAATTTCCACCATATTGTTTACTTTTCCGTTCGTTCGTTTTCTAGTTATAAATCCTCTTTACGTATTTGTTATTTATTTGTTCCTTACAATTCTCCGCCTTTCCTCTCCTCCGAAATGTATGCGTGAGGATTGTTTAGGTAATCTAGAGGGAGGGTAGATATAAAGTACAAGAGTTTCTTACACTCATGACCGGCGACGTAAAAGCTAGCTGAAGGTATGATGGGAATTGGCTTAACGAAGAGCATGAGTATTTGCTAGTGTCCTCTAGGTGCGAAGTTGAAGGTAAGGTTCGGAGGTTATAATATTGTGAAACACAATTTTTAATATGGCCCATTAAGGAAAGTTAGCATAGTATAATGCCTTTTGGCCCTGAATTTGACCTATTCCACAAGTGTTGTATTAGATCGTAATACTCGCTATGTAGCTAAACCCTTCGCCCATGGTCCTAGTCGTAGGTCCTCTAGATGGCGCACAATTTTAGAGAGTAGTACTCAGCTTACGCTGGTATGCTTTCTCTAATCCGCTCACACTCATCTTGGTCTCCTTAATACGCTGCGGAGGCTGCTTCTCTAAATAGGGCTCTACGACTATTATTGCAATCTCTGCTTCTTTTGGTCACTAGTGCGTGGCTCAGGTGCTCGATATATCTAGGAGTAGCAATCTAGCCAAGTATCACAGGTGATCACTCGGTAAACCACCCAGGACCCATTTCTGGCGGAGTTCACAAGGACAAGACATCTCCCCTAGCCTCTCGGCTCCATCCGCTGCTCACGAGATAGGTATGTCTAACTCTGGCCCATGCACAGTAACTCTCTCTTATTGACTCAAACACTCCACCGGACATGCCGAGGCCTAACTCGGGTGGATCCGTTTGGGATCTAGAACCGTGGACCAAGCTTCTCTGTGAAGCTTCATTTCGTAATGAATAGCTCCTCTACCTTCACCCTAGTTGCCTATATGACTTTGGCGTATTGAGATTATTTTTCTTCTTTTAGATTTCTCTAGTTAAAGGAGCTAAACTACTCCAAATCCGCTAAGAGGAAAATGGGGCTAGAGAATAACCTCCGGAACCCCCTGTAACAGGGGCAATACATAGCCGACAATCTCGTTCCCAATCCTCCCGTACATAAACTGTCTCCCCCGGGCGTCTTGTGTAGCACCATCGATACTAGATAGGACCTTACGGCACTGTGAGCTTTTTAATTCCTCTTTTTTCAACTTGGATGAGGGGATCCAAGTATGGGAGCCGAAAGACAACGAACTAGACACGCAATCAATTGATTGTACCATTACTATCTACTTTTATTCCCCTTTGCCCTCCCTCCCACCCTATCGGACCTCTCCCCCCAATTGCATCGCCGGAGGTTCTAGTGCATCCCCGGGCAAGGACAAGGAGGCGCTGTCCGAAATCGTCACCAACTCCCAGCAGGGAAATTAAGGAAGGAATCTGCTGAGATGGTTAGAAACCCATATTCATAAGTTGCAGTTCTAGATTTCTCTAGTGTTCGCGGAGCTGATGGCGCTGCAAAAAAAGCCCGAATCACAGACGAACTGATTTTATCCCCTGCAGGAGTAAAAGTGCTGAATTCCTCTACATTCTAGCATATGGCATATAGCCTATTTTGAGTAGTGGGAGCCTGACCTAATAGCAATAGCGCCTTTATAAGTGGTCTATCCGCTTTCTAATAGGGTAGCTTGCGACACCCTGAGCCTCTTAAATTGGCAGGCTAGTAATGTAGTGCTATCGACGAGAGAGAGAGAGGGCAGCTAAGTTAATGAGGGAAACTTAGTTGGTTATTTGAAGTGTTTTGCTTCTCGGGCCTTAGTGTATTGATGCTCCGCTATTATGACAGCCTCTTTTAGCATAGATTTAACGTTAACACCACTAATTGGCGTTTATTAAACATAGGTAAACTAGGCACCCACCACTAAGGGACGAAATAGTAGATAGTAGTAAGGGCTTTGTAATACAGCTGGAGGTAGTGGCGGTTTAAACCGCGCTATTCTAGATTAAGAGTCGTCATCAAATTCATCACTTAGTATATCATGCACAAAGAAGGATTGCTTAAATCCGGAATTCGGCAGGTTGGCTCACGTTCGTCTTGCTGGAGTGGACGGGAAAGAAGGTGGAGAATTTGTCAGGGCTTAGAGGTAACTCGGCAGACGAGTTATTGGATATTTTGCACACTACAACGACAAGGCCACGATAAAGATTGCCTACGCCAGGCCCATATCGCCCCCGGGCGCAGGAAATGCGATAAACCGCCAAAGCTACAGATATTTAATACCAACGACACCCTCGTCCTAAATGTCTAGATTTGTTGAGGGTTTTTTTTTTTCTGGAAAGATTTTTTATCTGCTGCACGCAGGTGTGCTGTTAACGGGTTGACATCTCAGGATCGCTCGCCCATTGACATTTCTGCTTCCCATGGGGTGGGAAGGAAGGAAGGAAGGAAAGAAAGATAACTGATCGAAGGCCGCTACCGGGGAGCACAGCGCTGGCAATGTCCTGACGTTTATAAACCAACCGCTACCGGTATTACATACCGGCAAAATCTTGAGGCTCCGAAAACCTTATTAGTATAGCTAGGATAAAATACTCGTAATTTTCTAACGTTTGTGAACACGACTGCTATTGCATATGGACAAAAAATAGGTCAGAGCCTCATGATTTTGGTGATGCGCAAGTAATATCATATATTCGTACCATACAGGAAGCATCCCAATCCAGGTTCCCTATCCTACGGCATTACACCTCCGAGGTAAGCAATAGCAGCCGTGTTTACAAACGTCAGAAGATTACGAGTATATTGAATTAATGAGGCTCCGGCTGATTTTTGGCCGGTATGCAATAACAGTTGTGTTCAAAAACGTCAGGACATTAGGAGTACCGGAAGTAAGTTGCAGACGTCGATCATGCAGGTGCCTTGTTCAGCTTCTTTGAGCTGATCGCCTGCCCGTCTGCTGCTACCGCTTTTGTCTTGTCCTTAGAGAGTAGTATGTTGAGCATTCTTCGTGAGCCTCGTCTCTGTTTCTCGCTAAGGAGCTAAATCAGACCTGCGATTAAGTTACTACCGTGGATTAGATAGGTTTTACTGAACGTAGTTGGTTGCACCGCACGAGATGTAAATAGGATAGCAATAAGTGTGACTTACCACCACATAGCAGCGGATCTTCCTAGAGGCAGTTCGTAGGGCTTCGATCTCAGCTGCATCATCCCTACCGTCAAAGATTCAATACTTCCCTCGGGATGGTGACACAAACACTCGCTCGACTGCGTCAGCGCATTATCTGCTCACATGTTTTTTGTTTTTATTTTTCACCCGTTTAAACAGTCCAGGCTGCACTTGACATATCCTCGTGGTGGTGTCTAAGACACTGTATGTTGAGCTAGGGAGATAGCAATGGAAGGAAAATCGATAAATAAAAGACAAGTCAAACGATGCAGGATATTATGTATACCCAGGTACCTATATCATCGAACATCAGGAACACCAAAGGGATACCTGCATGGTTTCTGGAACAAAAAGACCATCCAGGTTTGTTCTCCCTGCATATGAACCCACCGCACCGTCCGCCACCCCTCTTCTCCAAGCCTTCCGTTATATGCCTTTCCCAGGTTTACCACAAAGTCACCACCACACACCCTTTCGACGGCATTGCGCATGCTGCACGAGGCATGTATACAAATCGGATGCTTTCCCTCTACTGCTTCCACTCCTCCTTCTCTTTGACGGGTCAGCAAGCAAGCAGGGTGTGAATAGGTAGAAAATGAAAAAAAAGAAATGAAAAAAAGAAAGACAATGGAAGCAAACTAGACTTCCATGCACTCGCTATCGGCTGGCTCCCAGCTGCTGTCGAATCCCCTCGAGCCCGATTAAATATTTTTCCTATTGGTGTGGTAGACGTGCCATTGGGCACTCCTCCCACCTCTTTTTCCTGATTTTGATGGATGGCCTGTGTGTCCCCTCTTCTTCTCTCTATACTTCACTCATAATTTTATCATTTCGTTAGGAAATTTCAGATTCCTGGTCTGTGTTCATAGATATTATCAAGCTATCCGCTTTCTATCTCCCTCCCTTTCCCTCGCCTCCTCTCTTTTTCTCCCCTCCCTCTCTTCATCTCCATCTGATCTAAAATAAGCACATGCTGCCTTCTGGCTTGGGTTTTAGACGCGTGCTTGCTTCGGATGTCTGAATCTCGACCCTTCACAAGGCTGCCCTGCTCATTCCTCTCTCTAGCTCGCAGCTAAAAGGGAGGACAGTAAGAAGGAAAAACACTTGTTCCGTTTCCTAGAATATTCCAAAACGTCATCTCTTTCAATTGCCCTCGTCATAGAGAAGGACATTCTTCTTCTCCACACTTACAAGACAAAAAGAGTGAAAGAAAGAAAGAGAAGAACTGGGGGAATAACAATAATAGAATGATCCCGGAGTAAGAGTTAGTTCATTTCTAGACAAAGGCTAATACTGCTTATGCGTGCAACACCGATATGATAACCCTAGTGCTCCGTCTGCCATTTTGAAGAAAAAAGAAAGAAACTCTCTTTCACACTCTATCTTTCACTTACTCATCCTCATCTTCACCCTCACTCTCGCTAATCGGGGAGCAGAAGGGCTCACGAAGTCTGATCCAAGTTCGGTCGGCTTTGTGGGGTGTCATTGACTTTGCTTTACATACCTTCTTTACAGCGAAAGTAAAGGTATAAAGGCGCACAGACACACGAACAGGATAAGAACTTTAGATCACCAACAGAGACTGGAGGAGAGAAGAAACCAAAGAACATCTGGGTAGTCAGGGAGAGGAAGAAGAATAGAGGATACCAATATCTGGACCCGTGCAGCAAGCTTCTCAATAACAATCTATTCGACGGTTTTTTTTTTCTTTCCCGGGAAACAGATCACCAAACGAATCCTTCCTCCCTTCCTCCCTTCCTTCCTTCCTCCCTTCCCTCTCCCCCGCTTTTCCCTCCCCCTCCCTTCCTCCCTTTCCCCATCTCATTAAATTTATTAGCAAGAGAAAAAAAGAAAAGGAAAAAAAAGTTGGTA
>Ga0307507_10003918_pt1 | contig 27511 bp, 22 predicted proteins | sample 7_EM_MG_FD_207223 | JGI IMG/M metagenome (GOLD analysis project Ga0307507, IMG submission 207223) | Populus trichocarpa ectomycorrhiza microbial communities from riparian zone in the Pacific Northwest, United States - 7_EM | ecosystem: Host-associated > Plants > Roots > Unclassified | place...
AGTAGCTTTTATTTATTTAAAATATGTTATTAGTATAAAAGAGGTAAATATAATTATGGTTGCCAAATGCGCAGATTACTGGCAGGTTGCGCGCAGGCTGCGCGCAGGCTGCGTGTCAAAAAAACACAACATAGGCTAGTCGGTCGAGTTGCCAAATGACCTCAACTGCGCGCCAATTGCGTCAACCACCAACCATTGAGGCCATTGAAAGGGTACCATATTTTGCCGATGTAGCTCCAAATCCAGTTAGCCTCAAATCCATTAAATCCATCGGATCTGGATCGAGATCCAAACTTTATCCATGCCCAGGCTTCAATTTTCCCGTATATTAAGCCAATTCTGGCAATTTTCGCCACTCACGTGACATAACGGCCCAGTGTGGTTTTCAATATAATCTGACTACAGCTGTTTGCTAAGCTCCACCGCAGCTGTCCACCGAGTTCCACCGCAACTGTCTACTAAGTTCCACCGCCACTGTCCACCGAGTTCCACTGCAACTGTCCACCAAGTTCCACCGCAACTGTCCACCGAGTTCCACTGCAACTGTCCACCGAGTTCCACTGCAACTGTCCACCGAGTTCTACTGCAATCTGCGGACCCTGACTTCTACCAACCAATTAGGATTTTCCATGCCCGGCATGGAAAATCGCTACCGGCCCGCCTACCACCAGCGCCTTAGCGGCACTCGCGAGGATTGCTTAAATTAATAACCTCCGCCTCTTAGACCTAATTGACTTTAGAGGAATCAACTTTGTAGGCTCAAGTGGAGTCATATTAAGTCTCAAATTAATAATCTTATTCTTGTCCCAGGAGTAGAGACATGAAGTTGCCTGGATCGTACTCTGCTTAAGGTGGTTGCGGCGTTTTATAATTATCTGGCCAAGACGGCTAAAGATACGTTCTGGCTCATCGCTCATAGCTGGAATTGATAGGAGATTAATGGCCATTTGAGCAAGGTGCGGGTACTGTTCGCGGCCGATAGTTCTCCACGGTCCAAAATGACTGGTACGATCCGCCGATGTATGCTATGTGCCGCAATTTACTCAACTTATCAACTACTTCCGGCACTTTGGAGATCTATTGCAGGGTCGAGGGAATGCAACTTGCACCGTCAATGTCCGCATGCTGGAGAACCTGGTCAAATATTTCGGACTGATGAGGCCAGGTGGACCATAGACAACGGTTTTCCCTGCGAACACTACATGGCAGATTCCCAAAGCTAGACCTACGCAGTGAAAAATGGAGAGGGCATTGAATATGCGCTGCGCTCTTCCAAATACCTGAGTATAAATAAGCTCTTGGCCATCCATTGGAGATAAAATGTGATGCGCGTCCGGTCCGCTAAGAGTTGAGCGTGGCTGTACGACGGGTTCTGGGGGGCTGGTAGAACCAGATATGTGGATAACCATACAGGGATCGTTATGTGCACCCTCCCAGGTCTTTAAAAAGGGGTAGGGATTCGCGGAAGTTTCATCGAATACTATGTCTAACTCGGGAACGATGAAAGACCGCAATTTGTGAGTTTCTACGATATGATCAACAGGAAATGCGGAGGAATGGAGTAATATATTACAACCAGTCTTCCGAATCAAGTCAAGGTGCCCGGATAGGCTATTGCGATGAGGACTGAAAAGCGTCTGTGATGCGATATCAGTGCCGATCCATATGATAAACGCCACCTCTTACAACGAGAGGAATATAACCAGCCACATGGAGTAGCCGGATAAATTGTATACAGAGAGCTTTGACACGTGCCGAAAATCTCTATTCAAATTTGTTCGTAGGCTTTCTTACTCATAAAGTGATCTCACCTTATGCCCAGTTTTCATCGCTGCAACAAGGACGTAGTGCCGTATGTCAGGCGCTCCCATATACAAGATAGTTTCAAAAGCAGAGCTACGTCCAATGGTAGACTCAATGAACCATGCCGTCCGGTTGATTGTGTTCGCAAATCTCTTAAAAGTAATATCCCTAAACCCGTCCGAAAGATCCGAGGTTTGTGAAATGGAAAAATATATTCTTTCAGGACCATCTCGTGCAATTTCATCTATAGTGGGCGGAATAAGCCTCTTGCCGTAGGGTATGGTTTCCTGTTGAGACATAATCATAAAGGGAAAGATAAATGCTTGGTAGTAAATGGAGAATGAGAATATATTAAATTTTCCAAGGATTAAGATTACGCTCATGTGCAAGAGGTTAGATTTAATGGTGAATGCACTGCTCACTATTCCCCTGTAAATAGGTTTGGAGTTTCCAGCTTCATCCTATTCAAAAATTGCAGAAGCACTCATTCAGCATGGTTAGCCGCATAGTTATGTGGAGTCCCGTAAATGGAGCTATCACATAATTCAGGAAAGTGATGGGTGCTGTGAGCCATTGAATGAGATTACTACTGTAGTGTAGACGCAAGCTAGGAGAGTAGTGGCTGCCTGCTACCAGGTCATAAGCTTTGACCACTACTTTCGTCTGCTGCCGCCAAAACACCAACACGCCAAAAATACCCAATACGCCACAACACCTCGTCGCCATCTCTTTGCTCGTATTCCCTCCACAGACGGCTGCATACTAAAGTCGACTAGCCGTAATTGCACCATTTGCTCCTGTCTCGTGTCTCTCCATCCGCGCCTCGGTGCGCCAGACATTCCAAATACGGAGAGAAAATGCCATCCAGCCAGGCTCAAAGGTCGACGCCATAACTGCCATCAGGGAGATTTGACATCTTCCCTAGCAAATGATGCTGACTGTATATCAAATTGTTGATTCCTTGTAGCCAGATCAGCTTGTAATCCAGCTTGACCATGGATCCCTCTGATACACCACCGTTTCTCGACCACTGATCACTATACTCCGCAGTCCGCTACTTGTTATGCGCAATGTAGCCTCCGCACCTTCACCGAGCAACATGATAAGCTCATGGTTTCTACTCACTCTCCTACTCGTTACAGAGGAAGTCGTCGTCTCAATTTCTGGAAAGGTCAGCAAGGCCACGAATCATGGATACCATAAAAGAGGAATGATATAATTGCAATGGTAGTAATACCGACGATAACGGTAACAGTGATGTCTCGTAGTGATACCTGACAGGGAAATACAGCAGGAGATTGGACAACACAAAGACCTCGGCCAGTGATCAGTGTCTCTTGTCTGAGAGTGATCGTCGCAGTCTGATTGTCTGCTCTGCCTTTGTCTGGGACAAGGGATGATGTGAAGTTCATCGGCAAGCTAACAGAGAATGCAAACATATTCAAAGATATATCATCGTGGCTCCTGCAGCGTTGGATCCAGCATCGCTCGCATTATTTGGTAGCAGTGAGCTAGCTCCATTTTGGCCCTGTTGACTTTTGTGACCTGTTACACCACCCATCAATTCAGCATCAGATAAAATGCTCGATTTATATTTTCCTCAAAATATACGTATCCAAAAGCCTTGACCATGCTTCCCGCGTCAAAAAGCCGAGTTATTCTAAGAAGTTACCATTACTCTTTACCAGCTGCTCGTCGTAATACCCCTGAAAAGCAAGCCAGCCCTTCTCGGGCTTTCCAACCTGATCATATGAAAAGGCACCCTCGGCATCGCCGATAAGAATTTTCTTATAGGCAGAACCAGCAGAAGCCGCATCAGCAAGGAGCTGGGCGTGGCAGGTTTTATCGAGACTAATGAACCAGAAGGCTGCTTCGTCAACACTTTGGCCAACCGTGAGTAAGCCATGGTTTTGCAAGATAACGGCTTTACCGCTACCCAACGCTTTGGCTATCCGCTTTCCTTCCTCTCGATCCAAGACTACACCACCGAACTGGGTGTAGACTGAATGGCTCTTGTAAAAGCGCAGACTGTCTTGGGTTATCATATCGAGCTCTCGCCCAAACACGCTGAATGCCTTCCCATACACTGAGTGAGCATGGCAAGCAGCATGCACATCCGGCCTGGCTTTGTGAATTTCCGAGTGAATAGCAAATGCCGCAGCATTGATTGGCTCTTCTCCAATGACTACCTCGCCGTCCTCGTTGACGAGAATGAGATCACTCACACGAATCTGCGAGAAGTGTTGGGAGAGAGGATTCAGCCCTATTATAATTAGCGCCACCTCTAGAAATCCAGAATGTATGACGTATGTGTGAAGTGTCTGCTATTGTGTATCATTATTGGGCGCAGCGCACCACCAGCGATTCTTAGGCAAACTTACAAAAGTGGTCAGTTAGAATTGGATCCCGTACTGAAATGTGTCCAGCAACGCCCTCATCGAACCCCCTTTCGGCAAAGATGCGGAACGCCGCCGCAAGATGCTGCTTTCGGTAAAGACGCTCCTCTTCTAGGCTGTCGAACTTAGGATACTGACGAACTTTGAGAACCTTGCCGCTAGCTGTTTTCCCCATTGCACCGACAACAGCATTCTCAGTAGTCTCAGCCTTGAGGGTAGTCGCCATTGGCGCCATCCTAGATTATCCGTCCACAGTAGCTTCAAGGCTTAAGCAATAATAATTATTTGTTATAGAAACAGCAATGCTTATGTATTCAACATTGACTGGCTTTGATGAGCAGTTATTATTCATTCAAGCTACGAAGATCTCTACTCACTATCGCCGGCTTATTTCCGGGCCGATATCGGTATGAACCACCTAGCATTACTCTTGTAGCTAACTCCACTCCAAGAATTATATCTTTGCCCATTTCTTCTTTAGTTTGCATCCTTTTAATTTACTGGCCGAATAGTTAAAACCAGTAATCCTTCTCTCGTCGTGTACTATTTTGAATATCTATAATATTGTTAGAACCGTAATAACGCCTTAAAAAGCTCAGCTTCGGCAGTTCCCCTTGTGCTCCCTTCCTTTTTTATACCATATCTAGTTCAGGGTCAATACTAACCATAGAAATACGGCGCCTCTTCGTGCTCGTCCTCACTGTCCCTCTAATTGTCCCAAACATCTCCCACACGACCTGTACGATTGTCCATCGGTGACACGACCTTATCTATCAATTTAACAATCTCTTTATTTCCTTTCTTCTTGGCAACATCTCTCGCGGTGCCTTGTTCCCTGCTCAAAATCCCAACATCTTCTACCGACATACTAGCAAGCAAGCATTCAACGACGTTAACTTGTCCCTTTCTAGTAGCCAGGTGAAGGGGAGTCAGGCCCTTGGAGTCTCTTAGTGACGGACTAGTGCCGTACTTAAGCAAAAATTGGACAGAATCAACATGGCCACCCCGGGCGGCATGGTGCAAAGGCGTTCTGCCTCGATAATCAGGAAGATCTGTACCAGCGCCCTCGGCTCTTAGCCGACTGACGACGTCGAAATGGCCATGGTGGGCAGCCAGATGTAACGGTGTTTTCATTTTGTCATCGAAGAGGTTTGAGGATGCAACCAAATGGATGAGCCGTCGGACAGTCGACTCGTGGCCGTTTTTGGCGGCTTCGTGGATTGCTGTTCGGCCCTGTTCATCGCGGGAAGATGCATTTGCCCCGCACTCCAAGAGCAGATTGACCGTGCTAACGTTTCCTTGCGCGGCAGCAGTATGGAGCGCTGTTTGTCCATGTGAATCAGAAATTTCGATTGGTATTCCCTGATCTAAGAGACGCTGAACGGCAGTTTCCTCGCCAGTTTGCGCCGCGGAATAATGGAGTGCAGTCTTGCCCTCATCGAGTTCATTCGCTCGGCTAATATCTGCTCCACGTTGGATCAGCAGATCAATAGCCTTAGCCCGTCCGAAACTTGAGGCAACATGAAGTGCGGTGCAGCCTGCTCCGTTCTCTTGATCAGGCACCGCCCCAGCGTCTAGGAGTAACTCCATGATTTGCACGTCCTCATTTCCAGCAGCAACACATAGCGGTGTTTCGCCTCTCTTTGTTCTATGGTTCGGCGTTGCGCCATGTCGGAGAAGGAGTTGGACAGCATTTCTCATACGGAAGAAAGTGGCGTCATGAAGGGGTGTATCCCCGGCATCGTTTTGTGAATCTACCCAGGCTCCAGAGTCTAGCAGCAGTTGAATGGCGTCCAAGCGTCCTTCTTGTGCGGAAATATGAAGGGCAGTGCGCCCATGTCTAGCCGGTAAATTAACATTCGCACCTTCGGCCAAAAGAACCTTAGCTACGTCTGGATGCTCATGTAAAATAGCAAGATGTAGGGCGGGTTCCTGGTCAGGGTGTGTCACATCTTTAATTGCTCCTTGCTGTATGAGAAATGAAACCATAGCGGCGTCACCAATGGCAGCAGCAAGTTGCAAGGCTGTTGTCCCCTCACAGGCAGAGTTACAATCAACGCCAGAGTTTAAGATCCATGAGACTGCATCCCGATTACCAGCTTTAACAGCAGATAATAGCGCCTTCTCGTATGACGCACCAATCTCAACGAGAACTTGGGCCACCTTCACGTTTCCAGTTTTGCCAGCAATAAATAGGGCTGTATGTCCATTCGCGTCGGGACATTCAACTTCTGCACCGAATTCAATTAATAAACGGACAATTTCTTCGGATCCAAGGAATGCGGCGGAATGTAGGGGCGTTGCTCCGTCAGGTTGCTTCACTGCCGCTTCAGCTCCTTTACGAAGAAGAGAGGATACTATTGACCAGTTTCCATTCCGACAAGCGTTACAAAGAGGGGTGGATGTCTGGTTAGGAAATTTAGTTCCATCCACACTAGCTCCAAATCCGAGTAAGAGTTCAACGAGTTCGCCCATCCCTTTCGAAGAAGCAAGGTGGAGAGGTGTTTCACCAACATTGTTCACTGCATTAATGCCCTCTGCGTGATCGGATATCAAACGTTGGCAGATCTTCATGGCTAGTTCTTCGTTTCCTAAATCTATAGTGCGATGAAGCACTGTATTTCCACTTGTGTCCTTGAGATTCGGGTTGATATCGATGCTGTCCTGTGCAGCCAGCAAAAATTTAGCCAATAGAAGGTTCTCTTGGTCATTTTCGTTTGTCCCTTGTTCACTTAACTCCGTAGAATCCACTCGATCACTGGCCAAAGACGGTAAAACTAACTGGAAGGGCTCAAGGTGCTCGCTAGAGTGAGTTCGAGCGTAGATGTCTTGCCAAAAAGCCCCAGGGGATGTGATGGATGGAATTTCCTCTTTTCGCACGTCTCGTATCTTACTATCGTCCGTTACAAGATCGAACTGGTATCTCGAAGAACTAGTAGTATGAGAGGCTGTCGAACCCTTTCGTTCTGATGCATTTTCGTTGATCTGATATCCCTCTCGATTCTTGACTGTCTCGACATTTCCGCTATGAGGTCTTATGTTCTCTGCTTCAACCCCTTCATCCTCCCGAGCAAGAGATGTTAAAAGTGCAAGCGCCGCTTCCTGAGGGGTTTTGTTCTCAGTTAGGTCGAAGCATTCCTGAATAGTACGGTCAATTTCCGTAAAAGATTTCTTAGCTGTGAGCAGTAATAGCCTCTCCATTGGTTTCTGTAGACTAGCGGGCAGATTCTTAGCCACTGCACGTTCTCTCACTTTGGCCGAAATATATAAGCGAAGATCTTCTGCAAGCCGACGATTAACACTAGGGTTTAGGGATATATTTGCGAAAGATGACATAGCATTCTGTATGCTTGGAGCGGATTCCCGAAGGACCACTAGCAATTTCATGCGTGAGGATCCATCGCGGGTGGCTTGAAGCTTATTCATAAAACAAGTCAGGGATTGTTGCTCGCACATATCGAGGCCGTCAAGGACACAGTATATATCTTCAAAAACATGGTGTGTGATCATTTCTTCGAATATTCCCCATACCATGCCAAATGAGTAAGCACGGAGGGTCTTTTCTAAGGCGTCCTGGTCCACAACGGGCCTGGTTAGAACAAGCTGGAACAGTGCGGGCTGTAGGACGAGAAGTTGGTAAATAAGACGCCAGAGGATCATGATCGCATTGTCTCCTACGAAAGATGACAACATGATCCGATTTGGCATCGATGGTAGGATCCGTACAATCTCTTTCATTATGTAAATGGCAAGTATCGTTTTGCCTGTTCCTGGATCCCCTGAAATCCAGAGAAAGCTTGTGGTGGAGGACATCCAATTGCGAAATGGCTCGCTCTGCAGTACCCATTCACATGTGCCTTTAACAAGTTCACCTTGGTGTGCTATGAAATTGTCCAAATCCCTGGACGGATCGCCATTGATAATCCGAAGCAACGACTGAAGATATGTAGAGGCATCTTTTCGTCGACGTTCGCCCTCGCTGTCTAGTTCTGAAATCTGCTCTGAATCAGATCGAGACGACGAATTCGACGGGGCTTGGCCGGTCGTAGAATTGGAATCTTCTGGGCTGGAATCTGTGTCCGGGTCTGATTCTAAGTCTGAGGCCGATTTTGCGTGAATCTGTGCAGCCTCGTATGTATTCATTTTATCCACGCCAGGAGCAGAGTTCTGAATATGCTTGGATTCAACCCCAGCACACAACATTCGTAAGATAACTTCGTCGCCCTTATTTCTAGCAATGTGGCAAAGCTCCTGAAGGTCTTCATCGGCTCCATGAGCAATCAGGATCTCTACTACACGCGCATTACCCTGAATTGTTGCTGCTCGCAATGCACTTCTCCATGTGCGACCTTGAGAGTTTATATCTTCACCGCTCTTCAGAAGTTCTTTTACCTCACTAGTATTTCCTTCGAACGCCGCTATATGCAAGGGTGGATCGCCGTTAACGCTCATTGCAGGGAGAGTCATGGATTGATTTGTTTGATCGTCTGAACTGGTTTCTAAAGGACGATCTCCAATCGCCACGGCTGCTGCTGATGACTCTGCTTCATCGCCTTCTAAAGACCCTCGGGGAATAGCAAAAAGTGCTAGCTGTTCCATGTGGCTAGCAACGTGAGACCTAAACTGCGCAGGTGTAACAAACAATTCAGATAGCCCCGGGTTAGTCTCTTTCAATCTTGCATCCCAAGTATCGCAGAAAGGACATTCATTTGCTGGAATACGATCGACAGGCTGCTGACTGGCATTCAGCAGTGCTGGTATCTGGGCTTCCGTGAGATTGTGTGCATGGCATGATCTTACGTGCCGTTCTAAATTGCCCTGGATGTCGTATTTCCGGGAGCAGAGCTGGCAACACCAGTCGAGACGATGGTGCTGAAGCTCGTGGCTGAACCATGCCTGACGAGAAGAGAACATCTTGAGGTCGCACTGCTCAAACGTGCAAAGATACGGCCTTAAGTCGTTGTAGACATGCTTCCTAAAAATTCGCCAAATAAGTAATCATATCGATAAGGCACGGTTAAAGACCTGCGATGACTCACTTCCACGCTTTTTGAGTCTTGAAATTCTGAATTCCCCAGCAATGGGGACATTCAAAGTCTGTGCTCCCTCTCGAAACCTCTTGGATTGGTATGACACGCAACTTGCCACTTCCATCGTCTTCATCAGCAACTGAAGTCGCATAAGATGTTTGAGTCAAGCCGTCAGAGGGGTCCTCCGCTTTCTCCAAGTGCGATGCTACTAGAGTAGACGCTTTTGTTGAGGGCAGAGTATTTTCTGGCTCGGATACGCCCAGGTGGCTTCCACTATATGCTATCGGCGCTACTCTAGGCATCTGGTGTTGGGCTTGTATCATCGTATTGGTGGTAGAAACATAGATTGGTGCTTCCGCTATCAATTCTTTTTTCAGAGCATTGTGATGCTCCTCGCAGTAGCGTAAATACTGCCTCCGATGCGTAATAGCTTTTCCAAGACGATCTCGAAGCCAGTTTTTCAATTTCGGGAACTTTTGGGTTACATGTGCAATATCGAACTGATCGCTGAAAGGATTTGGCGCGGTTGCAGCTTTGGCGTAGCGGTCCCTAGGTGTAGCGTTTCGGACCATCATTGATGTCTTGAAAAGGCTGGAAATAATGTCGGCAATAGAATCCAGAGTATCCCCATCTTCAGAAATTCCATCAGACGAAGCCGAATAGTCTTCTTCACCTGTGTCGCTGTTTAGGGATATGCATGAGTCCGATAAGCTGCGCTCCCTCCCTTTGTTCAATAGGGTTTCGCTGTCACAAGGTATGGTTATTATGGCTGAATATATTAATTAGAGTCGGATGAAGACTTTATTAGATCCTGAAATGAGCAACGCACCTTCTTCCAATGCTTCTTCGAGATCTCCAAGGAGCTCGGTAATCAACGCTACAACGCGAGGCGCTTCACGAAGTCTATGATCCAACGATGTGGGGAATTGAATGTCCTGTAGTGCTCCCATATTTCCAGCCCAGATTTTGAACCTATCGCGCTGATCTGAAGCATCGAAGACATTGGCAACATTGTTTCCGGTCAATTCTGGATGCGGGAGTTTCTCGCACAAGGCTTCAAGCTTGGCCCAACACAGCCTGGTTCGAGACGCAATCGGGGAATCGCCTTCCAATGTCATCTTGTGATGCTGAGTGTGGCTTCTAAAATTGCTCAGATTAGCCTAGCGATAAAAGGTCCATTCTCGCATTTACTGCAGATATGTAGGGCCGAGCAAAGAATTGTGAGTGAGAGGTACTGAAATCCCCAGGCTGTGAGTGACTTTTGATAGATATAGGCCTCGGGAGACTTGTGGGGCCATCAAAGTCTCGGAAAAATAAATACGCAAGGCGTAAAGGTGAGGCGGGCTTGCACAAACACAGCCTCAGATGCCCAAGGCTGAGTGTTGCCTAGCCGGAGGTGATCATGAGGCGGCTTAGAAGGGTAACCTGTATAATACAGTCAGGGTCGCCCTTTTATTTTCAAGCCTGATCAAAACTTAATAACTTTTTGCGTTCCTAAAGTATTCATGATGAGTGGCTTTGAGGTAGTAAGCCTACTCTTGGCCATATTTCCTGTCATCGTCTCAGCTATGGAGCACTGGCGCGAGAGCGCGGAAGTGATGGAGAATTGGACGAAAATCAAGCCGAAGTATAAGAAGTGCAGGAGAGAAATGAGGATTCAGGAGGAATTTTTTAGGCAGAATATCGAGCAGTACTTGCTTCCGCTCGTCGTTGATGAGGACGAGCTGAACTTGTTGATTTCTGAGCCTTGCGGGCTGGCTTGGAAAGATCCTGCTCTGGAGACACGATTGCGAGCAAGACTCCCTAAGGCATATGATCTTTATTTGGAGACAATTGAAGAGCTGGGTGAAGTTATGAAAACACTGCAAGATGAACTCGGAGTTGGCAAAATTGAACCTAGCCTCGTAAGCGACATCGAAACCGTCATTCGTTGTCCTGTGCTAAAAGCTCGCATAGGATCTATTACCTAAAAGTAAGAATACTTCAGGTAGTCTTAGCAAGAAAGCAAGGCTGGAATTCGAGGCTCAGAGAATCAAATTTAGCTTTGGTCAAAATACGCGGGGTAAACTTTTCGGGGAAATTGCTCACCTAAACAACCAATTGCGAGATCTGCTTGTCTCGCATGAAAGAAGCACTGCGATAGTGGCAAATATTGGTAGGAATAGCGGTTCTGGACTTAGTAAAGGGCTTTTGGAGTTTTGGCAACATGCGAATAGGATTTTCAAGCTTCTGAATAGGGCTTGGTGTTGTAGTTGCCAATTCTCCCATGGGGCTAACCTTGCATTGACACATCGAAGGTCACCAGAAGTTGATTTCAAGGTCCTCTTTTGGTTTTCTGAGTCTGATCACGCTTCAGGGCCATGGACCTGGCAAGAAACAAGAATAAGGAAGTTGGAGCCCACCACAACAGCGGTCACGGCTATTCCGAAACCCTCTCTGATTATGAACCAGCAAAAGGGTGCTCTCAAGCAGCTGTTGGTACCAAAAGCAGATACCTTTGGCGTATCGACGGCCGAAACGGCGAAGCCTAAGGCGATTAAGTAAGTTTTCATCTTAGATACCGCGTTCTCATGAGGCTAATCTTCTATTGAAAAGTGGCGTGCGGAGCGCTCCTTCAGGAATATCAAAGCCTAAAGCCAAGGTGTCTTGGGCAATTGAGCCTACACCTGTAGCAGTGGGGGTCATACCGACGATAGAACCGAGGGAAATAACTAATCTTTGCTCCGCAATAGCAACACATAATTCTAAACAGGCCTGTCTTGGTTGCTTGGTAGATGACGAACACCGTTACTCCGTTCTTCCTCTTTTAAAGAAGCAAAACTGTTCAGATCAAAGAGAATTTATCTCTCTAGAGACCATATTAAGAGATACCTCGGGAGTACGGCTAACCCGGCGTGTTCGGTATTTGACAGCTTTGACGCTTGCTTCCTCTTATCTTCAACTTCATTCCACGCCCTGGCTCGGTACACAGTTGAGCAAAAGGGATATCCTTTTCCTCCGCGAATCACCTAGATACGATGGCATTATAACGGGTGACCCATATGTATCTTGTCAATTTTAATACCACCCTAAGGATGACCCATCCGACGAGGGATTCAATAATCGACCATTTTTGACGTTGGGTATTATGCTCCTTGAGCTTTGTTTTGGGACTGCCCTTGAGAACCATGAAACAAGAAGGAAGCTAGGTTCGGGGGACTCCACGATAAGCGTGTACTTAGACCTTGCCGCTGCGCTTGAATGGCATGTATCCGTATTGGAAGAAGCTGGCCCGAAATATGCAGCTGCAGTCAAGTGGTGTTTGGAGAAAGTCATACATGTCTCTCAAGATGGAAATTGGAGAAATCAATTCCTTCGTGAAGTGGTGGAACCGCTTCAGAGTTGTTCAGAGTCATTGGAGGGACCTGTGGGAGTTTGAATGTCCGGGCGTGCCAGGCGAACCATTATCAATGATTACGAGACCTCATCTGCTGCGGCGGACAGTGAGGGCAGTGGTTGGTTAGTCCAATAAAATGGACGTCTAGAAATATGGGCCACCTCGTGCACAGTACATCCCACCAAAATCGTCATTTCCAAAATCATCAAAATTAAATTACAACACCACCAATATGTCGAATATCGAAGCCGCACTTGCAGATCTAAGGCTTCAGGATAAGCCAAATATCCAGGCGACAGCAAATAAGCATAGGGTTAACCGATCAGCCCTTTCCAGGCGTTTCAATTAGGTCACTACCGGTACACACGATATTCCGGATCGAGTCGTCCTTGTTCCAGAATGAGTCGTGTATCGCTTTGATCGGCTTGATTCCGGGTTACTTATATAAAGACACTAGAATAAAGTATAAGAAGGCTCTATTATATATATAATAATCAAGATCTCTACCTACGTTAAAATTAAGGCTTAATTTTACAATTAATCGTGGTCAGATTTCAATTAATCGTGCGAAGCCCCTGAGCTAAGCTAAATTAGGGTAATTCTAGAGAGCCGAGCCGCCTCACGACTCACGAGTCAGGAACTCTACCATAAGATCTACCTCTGCCCTTTATAAAAGCCCTTATAATAGTAGAGCCATAGTAAAGTAATTGTAAGGCTATTGCCCAGGTGTACGGTAGGGAGCAGGCAAGCCGAGCATGAGTCACAGGAGAGTCTATGGAAGAGGACGATATGGTAAAGAGTAGGTATGGCAATACCCTAAGTACAGAGACGAACCGATGAGGAGGGAAGGGCTGTAGGCCCGAGGAACTTATAAGGAGGTGCCAAGGGCTAGCCGAAGGCTAGCCTTGGCAGCTCCTGAGAGCCCCCGGACGTGCACCCGAGTAAGGGATAAAATATCCCTTACAGTAATACTGGAGGTAATTTTAAGTTTAACGCGACCGCGGTAACCTGCTTATATTACTTTTAGAGCACTATCTTATTGTTGAACGGACGATCAGGAATGAGAACTCTGTCTATTAAAGAGGGCTCTAGAAGCTCTCTATATACATAAAATAGGTGGCAAATAGAATGACGACGTAGTCGTCATTCAGTCGGTAATTGGTAATGGAAATAGGTAATGAGACATTCGATGAGACATACGATGGTAAGTAGCGGGGTAGTGAGACATAGGGTTCTAGTCTTGAAGACAGTAGTAAGTGGTGGTAAGGAAATCCGATTCAGTTCGACACTTATTCCGGAATGAGTCGATTAATCCAGAATTGGGACGATCAAAATGATACACGACTCATTCTAGAGCAAGGATGACTCGTTCCGGAATGAGGCAGAAATGTTCCGAAATATCGTGTGCACCGGTATCAGTATGAACAATTCTCGCATGTGAATTCAGTTTTAATAAGAGAGCAAATTTAGTAAATAGGGAAGATAATATGAAGAATCATAGGTAGATAAATAAGGCTACTTGCACAGTGTCTAGATTCTCATAATATTATCGCTCCCCACAGATATATCTATTCTAACCTATTAGGGGGGTTTCGATGGAACGATATATTTGTTCGATATGATCAACGTACTAAATATTTAGCGCTTACTTGACGTCAACTTTCGTTAAATATTGATTTGTCATTTAGGGGTTTCGAGACAGATCATTTAACGAATTCGGTGAATCGTCGCGACGTATTAGCCTGTCCTCTACACGAGCTTCGCTCTGAATAGCTTTATCGACGGTTTAGTAGATAAAATCAGGTAGTTATAAAGGTTAGATTGACGCGACCGAGACGGCGCGTGCGCGCGGCGCAGCTGCTCTACCATATCAATAGTAGATTCGACATCACGTATAGGATCAAAAGGCATAGTGGTGAAGGCAAAATGTGGGAAATATGAGGCTATTTAGAGGGCTCAATCAAAACGTGTGAACGTTCAAAGATTTCGATGTTATGCAACATCGTTTCAAATGATACTTGCCAAGAACCAGGTTCGTTATTTCAAACGACTAACTAAATACCGCTAGTAAGTGTCGATCGCTCGTTTCGACTTGCTTACCCTAAATATCGAACGAATATATCGTTCCATCGAAACCCCCCTATTGTATTGGTAACAAGAATATTAAATAAAAATGTCTTCTCAACTTTCCAAATATGACGAGTAGTCGCGACACTTTAACCCCTCCATTTCATCGTACAAAGGAAGTTCAAGCGCTTATAGCATCGCAAGCGCCGATAGCATTGTCAACACCAGCAGTACGGACGAAGGAATCCAAAAGTTTGCACTGCTTGTGGGAACGGCCAGAATTGTCGACGATGGTGTGGGTGCCGAGGGAGTTTTTGTTCCATTCAGCGTTGCGCTCTGGTTCATATTCCCGTTGAGCGGGCCGGGCCCATAGGGTTTATATCCTCCGCTGATGGAACTCTTGTCTCCAGTAGAGCCGTTCACACATATGCTCTTATCCGAGAAGGCGGTCCACGACGCTTTCCAAGCCTCGTTAGGATCCAACAGCATTTTCGAAGTAAGCCAGATCTTGCAGTCAGCGGCCTCATAGATATATTGCAGCGGTGTTTCGCTGTTGTCACCCTTTCGAATCTGATCCTGGGTCTGCAGCCGCGATGCTGCGTCTCCGACTCGGATCATAACCTGGCTAACTTTCGACAATGTCTCAACTACTGTGCCATGTAAGGAGCTTGCCCCAATGTTGTCCGTGATATTGATTAATTGGCTGGCATAGCTAGGGAAAGTGAAGAGGGGCACGACTTCTCCGCCTTTGGTGCCACCGATGGCTTGCATTGGCGCTGCCTTAGGTCGCCCACCAACCACAACGCTCTTCACTCCGGCTATGTTCTTCATCTCTTCATGGAAACTAGCGCAGGAGGAGCCACAGAGGCCGTCAGTGAACATAACCATGTTATCAGCACTGAAGACTTGTGGGCGGGAGCCGGTCACGAAGTTGAATCCGGGCGGGGCAGTGCTAACACGATCACTATTTGAAAGCTATGTCTTCGTCAGCAAAATTAACAGAGGTTTAGATGAACGCGGATAGCATGATAAAAATATAAGAGCGACTTTTAATCAAGGATTTAGGGCCTCTCATGTGCTAAACTCATTTTTTTAGGCTTCCACACTGGTTTGGGGTATTCTTACATTATAGCGCATCGTTGTTGTGAAGTTATCGTTGTTGTACGTGTGTGGTCCGTAGAAAGCTTTCCAGGAAGGCCAGTTGTTATTATTCACGTCAACAAAATGCCAGTATGCCCAGTATCTGTAATCGGACCCGATATCTAAGCATGCCATGTTAGCAGTGGCCATATTCGCAATAAATCAAATACGATGCCGTTCGTAATCAGTTCATTCAGATACTTCCAGCAATCACGCATGACCAAACGAGGGTTTTGCTTACCTGAACTAGTAGATGTATCATATGCACTTGAGAGCGACTCATTGTTGAAAATTTCCGACACTGAATCCCCAATCAAACGGAATTGCTCCTGGGCGCGGTATCTCTGAGCACTGAAGGGTGTCATCGACGGAAACAGTTGCATGAAAGTATCAAGGAGCAAATTTGTGGCACCTCCACCATTTTCGCGCAGGTCAACAATCAACTTCTTCATCCCTGCTGAAGTTGCGTTCCCCAAGAACTGCTCTACAACGCTTTGAAACTCGACGCCGCTGTCATCACCTTGGGGCTCAAACGTAATAATCTTGAGGACGGCGACGTCCTGAAAACCTGGTGTATTCATGAAGTACCCAGCAACTGCGCCACCACTGTGTTCCACAATAGGAGTGGGGTATGTATTCGGAATGGTTTGCCTTTTCTGGAGTAGGTGGGGATTTGCGAACTCTGCAATATCATCTCTTCTAGTGAGTTTAGGGCGTGGGGTTCCAGCTTGAGTAGATGGTGTGGAGGTTGGCGATGTAGCTGCGGGAGTCGTTGTGTTGAAGCCTGATATGGCTCCTGTGCAGAACGTTTGGAAAAAAGCCGCTCCACTGTCGATGCCGGTAAAGTTTTGGTTGGCTACAGCGAGGTTGTCATAGCTTTTGGTGATACCATTTGCAAACGTGAAATTGGTTGACGGGCCATCATACCCAGCTTGAAGGTAAAAAGAACCCATCGATGCAGTTTCATTTGCCCTGTAAAAGAGATGATTGAGACGTACATCGGGATCGATATACTGGTTCCTGGCAGCAACCTTGGTCAGATAAGATTGAACATCTTCGCCGTTTATCTTGACAATGGCTGAAATATTTGTAGGTTGGGAATCCTGGAGGATTATGTCTTCGGCAAGATAAACCTTTGGGAGGTTCTTTCCGTCGTCTGAGATTGAGATAATGGCAACTTGTCGAAGGAATAGAAAGATTTGTAAGATATCGGGTCCATAGTTGAAATGAAAATTACCAGTCCGTATAGTTAATGCTTGAATATCGACGTGGACCTGGTATTCGTTGGTATATTGTGAGAGCTTTGCCTTGATCTTGTCCAGTTCTCCAATCAAATCGATTGGGCCAAGCTCCCAAGTACTTGGAGGATTCTTCAGCCATCCCACTTCAGACTGCCATTGCCATAAGAGTTTCAGCTCATCAATGAGCTTTGAGTTTCCCGGTATATCCACTGGAACTGAAGTCAGACAGTCATAAGCAGCTTGTGCAGGAATTCTGTTATTCGTGCTCTGGGCAATAAGATTGCTGACAACAGCACAAGGTTCGATGGTGCTGGAAGGAAGGGTTGAAGTCGTGGGAGATGCATTCTGGGCAGCTGAAATAACCGCAAAGGCCAGAATTAAACCTGGCAAACGCATTTCTAAGGCTCAACGCCAACTTAAATTGATTGGACTGCTTGTGAGCCTCGAGAATTAAAGTGCAAGGAACGAAACAAATAAGAGGATCCTTGCGGACGAATACTATAATATGATAGTAGGATGGTAAATAGAAAGCGTGTGAAGCCGCTGGAAATCACTGTTATATAAAAGAACTAAAATCGGCTCCTATTAGGCCGTGTATTACGGTAAAATTAAACATCTCTTCACCCTAAGCTCATGCGGCTGTAAGCTCCTAGCTAAGCCGCTGCCTCATACTGCTGACATGCACTAGGAATTGAGATCTTAGCATCTAGGAAAATAGTGGCGGTGTCCGGTAGGGCGCGGTTCAGCGGCGTGTCAGTGCTCCCAAGCATTTGCAAAGCCTCCATTTGCAAGCAGCTGCTAAGAAATGCAGCTCAGCCCCATGGCGTTCGATGATGTTTCAGCAGCAACGCTATGACAGACGTGTGGTTGATTGGATAAATAGGGGTCGGCTAAGACTGCTGAATAGAAATATTATGAGAGACGCCAATTAGAAAGACAGTCCTGAAATAGTGCCCTAGTAAGCTTTGGGGGCCAGTGCCACTAAAATGTGGCGGCCCCGGCATATCCCCGAAACCTCAGTTTGAAACCCCGTCTCCGTAAGTATAGTGAGATGATATATATTTTGCCACTGAAGATTAAGACGCTGGAGGATGATAATTATTGATAGTCGACGTCAAAAGAATTATCATCTGTGACTAGTGGGTTTGGGGGAGGAAGAGCGCGGCTCAGCTGCAGTCATCACTTCCAAATTTAAAGCTGATGACTACATCTCGTGCATTTACTGCCACCATGCCTGAGCACGCAGATTGCATTATTACTCCGACAGTCACGTGGGATTACCTAGATAAGTTAAGGGATGCGGAAGACAAGCGGCAAGAAGAATCGCCGAATTGTACCGCATCTGTTGTCTCCTGGTGGTGTCAATGCTATTATTAATGTTTCTATTTGAGTAACATGTGAATGTCGAACCGGAGAATCACGATCGTAAGTTCCTGAAAACTAACATGTATGCAACATGGGCGCATGAATTCCCTATGTTATGATCAGAGACACAGCCAGCCAAATAAGCCCAATACAGTCCAAGCTTTTGACTCGCGGATGGAATGTCCCATGAACTTGAAGAACCTCCTCCATCAGTTGGACAAGCCCAAAGGGCAATTCAGGCGCCAGAGCCATCACAGCAACCCAGAAATTATACTATTGTTCGTAGTTTCACCGATGATGCCACCATTGGGAGATTGCACGCGGTCATGCTTCATAAAAGGCTTGTTTTAGAACCGCAAGCCGGCCTTGCTAGAATGTGAGTTTCTCGATTGCCGACCGTCGGTTTTGAGATGGTCGCAGTGTATTAAACGATAGTCGAGATTTAATTGTGCACCGAGCTCGAAGAATCACTTGCGTGTAGCAACAGTGTCGTATTGTGAGAGGAGATCGAGGACACAAAGGGATTTAGCAGTGAGTCTGCTGGGAGGGGTTGAGCTGGCCATGTTAGCTACTGGTCATGGCTTGGGTCTACGTCGAGCAGGGCAGACTTCTGAAGCGAATGTGAGCTCTGGGACATCTACCTATAGATCTAGCGCTCAGAGAATAAGTGGTGCAAAATGTAGACCTTTGTTTCATCTTCTGCCATGTGAAGGTCCTCCACCAGGTGTCCGGTTGGAACAAGGCCAAGTCCAGGATTCAGTTCAAGTTTCCGACAGTAGAGGTCTTCTCCAGCCTGACCCCTCAATGCTCCAGCGATAGCGGAACACCAAGCGTGAGCGAGTGAAGTTTTTCGAGGGCCATCTCCCGCCGTCTAGCTGTCTCCTTCTCAAAAGTCATACTGTAGGTTGCCGAAATCCGTCACTAAGAGAAAGCGCGCTGCAAGGTAGACTGAGCTGTCAGAGAGCTGCTATTGTTGCGCAAGGCATGAACGCATTCCTTGACATAGTAATCCTGGTAAAGCTTGTAAGGCGGCGTGAAAATTATTGAAGTGCTGTTAAGCGGAATTGGAGCCTCTCAAAAGGCTCTCAGGTAGGTCGAGTAGGTAGGAAGGAAGCCGTCGCGACGCGATTACGGTGTTTGTCCTGAGAAGATTTCGACAGCGCATCCATAACGGGACTAGCTACGGCCTGCGCCCGACCAGCTACCGACTCCCGCTCGCCGGCATCAAGCGCTTTATAAAAACCCTAATCTCTGCCCAGCCCAAGCGCCGCGAGCCGAGCCAGCTGCCCTTCCCGTGAAAGGAAGGCCCGCAGCTCCCGCCGTACCAGCCGCCACACACCCCCGCATATCTCGACCCACCGCCGAAGTAGCTGAAAGTAGCGGTGCTGTGGGACGACGGCGCCGATCCTAATCCCTGCCACGCAAGTCCAATCTGTGAGACCTTTAGGAAAGAGAGTTCCGCACGAGCCCTAGAAGGAGCCGCGAGAGTTTTCGGGATATACGGAGAAAACGTTACGTTTGTGCAAACCTGGCAAGCGATATATTCGACCATTACTACCAGCCGTCACAGCCTAGCTAATTTACTTCTAGAAGTTCCGTAATGGTGCCCACCCAAATCCTTGAACAATGTAAGGGTGATTGAAATCGTAAATCAGGATGCACTACACCGCTGCTAAACATACTACAAGCTTTAGGGAAATGGCAGCCGAGGCAAGCTAATGTTGAATCACCATGTGTAAGTGCCCTTGAGACCTGGATGGATGCCTTGATCTAACCATGCTTAGAGGGAGTCATTCCCTTCCCCATGCTACATGTGAGTCTGCCTTCCAGAAGATTATTCGGTGCGGCATAGTCTAAGCCCCGTAGTTTCGTGGCCGAAGACTCGTTTCCGAGTGAGGAGCATCAACGTAGAAGGTTGCTGCACCATTTCAGGATCCCGACATTTGTACTTACAGATGTGTGCTTCAAATCAAACGGCTATTTTGGGCATGAGAGCGCATACGATAAAGCTGGAAAAATGAACGGCTACAGTATACCTAAGACAATCACCCCAACCAGGGAGTCCAGCTGACTCTAATCTTAAGTCACGTGGTTCCGATACATTATCAAAATCGTCGATCCAAGCGTTAAGTCTGATTCAAATTATACCTGGCATGAAATGAGCTTCTTCACACAATGGTGCCCAGGTTACTGCATGTGTATAATTGTGGGAGCTCCTGATGAATTACGAAAAGGTCTCGAGGGTTTCCTGTTAGAGAACCCCGACAGCCTTAATTTTACTGATCCATTCGCAATGCATGTGCTACTAATGGACCGGGTTATCAAAATGTATGATACATCTGTGTGGTTAGTAAGGGACTTGGTTCGAATGATAGAGAAGGTTAGTTTTTGAATCCTAAGCAAAGTTCACTTGTGGCTTAATTGGATGTCATAATAGTCTCGAGCTTGCGATCCCGCTATTGAGCCCGATTTCAGCAAAATGCATGAAGATGCTAGGCATGCAATTCACTGTTCTGAAACATTAGAGGTCGCCGCAGAGGTAATGGCACAAATAAAAAGGGGGCACGCTGCGTTTCACAAGAAACGTGCAGAGGATGCAGATTTGCCAGAACTAGCTGTGGAGAAGAGTCAGAGCTATATGGGCTTTCAATTGCAGATGCTCAAAAACCTCAAATTGCGATCGCGGGCGAACCATGAGAGACTGAACAACGAAGTAACTTTGGTAATATAGCTGTTATAGAAAGGAGGAGAAATCAAGCTAATCATCCTATAGGCTTACAACATGATCATGCAGCGAGATAGTAAAGTCATGATGGCCATAGGGCAAGCAGCTAAGGATGACAGTAAAGTCATGGTGGCCATAGGGCAAGCGGCTAAGGACGACAGCTCTGCCATGAGAGCTATTGCAGTGGTGACAATGGCATTCTTGCCTGCCACCTTCACGGCTGTAAGTTTACATTTAATCTGATAACGGTCGCCTACCTTATGTCGCTAAGATATGCAAGCAGGCTGTGTTTAGCATGAGTTTCTTTAACTTCACACCAGGGAGTGGATCTCACCCCGGGAGCTGGAGCATATCTAGGAAGTTTTGGATCTATTGGGTGTTCGCTCTTCCATTAACGGGTGTAACAATTGCGACATGGTTTCGGTGGCAGGCATGGATAAATAGACTACCGAAGATTCAACAGAAGGAGCATCGTCGGTCGCCATACAGCTGCTAGTGCTACTTTAGCCAGTTCCACTCATGTTCTATTATTAAAAGAGACTGCTAGCAGCATAATGGTACACGTCCGTACTAGCGAATGAACATAGATGTTTTCAAGACTCAGGCTGGGCTTAAGTAGGCCAAGCTAACTGAAATCTCAGGGTAAACTGTGGGTATTATGCAGGGCGAAAATACGCTCTTAACGCTGGCGATGAGGACTTCCTAGAATGGTTAATAAATCAGATGCCAAAACGTGATTTTAGCCTTAATCGTCTCAAGGCACGGATTTTATATTTTCAAGTATCTTCTGCATTAATCCTGCCAGCAATCAACCCAATAAGAAGTAATAGTCCACAGTTTTAACTGTTCTACGCTACTGAATAATGCCACTTGAAAGGTTGCGAGTCGCTGTTATTAGTACTATTTTCTTTTTGGTTAATAGAACACTCAAAATATTCCATCACTTTTATCAAGGTCAATCTCTCTCAGCCGCCACTTTTTACTAGTTTCCGAAAATTGACAAGTTCCCAATAAGTGGGGCCTAATTAGAGTTCAATCTTAATATAAGCACAGGAATATGGCGATAGGCTTAACGTTACCATGTAAACCAGAGTTCTCGTCTTGACTCTCCATCCACTGCCAGTCTTAACAAGGGCATCGTCATACCTTCCCCACGCCGTCAAAAGCTCACCCTCATATACCCCCTGCCCGAAATGCGACGCAGTGAAATACGTCTTCGAGCTCGCAGTTTGGGGCCCGTCAAGGTCAATGAGCTGAGTGGTCAAAGCATGCTGCGTGTGAACGGGCGCAAGGCTGCGGTTGTAAGGTACGGTATTTAGTATTGATACAAAGCGATTGCAAATTTGCAGGAGTCTCAGGAGGTACGAAAACCAACTAACCTCGCACTAAGAGCACTCTTCACTGCGTCTAGGCCGTCCAACACGTTAATCGGCGTCGAGTAATTTGCAACCACATCTTCTGTGAAGACATTTGCTAGTGCATCAAAATCCTTTGAGTCAATTGCGAAAGGGTATGCTGAAAGAGTTCGTTTGATGGCAATGTAATTGGCTGAGTCCGAGTTGTCTCCCCACGAAAGTACAGGTAAGGAGAAGCCAAAGAAAATGATCTGCCATTTCATGATTGTAGGTGAATGGTAATTTAGAAATGCAAAGATTTTATAGGTAGATAAATGAAATACAGAAGTCTTAAAAGGAGCGGGGAATTGCGCGAAGGATGCTGAATCCTTCTGCGAAAGTGCTGCGAAAATTCGATTACAGTCCCTCGTCAAAAGTGTCCGTGCAGAGGCCACACCAAAAATGACACCCCTGTTAAAATATGTTGGTAGGGGGTACGTGGATATTCACAGGAGCTTCCTGTGATCACGTGATAACTTCGCTTGTTGTATATAACGTAGTCGGTATGCAAGTGTCAGATAATCTGTATTCTCTAAAGGCGTGGGTCACGTGCACGAGTCACGTGCACGAAGACACGTCACTGAAGACACGTCAGATTAAGGTTAAAAAGACACGATATAAGATCATTAATTAATAAACCCATTTTCATTAATAAACTTATCTATTTAAACTTCGTAACAGTTATAAGCCTAGTCCGCCAACTTAAGAAGCTAGTTAGCTATTACTTAATTATTTAAAGAAATTCTACCTTATTATTAGACTCTAACACCTTATTATTAAGGACGCAGACTCTGACAGAAATCCTATCTTAAGTATTATAGGACGATTCTGACACGAACCTTCCATGAGATTCTATAAGATTCCACATTAATCGTTATAGGACGACCCTAATGATAAGGACGATCCTAACGATAAGGATAATCCTAACAACAAAATACTATCTTAATTCCCTACCTACCTATCAGTCAAAATAACTCTACTAACATTAAGTTTGTTGACCATAATTATTCTTAATAAACTAGAAGACTGGGAGCAATGGATCTAGCAACTATAAGCCCTAGTAGATAAATAAATTTAGGCCCACGTTAACCCAGACAATATAGCACCTCAACGAGCTCTACTATAAGAACTAGCCTATCCAGAAGTTACTAATTTTAATAAGAATGCAACCTTATATATACAGCTCTCAACGAATTAACAGAAAGCGTACAAGAATAGTAGATGATACTATAACTAGGATATAAAGTACTTCCTAAAATAGGAAGAGCATCTGCAATAGATATGCACCTAGACCACGTCTATAGTATTAATTTAGAAGAAGCTACTGCTTGACCCTTCCCTTATAGTTAAGGAATAGCTAATTTGGTTAAAAGAAGACACTAAGTTTTTAAAGAACTTTATAATAAGGAAGGTATAACTATAGTATATAAAGTTACTTAAAGGGCTTAAGCAGACAAAGGTTACCCAGTAGCTTAACCAATAGGAGCATGCGATAAAGATAGTAGAGAAGTATAATCTTCTATAGATAACTAATAGGATCTGGCTAATAGACCTTGCAAATATAATACAACCTATAAGCGAAACCTATTTTGTTCTATACATAAAGCAGGCAAATAATACCAAAAAGGCTCTCTTATTAGAATACTATAAAGTAGTAATAGAGCTATAAGAAGTATTCCAAAACCTTTTTAAAGCCGTACCTACGACGGCAAGAGGGAGTGCATTTAATGTAGACTTTGTAGGAGAGCCTAAAGAGGGTATCTCTATTGCTGCTAAAGTCTAAAAAGGAAAAGGGAATAGCTTATCTCGCAGCTAAAAAAGGGCAGGTATAAATTTAACTAAAAAGATATCTTCTAAAAGGTTAAAGAACCTTAAATGCCTAGTATGTGATATAAGGGGATATACCCTTCCTAACTATTAGTATCTATTTAAGAGTAAAAGGCCTAAGGGATTTAAAGCCGTAGGTATACGTATAAAAAGGGTGCTTATAAAGGTAGAGTAAGACAAGGATCTAGCTGCCTAAGTAAAATAACTTAAGCTTAAGGAATCAAAGGTTAATAAAGCTTAACAATAATAGGAGACAGTTAAGATTAAGGGAGAAGCCAATATAATATTCCTAGAATTGTATTACACCAGTTAACTCCATCTATTAAAGCTATTAACTATTCTTAACTTAGGAACTACTCTCTATATCTTTAATAACCTCTCTTGTTTTTATAATTTTAGGAAAGCTCTAAGATATAAATATATCATCGCCGGTAGCTTAGAAGTGCCTATACTAGGTTACAGCGATATTACTATCCAGGTCACAAAACCAGATAAGAGTAAGGGAATCCTATGTCTTAAGGACGTTGCCTTTTATACGGACTTTAATACGAATCTAGTGTTATTCTGTCTACTTTAAAAACAAGGGTTCTACTAGGATAACAAAGGAGACAATAATCTGCTAGTTTAGAAGGATAACACAATTCTATGTTAAATAGAAGAACGTTACAGATAATAGACTATTAAATACGTCTAACTAGGAAGTCTATTAGCGTTTAATATAAGCCAACTGCTACGCTGCTAACGGAAGCGTAGAGCATTATTAAAAGACGCTCGTCCGGATTTAAAAGGTAATGTGTATTTATAGTATCTATATCTAGGTTATCTAGGACCTATAAGCCTTTACTATCTAAGTCTTAACGCCTTAGGAGTTAAGCTTTAAGGCCTAAAGACAACGGAATGTTAATATTATAGTCTCGCCAAAATTAAGCGTTAGGTCTTAAGAAGGTTTTTAAAACGGAATATTAATAAACCTTATTTTAACCTCTATATTAACTGAACTGACCTTAAGGAAGCGCATGCTAGATTTATATAAGTTATATTCATCTATAACACCTTCTTAGGAAGAACTTTCCCGTATTTTATAACAACGCATAGTAAGGAGAAGGAGATACTATAAGTACTTAAAGATTTCATCTAATAGATTTGTCTGAGGTATAACCTTAAAGTTAATACTATTAGATTAGACAACGAGCTAGGGAGAAAAAGAACTCTTAAATGGCTATAGACTTAAGGGATTACATTTAAGCCTTTGGCGCCATATACCTAAGCTTAAAACGGTACCGCCGAACGCTTAGGGAGTGTGATTATTAAGAGAATATAAGTAATAAGAATTGCTGCTAAGCTATTATATAATCTATAGAATAAGATTATTAACTATGCAGTCTACCTTCGAGATCGAACGCCACAAGAAAGTAATGGATGGAAATTACTATATAAGAGGTTCCATACTTACCTAGTGAATAGGAGATTAAGAAAACCACAATTAGCGTACCTAAAAGCCTACGGCTATAGGGCATATGCGATAACGTCAGATACCTAGCTAAAGAAGAAAAGGCTAAGCAAGCTAGATCCGCGAGCCTATATCGGCTACCTTATTGGCTATAACTCTACCAATATCTACAGGATCTGGATCCTATACAAAGGTATTGTTATCTCTACTAGGGGTATTATCTTTGACGAGAAGACGTTCTTTAATAGAAAGCGAACGGACATCTTAAAGGATCTACACGCCAAATTAGATACGCTAGTTAAGAAGATTTAACTCCCTAATACCCTAACTAAGAACGAGGTTCTCCTGGAAGATAATAATAAAGTATTTAAACCGTCAATTTAAGAGGAAGATGTTGATAATAAGCCAGTTTAAGCCTTTAATAAGTTAGTAGATCTTAACCTTACAAGAGCTCTTAAAGATGCGTATTATACGCCACCTCCAATAAAAGAAGACAAAGAATCTCTATATGCCTTTTACATCAAGTATCCTATAAAGTTAGATATATAAGGTACTAATCAGGACATCATTAGCTAAGTAGAAGACGGGTTTTATACTTAGGGGGTGTTTAATAACTCAGTTAAAGACTTGTTTAAGGAAGCCAGCAATAATAGGTTTAAAGACTTTGTTACTAAAAGGATCACATTAGCCTATTACAGCGCCTTCTTAGCAGGAAGGAAGTTTAACCTTAATAGTTAACTTAATAATAGCAAGCTGAAATTAGGTAGAATATGTAATGTTAGATTACATAGGAAGAACCTACCTCCGCCACTTTAATTAATCCGGGACCTTAATATATATCCTCTTTAAGATTAGTTCTAAGAGGCTTAATAAGCCTATCTCCAATCTTATTATTAAATAAGGTTGTTTTAAGAAATAGAAAAGAAGTATATAAAGGGACAGTAGATCCTTAGCTTAATGTGGGTGTTCGTCTACAAGACGGATAAGCACAGATTTCTCCAGAAATGCAAGGCACGCTTAGTAGTATGTGGAAATTAATAGGCCCCAGGAGACCTACCTACGAGAGCTACTATATTAGCTAGTACAACCTTCCGAACCCTTATAGCAATCACCACAAAATTCGACCTAGAGACGACACAGATAGATATAGTTAATGTGTTTGTCCATTATAATCTTAATAAGGTCGTCTATATAAAGCTACCGCCAGGGTTCAACAAAGGAAAGAAAGACAAAGTACTGCGCTTAAGAAAAGCCTTATATAAACTACAACGATCACCACTATTATAGCAGAAGAATCTCACGAGCTTATTAAACGAATTGGGCTTTAAAGAGGTACCTTAGGAGCCGTGTGTTATGCTAAAAGGTGGAATAGTTGTCTTCTTCTATGTTAACAATATTGTCTTCTACTACCAAAAGACAGATAAGAAGAAAGCTTAAGAAGCAATTAAGGAGCTATGCAAGGAATACCAGATAAGTATCCTTAGCGAGTGTCACAGTACGTGCAGAGGGTCAACGAGGTAACTGTGACTGTATATCATTGACAAACGATGTCGTGTGAAGATCTATGTACAGAGAGGTGAGGCGGTATATGTATGTCGCTCAGGGGTCAGGTCCGTGCTCATGCATACGCGTAGCCATAACAACGCGTCAGGCCAGTGCCGTGACAGTACACCCCCCTTCGTAAGGCGAGCTCCTGT
>Ga0307507_10003919_pt1 | contig 27511 bp, 4 predicted proteins | sample 7_EM_MG_FD_207223 | JGI IMG/M metagenome (GOLD analysis project Ga0307507, IMG submission 207223) | Populus trichocarpa ectomycorrhiza microbial communities from riparian zone in the Pacific Northwest, United States - 7_EM | ecosystem: Host-associated > Plants > Roots > Unclassified | place...
TGCCAGTGGTTAAATATTACCCCCCCCCCCCCCCCCCCCCCCTTTAATAAAGCCTACGCTTAGGCTTTATATATCTATATTATACCTATAGGGTGTTCTTATCTTTATATTCTTCTAGTAGCTTATTATCTTTACTATACTAGCACTCCATCTACTTGTCTAGGTACTTTAGGGGTCCTAGTTTATTAGGGTAACGGCTATAGAATTTTTAAAGCTTATAGGGATTGCTAATAAAGTTCTATATAGGGTACTAGGTAGGATCTAGGTTATAGCCTTTCTAACTAACGCGGTACTTTAGCATTCTCCTTACTAGCTTATAGGCTAGTATTTCTTTAATTTCCTATTTATTATTATTATTAACTTAAATTAGTAGCGGAGGTTTATTCTTTTATCTAGGCAATAGGTTATTTACGTCTTTCTATAGTTTATCTAGTAAGAATTTAGGGTGGACTTTAATTAAATCTGGGAGCTTTACTTTATATAAGTTGCCTATCTTCTTAAGGACCTTATACGGACCTACTATCTAATAGTCTAGCTTATAGCTAGGCCATTCTATCTTTTAGTTCTTTATTATAACCTAGACTATATTACCTATAGTAAAGTTAGGCTTACGCCTATGCTTATTTGCCTACTATTCTATTAATTTCTAGGCCTTTTTTAGGTTTATATAGGCTACTTTCTAGGCTTCTTTTAAGCGTTTAGCGTAATGCTAGGCTTCCTTATAAGATAGTTTTTTACATATAGTCTGTGGCCCTTTTATTATTTCCCAGTTAAAGCTTATATAGGGTAAGTACCCTATTTCTAGCTAGATAGATGCAAATCCTATAGAGTTATAGGGTAGGATAGCCTGGGCGTAGTCTATTAGAGGTAGTAGTTTGGCCTAATTATCCTAAAAGTAGTTAATAAAGGGTTAGAGTCTTTAGTCTAAATACTGGTTTATAATCTCTATTTAGCTATCTGTTTAGGGGTAGTATATATTAGAAAGCTTTAGCCTAATACCTAGAATTTGGGTAAACTTATTTTAGAAGGCCAATATAAATTACAGCCTATTGTAGAAGGGTACGGTGTCCCTTAGATAGAAGTTACTATGCCGTTAGTTAGTCTGTCTGTCTGTCGGTCGGTTGTAATTAGTCAGAAGTAATCAGTAAAGCAGTTAGTAAGAAGAGAAGAAAAGAATGTATTCCAGTAGGTTTGTGATGTCTAAGAAGGAGGGAAGCTGTCACGAAGTTCGTGTAGAGCAGTTCATTGATTAAATGGGTTGATTGATTAATGATCTTGACTTAATCGTTAATTGATGTCCTTGTCTTGGGGCCCTAGGGCTGCGAGCTACAAAGAGATTTTATAGTGCACGTGACCCGTGCACGTGACCTACGCCTTTCAAGAATATAGATTATCTAATATACCTCTTTAGCTTTAAGCTCTTTAAGGTTAAAGCTAGCCACCTTCTCGTGTCTGTCAATAAGTCAATTAAACCGTAATCTTATCTAAATCCTTCTATCTTGCTCTAATACTATCCCTTAGGTCCTCTAGTTGCTTCTTCTTATCTAGTTACTTCTTAATATCCACCATCCTAATTATATTAACAAAGCTTTAAAACCTCTACTTGGGTAGGGCCTTTGTAAATCCATTAGCAATTATCTCCTTTATCGCTGTCTATTGAAATTATACTTGTCTTATTACGTATTCCTAACGTAGCCAGTGTTAATAAATATTAACGTGTTAGAGCTTCGTAATTAGCTTTCCCATATCTTCCGTAATTAGTTAGAGCGTCTATATATTATCGTATTTAATAATTAAGGGCTTATTTAGGCGTAACGTTATTACTTTAAATAGCCTACTGATAAAGATAGCTTCCTTTACTGTTTGTAATAGGGCTAATAACTCGGCTTCTATGCTTGATATTGTAACTATATCCTGCTTATTTACTCTCTAGGCAATTAGCCCTCTAAATAGCTTTATAATATATCCTTACGAGCTCTTTCTATTGATAGAGTTATCCGCAAATAATGCGTCACTGGCATAGATAAATGATTACATACCGTCTCTTCCGTCGTCTTGTCCTTTATTGTATATTCCTTTATCTCTCCCTCTACCGTTTATTCCTTCCTTATCTCCTCTATAGTAGATTGCTCTGCTTCTCGTACTATATAGGTACTAGATAACTCTATCTGCCGCTTAATAATACTCTTAGCTTGGGTTCTAATTAAACCTTACTAGCTATAATACTGCAAAGGCAATATCTGGACGCGTTATAGTGGCTGCATAGAGTACTAAACCTAATTTTCTCTAATATAGTATTGTAGAGGCTAGTAGGGATATAGGATGGACTAATAGGTCTATATTAGGGGACAGACGCGTTGGATGGATTATACGGTAATTAGTAGAAAGGAGTTCTGATTCTGCCATAGGAGTATCTAGAAGACGCCCTTTAAGATCTATCTTATACTAGTTAGCTATCTTCTTAATATAGGCTTTCTGGGATAGCCACAGAAGCCTCTAGCTATAATTACATAGCACGTAAATTCCTAGGAACCATTTTAGCTCGCTAAGGGTACTTATCTAGTATTTCTTACTTAGCTCCTTAATTGCTTCTTAAGCTTTCTTCTTATCTATCTTTCAGTAGCAGAAGACAATATCGTTAACGTAGAAGAAGATAACTATTCCACCTTTTAGTATAATACACGGCTCCTAAGGTACCTCTTTAAAACCCAATTTATTTAATAAGCTTATGAGATTCTTCTGCTATAATAGTGGTGATTATTATAGTCCGTATAGGGCTTTTTTTAAGCGTAGTACTTTGTCTGTCTTTCCTTTACTAAACCCTAGCGGTAGCTTTATATAGACAACCTTATTGAGATTGCAATAGATAAACACGTTAACTGCATCTATCTATATTATCTCTAGGTTGAATTTTATAGTGATCGCTATAAGGGTTCGGAAGGTCGTACTAGCTAATATAGTAGCTTTTATAGGTAGGTCTTCTAGGGCCTGTTGATTTCCGCATACTACTAAGCATACCTTACATTTCTAGAGGAATTTATGCTTGTCCGTCTTATAGATAAATACCTATATTAAGCTAAGGACCTGCTATCCCTTTATATGCTTCTTATCTATTTCTTAAAACAACCTTATTTAATAATGAGATTAGAGATGGGCTTGTTGAGCCTCTTAGAACTAATCTCAAAGAGGATGCGTATTAAGGTCTTAGATTAACTAAGGTAGCAGAGGTAGGTTCTTCCTATATAATCTAACATCGCGTATTCTGCCTAATTTTAGCTTGCTATTATTAAGTCGACTATTAAGGTTAAACTTCCTTCCTGCTAAGAAGGCGCCGTAATAGGCTAACGTGATCCTTTTAGAACCAAAGTTTTTAAACCTATTATCGTAGGCTTTTTTAAATAAGTCCTTAACAGAGTTGTTAAACACCCCCTAAGTATAAAACCCGTCTTCTACTTAGCTAATAATGTCCTAATCAGTACCTTATATATCTAACTTTATAGGATACTTAACATAAAAGGTATATGGAGATTCTTTATCTTCTTCTATTAGAGGTGGTATATAATACGCATCTTTAAGAGCTCTTATAAGCTTAAGATCTGCTAACTTATTAAAGGTTCGAACTGGCTTATTAACATCATCGTCTTCCTCTTAAATTAACGGTTCAAATACTTCTTTATTATCTTCTAGAAGGACCTTATTCTTAGTTAGGGTATTAGGGAGTTAAATCTTCTTAATTAGCGTGTCTAACTTAGCGTATAGGTCCTTTAAGATATCCATTTGCTTGCCGTCAAAGAACGTCTTCTTATTAAAGATAACATCCCTAATAGAGATAACGATACCTTTATATGGGATCCAGATCCTATAGATATTAGTAGAGTTATAGCCAATAAGGTAGCCGATATGGGCTTGCGGATCTAGCTTACTCAGCCTTTTCTTCTTTAGCTGGGCGTCCAACATTATCGCGTACGCCCTACTGCCGTAGGCTTTTAGGTGCGCTAGTTGCGGCTTTCTTAACCCATTGGCTAGGAAGGTATAGAACCTCTTATATAGCAATTTCCAACTATTGCTTTCCCGTGACGTTTAATCTTAAAGGTAGACTATATAGTCAACTATCTCTTTCTATAGATCGTGTGGTAGATTAGCAGCAATTCTTATTACACGTGCTCTCTTAATAATTACACCCCCTAAGCGTTCGGCGGTACTATTTTAAGCTTAGGTATAAGGCGCTAAAGGCTTAAATATAATCCCTTAGGTCTATAGCTATTTAAGGGTTCTCCTTTTCCCTAGCTCGTTGTCTAATCTAATAGTATTAACCTTAAGGTTATGCCTTAAACAAATCTATTAGATAAAATCTTTAAGCACTTATAGTGTCTCCTTTTCTTTGCCATACATTGTTATAAAATACAGGAAGGTTCTTCCTAAGAAGGTGTTATAGATAAATATAACTTATATAAATCTAGTATGCGCTTCCTTAAGGTCAGTCCAGTTAATATAGAGGTTAAGATAAGGTTTACTAATATTCCGTTTTAAGAACCTTCTTAAGACCTAACGCTTAATTTTAGTAAGACTGTAATGTTAACATTCCGTTATCTTTAGGCCTTAAAGCTTAACTCTTAGGGCGTTAAGACCTAAATAGTAAAGGCTTATAGGTCCTAAATAACCTAAACGCAGATACTATAGATATATATTACCTTTTAAATCTAGACGAACGTCTCTTAACGATGCTCTATACTTCCGTTAGCGGCGTAGCAGTCGGCTTATATTAAACGCTGATTAACTTCCTAGTCGGACGTATTTAATAGTCTATTATCTATAATATTCTTCCATTTAATATAGGATTGTATTATCCTTCTAAACTAGAAGATTATTGTCTTCTTTATTATCCTAGTAGTACTCTTATTTTTAAAGTAGACGGAACAACACTAGATTTATATTAAAGTCCGTATAAAAGGCAACGTCCTTAAGACGTAGGATTTCCTTACTCTTATCTGGTTTTATGACTTAGATAGTAATATCGCTATAGCCTAGTATAGGCACTTCTAAGCTGCTGGCAATAACATATTTGTATCTTAGAGCTTTCCTAAAATTATAAAAACGAGTAAGGTTATTAAAGATATAGAGAGTGGTTCCTAAGTTAAGAATAGTTAATAGCTTTAGTAGATAGAGTTAACCAGTATAATACAATTCTAGGAATATTACATTAGCTTCTCCCTTAATCTTAACTTCCTAGCTCTTGTCCTATCATTATTAAGCTTTGTCTTCTTATTCTTTAAGTTTAATTTTAGTAACTTAGTTAGCAAGATTCTTATTCTTTTCTACCTTCTTTAGTGCCCTATTAATACGCGCATCTCCTATTATAACTCCTATAGGTCTCTTATCTTTAAATAAATACTAATAGTCCCAAATAGAGTGTCCTTGTATTCTATACGCTAAGTACTTGGGCGTTAGCTTCTTATAGAACATCTCCTTATCCACTAGTGTCCCAGCTCTCTTTAAGCGTCTATTGCGTGCTAAGGCCTTTCCTCTTCGTAAACCTTTAGTAGTATTAGAGTAATCCTTAGTAGCTTGCTCTATAAAGTCTATATTAAAGGTACTGCCTCTTATAGTAGTATTAGCTTTCTTTAAGGGTATTCTAAGTCCTTCTTGCAGCTCCTTTACTACTCTATAGTATTTGGAAGATCTCAACTTCTAAGTGTTATTTAACTCGGTAGTGTACTTTATACAGTAGGCGTCGCTAAAAGGTTAAATAACTTCTGCTAAATCTTAAAGCTAGATTCCATTGGATATTTAAGGGATCTTATACTTCTCTCCTAAGGACATTACGTATTCCCATTAATCTAGCTATTAGTTTAATTTTAACAACTATTTAAACCCCTTAAGGGCTTCTATATACTAGTGTTATACCTTCTTTCTAATAAACAACAAGGTAGGTTCTATATTCTCCTTTAACCAAGATAGCTATTCTTTAACGGTTAAGGAAGGGTTAAGCAGTAGCTTCTTCTAACTTAATACTATGGATATAATCTAGGTGCGGATCTGTTAAAAATAATCTTCCTGTCTTAGGAAATACTTTATGTCCTAATCGTAGTATCGTCTGCTGTTCTTATACGCTTTCTATTAATTTAATAAGAGCTGTATATATAAGGTTACATTCTTATTAAAATCTATAACCTTTAGATAAGGTGGTTTTTTAAGTAGACCTTCTTAAGGTGGTTCTGTGGCTAGGTTAATATAGGCCCAAATTTGCTAATCCACAACGGCTCGGAGTTGCTATAGCCATTATTCCCAGTCTTCTAGCTTATTAAGGATAATCGTTGTCAACAAACTTAACGGTTAAGTCATTTAACTGATAGGCAAAGGAGGAATTAAGATGGTATTTTATCGTCAGGATCGTCCTTGTCATTAGGATCGTCCTTATTGTCAGGATCGTCCTTTAACAATTGAGGTAGGATTTCTTATAGAATCTCGTGGAATCTTATGGAATCTTGTGTCAGAATCGTCCTGTAATACTTAAGGTAGGATTCTATCAGAGTCTGACGATAAGGTAGAATTTCTTTAAATAATTAAGTAATAGCTAAATAGCTTCTTAAGTCGGCGGACCGGGCTTATAACTATTACGAAGTTCGTGTAGAGCAGTTTATTGATTAAATGGGTTAATTAATTAATGATCTTGACTTAATCGTTAATTAATGTCCTTGTCTTGGGGCCTTAGGGCTGCAAGCTATAAAGAGATTTTACAGTGCACGTGACCCGTGCACGTGACCCACGCCTTTTGAGAATATAGATTATCTGATAGAAGCCGAAGGCTCTATAAATACAGGAAAATGCTAAGACACTAAGTATGGGACATTTTACCCCACTATACTATAACTAGATATAATAGTATCTAGTAGTCCATAACGTAATCCACAAGCAAGCTAGCCACACGAGTATCCTGGCCATCTCAAAACTCACCAAATTTATACTTTAATATCTCAACAACCACTAGATAATAATTTTTAATAATTTAGATTTGGACTTTTATATACACTCTACAGCTTCTATTAAAGTTGCATAGTAATTGGTTTAGTAGTTTTTAAAATATTATGATTTGGGGGCCAAAATAAAGCTACATTACTATATCTTAAATACTACTAAACTAACTACTATGTAACTTTAATAGAAGCTGCAAAGCATATATAAAAGTCTAAATCTAAATTATTAGAATTTATTATTAAGTGGTTGTTAAGATATTAAAGTGTGAATTTAGTGAATTTTGAGGTGGCCAGGATGCTCGTGTGGCCAGCTTGCTTATGGATTACGTTAAATGCAATAGATATAGTAAATATATAGTTAGGCCGCTTTTTTAGTATTAATATTTTTATAATAGGGACTTAAGAATATGCGCTTACTAAAGTAGTCGACTTTAACTATAGCTATATTATATCTATTAACGTGTTTCACCAGTCATTCGTCAACACCAGTTATTCGACACCCCACCAACCACCAAGACGCGTCTGCGCACGAAAACAATAATGACATCAACATAACCTGATCAATTACCTCAAAAAGAGGCTCGACTACTTCTTGCTAAGCAGGCCTTTTAAAAGAATTAATTTTTAAGTCTTTTAAGGGCTGCAACCTTATATGATATCCCTAGAACGAGCCTTCGAGAACGTCTTTACGGGCATATACCACTTAGCGAATCCAATACTCAAAAATGAAAGTTAAAGTCTTCTAAAGAGTAGGCCTTAGTTCAGTAGATTCTAGACCTTAATTAACGTGGATTTCCCCCTTATATTATCAACGTACAAAGAATGGCAGATACTTTACTGACGGAGCATAGAACAAATCCACTACCACTACCGCTCAGAAAGAACTGGGCTTTACGCTTTATTAATAGCCAACCTTAGCTAAAAATAAAGTAGAATTAAAAGTTTTACTTATAGTGGGCTAAATACGAGGATCTAGATATAATTAACGCGTGGTTTAAGCTCGTCTAGGAGACGCGTTAGTCGTACGGTATTCTTAATAATAATTCCTATAATTTCGACAAGACGGGATTTATAATGGGCATTATTGCAACATTAAAGGTGGTTATAAGCTCTGATACAGTCAGCTAGGCAATTATTATATAACCAAGAAACCATAAATAGATAACAGCGATTAAGGAAATTAACGCTACTGGCTAGGCAATTCCGCCCTTTATAATCCTAGCTAGAAAGGTTTATAATTAAACTAGTATTAACAGATTTTGGATAACTAGGTAATTACTATAAGCAATAACGGCTGGACGACAGATTAACTAGGATTTAAATAGATTAAGCACTTTAATACCTATATAGAGTCTTATATAAAGGGGATATATTATCTACTTATTCTAGATGGTTATAGCAGTTATGCAACACCTAAATTCAATCAATACTATTATACAAACAATATTATTACGCTCTGTATGCCTTTGTATACATTATATCTTCTCTAGCCACTTGACGTTAGCTGCTTTTCCCCGTTAAAGCGCTTATACAGTTAAGAGGTCCAGCAGCTCGTTCATTAAGGAATCTATTATATTAATAAGGATGACTTCTTAATAATCTATTCAAGTATCCGTCCGTCCGTCTTTACGGATCAGAATATTAAGAGTGGCTTCTAAGCTATAGGACTTATCCCATACGATCCTTAATATGTTTTATTATCGCTTACTATTACAAAGACACCCTCTCCGCCAGGTACAGCGAATAGAGAAGTACCTCTATAGACGTTAGAAACGCCTCATAATTTTACCAAGCTTAAACAGCAGGAGAAGCTTCTTTGTACGCTTCTTTAACGTATATCTTAGAGTCCAACAGGTCAAGCAATAAATCGGCTTATTAAAGGATGTCAGATGGCGATGCATTCGGCAGTAATACTTGCAAAGGAAAATACTGAGCTTTATACGGCTAATTAACGTTAAAAACAAAAACAGCAGTACCGTTGTCAGTATATTGCACACAGTGGCGTTTTACAGGCTCAACAAGGCCAGTTTTTAATCCAGGAGAGAGAAAATAGGAATCAAGAGGCCGATCAGAATAAGGAAACTGTTGTACAACAACGCGCACCAAGGACGTGCAGTAACTGTCATATTTAAGGCCATATAATTCGTACATGTCCAGATCTGAAAGAATGTAATTAGATATATTTTTAATTCAATTAAAGGCGTTATAGTGGATTAATCGTACGAAGACGCGTCTTGGTGGTTGGTGGGGTGTCGAATAACTGGTATTGACGAATGACTGGTGAAACACGTTACGGTTTATAGGTAGCCTATAGAAATCTATAGAAATATACTGCTAGGGGCGCTCTAGTATTAGGAGTGGTTTTAATAGTCCTAGGGTCTTATCTTATAGAATTATAGACCTATAGTAGTTATTATAGTTTTATATATAGCGATTAATATCTATAACTATTTTAGGCCAGTAGTAATAGTCGCTAATAATTTTATAGGTCTTATTTTTTTAGGGTAGGCTATAGAGACCTAAGTATACACTTCCGTAATAAGCCAGGTCTATAAGTTTTATTCCTTAGCTACTACTAGCCATTCCTTATACTTAAGTAGTCCATTTTTAAGAGACTATAGGCTAGTAACATCCTTTATCTTTTTATAGTACTCTTATAGAGAAGGGGCTGTACGGTTTACCTATAACAGTTTATTAATAAGGTTAAGTTCTATAGAGTTAATAAGATATATCTTAGTGTCTAAAGAGTCTATATTTAGTTCTGCCCATATTTAGGGGTTAAGGTGCTTTAGTTATAGTAACGCCTAGGTTTATAATAAGATCTTTACGGCTATCTAGTTATCTATATCTATCAGATAGTGCATATAGAGCAGTTTATTAATAAAATGGGTTGATTAATTAATGATCTTGACTTGATTGTTAATTGATGCTTCTAATAAGCCCCTAGGGCTTTGAGCTATAAAGAGACTTTATAGTACATAAGTGTAAGGGATCTTTTGGCGGCTGCCAAGGCTAGCCTTCAGCTAGCCCTTGGCACCTCCTTATAAGCTCCCTTGGGCTTACAGCCCTTCCCTCCTCATCGGTTCGTCTCTGTACGAGGTATTGCCATACCTACTCTCATTACCATATTGTCCTTTTCCATCGACTCTCCTTGTGACTCATGCTCGGCTTGCCTGCTCCCTACCATACACCTAGGCAATAGCCTTACAATAAGCTCTGTATATATAACTTATACATATAACCCACGCCTTTAGAGAATATAGATTATCTAATATACCCCCTTAGCTTTAAACTCTTTAAGGTTAAAGCTAACCATCTTCTTGTGTCCGTTAATAAGTTAATTAAACTATAATCTTATCTAAATCCTTCTATCTTGCTCTAATACTATCCCTTAGGTCCTCTAGTTGCTTCTCCTTATTTAGCTGCTCCTTAATATCTACTATTTTAATTATATTAATAAAGCTTTAAAACCTCTACTTAGGTAGGGCCTTTATAAGTTTATTAGCAATTATCTCCTTTATCGCTGTCTATTAAAATTATACTTATCTTATTACGTATTTCTAATATAGCCAGTATTAATAGATATTAACGTATTGGAGCTTTATAATTAGCTTTGCCGTATCTTCTATAATTAGTTAGAGCGTCTAGGTGTTATTATATTTAATAATTAAGGGCTTATTTAGTTGTAATGTTATTGCTTTAAATAACCTGCTAATAAAGATAGCTTTTTTTACTGTCTATAATAAGGCTAATAACTTAGCTTCTATGCTTGACGTTATAACCATACCCTATTTATTTGCTCTCTAGGCAATTAGCCCCTTAAATAGCTTTATAATATATCTATATAAGCTTTTTCTGTTAATAGAGTTATCCATAAATAATGCATCGCTAGTATAGATAAACGATTGCGCTTTACTTCTACTGTCTCTTCTATTATCTTATCCTTTATCGCGTATTCCTTTATCTTTCCCTCTACTATTTATTCCTTCCTTATCTCCTCTGTTATGGACAGCCTAAGTACGATATTACGACTACTTGGGGAAGAGTCGGAAGAAGCTAGTTGGTTAATACAGGCATGGTCCAGGATGGAGCCGGTAGAACTATATGATAAGGAATAGTAAGCGAGTTATATAATGTTATACGTAGTGTACGCAGTGTACGCAGTATACGTCTACGTATAACACGTATAGCACGTACCTTACATACAAGAGAGGATTTCTTGGGAGTATGGTTGTGTATTTAAAGGACCTTAGTCCCTACCGTAGATAGTTCTCTCCTTATAGTAAATCTTAGAATATAATTGGAGTTAATCTATTAGGCAACTACTCTATTAGTTATTATTAAGTTATTAACTCCTTATTTACATACACACCTAGCCTAATAATAGGACCCACCGTAGTTCTTGCTATAAGGTTCCGTTACATATTTACTACCTAGTTACGGTATTAATAAAGTCGAATAATATGCCACCTAAAGCACTAGTTGCAATACTATTAATGGCAACAACTACCTTAGGATTAGGAGATACCAGTATAGCAGATACGGACTTATAAGTAGTCACAAGAGGTTAGTTACAGGAAATAGTTAATCGCTTATTAAATAATAATAGGATACTTAAGGAACGCATTAATGGAATCAGCGTAGTAAAGGTTAAGCTACTATTAATTAAATAATTCTTAGGAGAAAGGTTAAAACTTAAAGGATTCCTTATATAAATACACTTTAAGGTTATGCAGGAAGAAGCAAAGTTGGTAACACCTATAGATTAAGTGGCATACGTAGAATTGTTCTTAATAGGAAGAGCACTAGAATAGTTTAAACCTAACCTTATAGAGATATAGGTTAGTGGTATAATAACTACTAACTAAGACGTATAATTTATGTTTACTAGTTGGAACGGGTTTACGGAAAGACTAACACAGATATTTAGAGACCTAAAAGCATTAACTACAGCGGAACGGAAGCTTTAAAACTTGGTATAATATTTTTTAGCAATTAAGTATATAACACAGTTTCAGACACTTATAACATAGGTTAAGTGGAATAATAAGGCGCTTATAGCATAGTATAAATAGGGACTTAAGGCTAAAGTCTAGGACGCAATTATCCTAATAGAAGATACGGAAAGTCTATAAAACTTAATAGATTAGTTATTAAAGATTAATAATAGGATCTATTAAAGGGAATAAGCTAAAAAAGGGCAAGACAGAGTTCTATAGTTATATAAGGCGTAGAGCACGCATTGGCAAACACAGAGCTAAAAACTATAGAATGGCGCAGAGTTAATAGACCTAAGCAGTACTAAAGAATCTAAAAGATGGATAAAGAAACTATAGAAACCTAGAGGTTAAAGATTAAGTAATTATAGGACTAGGAAGTAGAGGCCAAACTAGGGATCTTAGCAGTAGAAGACATTTAGGCGGACTCTATAACAAGAAAAATGGTTTAAAGATAGAGCTTATATAAATTATAGAAAATAAGGTTATTTCGCTAAAGACTATAGAGGTGGTTAGAGTAACCACGCAGTAAAGGGCACTAGGTCGTTAGAGTATAATAATATAAATATAGGGATATTGTGCGGGACTAAGGAGTGTTTAATTAAACACTTTGTGTTTTATTATAACAACGCATGCTAAATTTATAAAGATGCTAAGTACGGCGCAAGCTATTGGCCGCAAGAGCTAGAGTTAAGAGGACTTAAAGGAACTAGAAAGTTAGATAAAGAATAGAATTAACTCTATAAGCTAGATTAAGATATTAAAGTAATATACGGACAAAGATTAGCAATAATAACAATAAAGTTAGAGTACTTATTAATTAATAGTAACAAGGAAGAAAAAGAGGCTAACTAGAAGCACTTACACTTTAGTAACGCAATAGAAGCAGAGACTAAAACCACTATAAAACGCGGATTAGTAACGGGTATTATAACACCGTTAGATACGGCATCCATTGCTTTATAAGACAGAAGGAGCAATATCTAGAGATAATTAAGTAAGCAGATAACTGCTAGTGCTAGCTTACCACTTATAAAAGGTAAAAGGCCACAGGTCTAAGATTCTTATAAAGAGATAAGAAAAGCTCTAGACTCACAAAATACAATAAGGATAGCTTAAGAACCTACAACAAACAAAAACTAATAGGAAAGAGCAGTAACTCAATTTAATAATAAACAAATAAGTATAGGACGCAAGTTTAAGAACCACAAGTTTAGGGAACAAGTAAGAACGTTAGTAGGAAGCCAAGATTTTAAAAAATAAATAAAAACCATAGCAATTCTAGGTAAATATAGTGCTTAGCCTAAAGATTAAAAAGTTAATACTAAGATTAAGAAGTAAGACGACTTTAAGAATCTAGCTATAAAATATAGAAAATAAGAAACTATAGATAAGTTTAGATAAAGAATTATTACATAGCAAAAGCAAAAGCTAGATAAGAGGTTAGCTATACTAGGTTGTATAAGGGACAGAGCACCTATATAAAGAGTTACTAATAGGCCTAGTGCAGGGATGCCTAAAGTAAAATGGTTAGACGAACTAGAATAAGAAGAGGATTTAGACATTCTAGTTAGGTTTAAAGAAAGACATACCAAAGAATGTTATAATACAGTAATAATAAGGTACTTTCTTATAGAGAAACCATACACACTAAACCAGTTATATGGAAAGTGGTATAGGCAATAGCATAATAATAAATGGGAAGACTTTTATATATAGCTAGATAAGAAAGTTGTCTAAGACTAACCCATTATAGAAAAACGTATAAGTTATATTAAAGGAGTATTAATTATAACGTTAAGGGACCTAGAAGAGGGATCTAGGGACTAGAGAGGAAAACAATAAATCTTAGTACCTATAGCAGAAATACTAGTGGTTAGGTTAACTAGGTATAGGTTTAAACTTAAGGATAAAAATAAGCTAAGAGTTAACCTAAGTCACCTAGCGTATTATACGTTATCATGGATAGCTTATATAGATGACGTGTGTAATATATATAGAGTACTAAAAGATAAAAACCGGAAATACCTAGTAAGGATATATTAGGCACTAGAGGAAAAATGGTTTAGAGACGTTAAGTATATATATAGATAGCACCTAGTAGAAGTGCAGAGTTAAGGGGACCTAATACTTTAACCTAAAAGATTCCTTATAGAAGAATGCCTAGACGGATAATAGTGGTGGGACTGCCTAGAGAACACTTATCTATAGCATATAGAGGAAAAGAAATAAACTAAGTATTAACTAAAAGTGGACTAAGTATAAGCAGGATCTAGCAGCTAATAGTTAGGAAAAGGGGAGGCTTATAGGACTAGAGGGAACTAGTAGTAGAGCCTTAAACCCTTAAAGAAATTTAAGGACAATACCTAAACTTAAGAGTTAAGTGGTAAGATTAGCAGTTTAAAGCACTAATAGATAGTAGAGTAATAAGAAACCACATATTACTAGTAGTAGTAGAAAGGATAGGGTTACTGTATAGACAAAAGAAATACCTATATCCACTTATAACGATTTTAGGAGATCTAATAGCCTATAAAGGAGGTATTATTAATCTTAAAATAGGACCTATTTAGTTAACTATTAAAGGGAGACTAGTTAGAATGTCTTTTAATATCTTACCGTTGGGAAAAGACGAGGCGATACTAGGAATACCTTAGTTACAGGAATACAATTTAAAGGTTAATTAGGTTACAGGTCAGGTTAATATTAGAGATACTTAACGGCGCAAAGTGCGGCAGTAAACCAAGTTAGTATAGTACTAAGTCGGAGCGACGTACGAAGAGACTAAGTAAGGCTTAAGTTATATACTCAAGAGATACCATAAGTATGGTAAAAAGTTATAGTTACTAGAAAGTGAAAAGCTGTTAAAGCATATAGCATAGAACTATAAGATAGAGTTAGAGCTAGGAACTAGTCCAAAGTTCTTTCTAATCTATAAGCTTACTAAAATAAAGTTAGTGGCACTTAAAGAGTTTGTCTAGGAGAACTTATAAAAGGGATATATTAGGCTATTATAGTTATTAGCAAGATATCCAGCACTATTTATCCTAAAGAAAAATAGAAAACTTAGGATATATATTAACTACTAACAGTTAAACAGCATTACTAGGAAGGATAGGTATCCTTTACCCTTAATTAGCAAAATCTAAGATAGGATAGGTAATGTAAAGATCTTTATAAAGATAGATCTAAGATGGGCGTACTATTAGATTAGGATCAAGGAAGGCAATAAATAGAAGGCAGCCTTTAAGTCAAAAGAAGGACTATACAAGCCGTTAGTTATGCAGTTTGGGCTTATAAACGTACTAGTAACGTTCCAGAAACAAATTAATAGTATATTAGGAGAATACCTTAATAAATTTATTATAGTATACCTTAACGATATTATTATCTACTTAGAGAGTAAGAAAGAATATAAGGAATATATTAAATGGGTCTTAAAGAGACTACAAGAAGAATAGATGCTAGTAGTAATTAAGAAATACGAGTTCTTTACAAGAAAGACTAATTTTGTAGGATTTATTATTAAACTAGGAAGAATTAGCATATACCTAAAGAAAGTTAAAGCCATAGTAAGTTAGTAAGAACTAGAGAATGTTATATAGTTAAAATCGTTCCTAGGGTTTTATAACTATTATAGGAGGTTTATAGCACAATGGTTAAAGAGCATTAAACCATTTATAAGGCTAATAAAGAAAGAGGAACTGTGGGTATAGGGAATAGAGTAAAAGAAGTTGTCTAGAGAATTTAAGAAGTTGTTTACCTAGGAACCAATCCTTAAGATCTACCAATTAAAGCTAGAAACGGTTATTAAGACAGATATATTAGACTTCGCACTAGGAGCATATTTGCTATAAAAGTATTAGGACGCATAGCATCCAGTAGTATATTATAGTTGGAAGATAACAATACCAGAACTAAACTATAACATCTTTAATAAGGAGTTGTTAGGTATAGTTACAGCGTTAAAGAAATGGAGAGCATTCTTATAAGGCATAGCAAAACCATTTATAGTTAAAATGGACCATAAAACCCTTACAGGATTCCTAACAATAAAGGAGCTTAATTAAAGACAGGTTAGATAGGCGGAAATACTTATAGAATACTATTTCAAGATTTAGTATACTAAGGGTATAGACAATACACGAGTGGATACTCTAAGCAGGAAAGCTAAACTATAAAACAATAAAAAGCTATTAGGGGCTTTACTGCGAAAAAACCAAGACGGATTAATTAGGTATAATTACCTAAAAATCGCAGTAACTAGAGAAGGTCAGATCCACAAATTATTAAAGAGTGATTAGATATAGAAGATTTAAGAAGTATAGGTAGAGGATCCGGATATGGAATAGTATAAAAATAGAGAAGTAACTTATATTCCAAGATCTATTATAAAAGAGTTTATTAAGTCATTCTATAAGAGACTAACTTAAGGACATAATAGAGCTATAGGCTTAGTATTAAGACTTTAAGAGGAGTATATTATTTAAGAAATCTGGAGACTAGCGAAGTAAGTTATAAGAGAATATCTAGATTGTTAAAGAAATAAACCAATAAGGTATAAGCCGTATAGAGGGCTATAACCTGTTAAAATACTAGAGAGACCATGGGAAGTTATATTATAGGATTTTATTATTAAGTTACTAAAGTTAAAAGATCCTATTATAGGACAAGATTATAATGCGATCTTAGTAATAGTGGATAAGCTTATAAAGTGGGGATACTTTATAGCGTACACAGAAGAGATGTTAATAGAAGATGTCGCTAGAATCTATATTAAGGAAGTATTTGCAAGATATAGAGCACTAAGTAAGATTATATCAAACAGAGATCTAAGATTCGTAGCAGCATTCTAAGAGGTATTTTTAGCGGAATAGGGAGTTTGCGTAGCAACCTTAATAGCGTATTATCCGCAGATAGACGGATAGATAGAAAGATTAAACTAGACACTAGAATAGTATCTAAGGCACTATATTAATTACGTATAGAATAATTAGGTATTGTTACTACCAGTTATATAGTTTGCATATAATACAATATTATAAGAAGGAACGGGAACGTCACCATTTAAGGCGAATTATGGATATAAGCCAAGATTATTATTATCGCTATATTAAGTAAAGAAAACAAGTAGCATAGCTAAGTAAAGAATAGAGACTTTAATAAATCTTTATATAGACCTTAAAGAAATAGCTAAACTAGTATAAAAGCGAATAAAAAGGTACTATAATACTAAGAGATCTAAGGGACCAGATCTTAAGGAGGGAGATAAAATATGGCTACTATATAAAAATTTCAAGAGTTAACGACCAAGTAAAAAGTTAGACTATGTTAGACTAGGACCTTTTAAAATTACGCAAAGAATTTTATTAGTTATATATAAGCTAAACCTACCAGCCAAAATAAAAATTTACCCTGTATAGCATGTCGCAATACTAGAGCCAGCATATGGGAATGTTAAGCCGCTAGTCTATAAGGCAGACACGTATAGAGGGCAAGAAAAAGATAAATGGTAAGTTTTAAAGATTATTAGTTACAAGGACGTAGATAACAAAACATAGTATAAAGTAAAGTGGATAGGCTATAGTAAGACTACCTAGGAACCACTAAGCAACCTAGAGAACGCTATAAGAAAGGTATAGAAGTATTAAAAGAAAGCAGGTTAGGGAGTATTAAAAAAGGATTGCTAAAGAATAAGTTAACTAAGGGGGACCTAAGAGGAGCAACTACTATGTTACTTGGAGTTGTTTCCTTCTCTAAAAGCTTTACTCTCTTATTACCTAGCTTAAATAGACCCTATTAAATAAGTTTCCACTCCTTAGAATAAACCTTCTTATAAACCTTTTTAAGACGGGTTAACTGAGCAAAAGCAGCCTACTAAACCTTAAAGGAGCGACGTTAAGCCTTAAGGGCTAGAGCAGTCTCTTCTAAAGACTAGTAGAGTTTAGCGCGAGTAGTAGCTAACTCTAACTTAAGCTTCTTAGCGGCAGATTAAACATAAGACCCTATAATAAGTTACTTAGGGAACTTGAAGACTATTAAGAGTTATAGAACGCGCACACTTAGCGTTAAAAATAGAGCGAACATCACAAGACAAATGGACGTTTGCTTTAGTACACTCTAAATAGGAAGAGGGTTGTTAAGAGAATAGGGTTACTATTATAACACACACTAACCCCGCCTTAGAACAACAAGAATATAAAGACAGTATAATCTTACTAAGTAATAGTATGGCAGCAATAGTGCGAGCATAGCGTTGCGCTTATAAAGAAGAAGATGCTTTAGGCATAATAAGTAAGGATATTAACCAGATTAATTAGACGGACATTATACCTCTAGTGGATAACTTAGAAATGTTAGGAATCTTCAAGAATAAAAATAAAGAGGAGGGAGATGGTGTTATAGATAGCTTAAGTACAATGTTATAACTACTTAGGGAAGAGTTGGAAGAAGCTAGTTGGTTAATATAGGCACGGTTTAGGATGGAGCCGGTGGAACCATATAATGAGGAATGGTAAGCGAGTTACGTAATATTATACACAGTGTACGCAGTGTACGCGGTGTACGTCCACGTATAACACGTATAGCACGTACCTTATATATAAGAGAGGATTTCTTAGGAGTACGGTTGTGTATTTAAAGGACCTCAGTCCCTACCATAGATAGTTCTCTCCTTGTAGTAAATCTTAGAATACAATTAGAGTTAATCTATTGGGCAACCACTCCACTAGTTGTTATTATGTTGTTAACTTCTTGTTTACCTACACACCTAGCCTAATAATAGGACCCACCGTAGTTCTTGATATAAGGTTCCGTTACATTCTCTATAGTAGATTGCTCTGCTTCTTATACTATATAGGTACTGGATTACTCTATCTGCCGCTTAATAGTGCTCTTAGCTTAGGTTCTAATTAAACCTTACCAGCTATAATACTATAAAAGTAATATCTGGACGCGTTATAGTGGCTATATAGAGTACTAAACCTATTTTTCTCTAATATAGCATTATAGAAGCTGGTAGGGATATAGGACGGACTAATAGGTCTATATTAGGAGACGGACGCGTTAAATAGATTAATTAGTAATTAGTAGGGAGGAGTTCTAATTCTGCAATAGAAGTATTTAAAAGACGCCCTTTAAGATCTATCTTGTACTAATTAGCTATCTTTTTAATATAGACGTCCTAGGATAGCTATAGGAGCCTCTAGCTACGATTGTGTAGCATATAGATTTCTAGGAACCATTTTAGCTCTCTAAGGGTACTTATCTAGTATTCCTTGCTTAGCTTTTTAATTACTTCTTAAGCCTTCTTCTTATCTATCTTTTAGTAGTAGAAGACAATATTATTAATATAGAAGAAGATAACTATTTCTCCTTTTAGTATAATATATGGCTTTTAAGGAACCTCTTTAAAACCTAATTCGTTTAATAAGCTTATAAGATTCTTTTACTATAATAGAGGGGATTATTATAGTCCGTAAAGGGCTTTTCTTAAACGTAGTACTTTATTTATCTTTCCTTTATTAAACCCTAGCGGTAGCTTTATATAGACGACTTTGTTAAGATCACAATGGATAAACGCGTTAACTATATCTATTTATATCATCTCTAGGTTAAATTTTATGGTAATCGCTATGAGGGTTTAGAAGGTTATACTAGCTAATATAGTAGCTCTTGTAGGTAGGTCTCCTAGGGCCTATTAATTTCTATATACTACTAAGCGTGCTTTATATTTCTAAAGGAATCTATACTTATCCATTTTATAGATAAACACCTATATTAAGCTAAGGACCTACTATCCCTTTATATACTTCTTATCTATTTCTTAAAACGACCTTATTTAATAATAAGATTGGAGATAGGCTTGTTAAGCCTCTTATGTCACGGAGCGAGTACAGGTGGTGATAATATATAGCGAAGTAGATATTATTAAGCTATGTATATAAACTGTGTAATGAGATCAAGACGTTACGTAAGGAGAGAATGTAAGGAAACGGGAAGAAAGGGTATATATCGTTAGTTTGGTTACTTGGTCGATACGTGCACGGAGTAGAATAGGATTCGAGTAGCGGTCCTAGCAGAACTTGGCAGGATTCGGTGGACTTGGCAGAATATGGCAGAATGCGGCAGATTGCCGTCAGATTGTCATCTCGCGGTTAGTCTCTTCTTACTGCGTTGGTGGAAACAGGTAGAAACAGGTAGAAACAGGTAGACGTGTATAAGGTGTTACGGAGGTGTCCTGTGACAGTACCCCCCCTTTAAACTCGAGCTTCTGCAAGATAGGGCTATAGTAGTTCTGGGTGGAGTTTATAAAAGTCTTCTATGGCTTATGTAAGTCCTATAGAGTTAACGGGTTCCTATAAGGGCTTAGTAAAGCCTCTCCATTTTATAAGGTATATATATTTACGTTTCCGTTTATTATACTTAATATTGTTAACTCTTTTAATAAGGTACTTATCCTCACCATCTATTTTAACTAGTAGGGGAGGGTCTTAGATCTGTCTAGGTAGGGCGTCTAATGTAGGGGCGGTAGGGCGGAGGACTAACATATAGAATATAGGGTGGATTTTAACCGTATTAGGGAGCTTTAGTTGGTAGGCATAAGGAGAGACAACTTTTTTAACTTTATAAGGGCCGGCATTCTTCCAATTAAGTTTCTTAGTAGGTCGTTTCGTGTTTAGATTTCTTACGTCTAGCTAGACGAAGTTACCAATTTGGTAAGCTAGTGCTAGGGTTTGGTTCTTATTTGCTGCGGCTTTATAAACAAACTGGGCCTATGTTATTTTATTAGTAAGGAACTCTTATAGTTCTTCTATCTTCTTTACGAATTCATTTACTTCTGCAACTTGTAAGGCCTAATAAGCTAGGTAAGGAACATTACTAAAGGGTTTAAAACCCATTCGCGGGTACTAGCCATAATTAGCCAGAAATGGGGAGACCTTTGTGGTTTCTAAGATGGAGTTATTTACAGTAAACTTGGTAAATGCAAGCCAGTCTATCCAGTCATCCTATAAATACAACGTGTATATCCGAATATACTGTTCCATTATAGCATTTATATGTTCCATTTAACCATCCGTTTTTAGGTAATATACTATAAACAATAGTGCTTTAATACGGAGTTAGGTAGTTAGTTTTTTTTAAAACGCTAAGATAAACTAGCGGCCTCTATTAGAGATAATTGTTTTGGGGAGTTTGTGAAGTTTCCATATATAATCTAGGAACAGTTGGGCAATGGCAGGTATTAATATATTAGGGCAGGCGATTAAGTGTCTTATCTTGGATAGTTGGTCTATAACTACTATAATATTTATGCAGCCTTTACTTACGGGGAGGTTAATAACGAAGTTAATTAAGATGTCCTTCCATCTTTGGTCCGGAATAGATAGTGGTTTTAGAAAGCCGTTATACGTTTTATGTAAAGCTTTAGCTCGTTAGCAGGTGTGGTAGCTAGAGACGTACTTCCGTATTATATTATGCATGTTTAGCCAGTAGTACTCCTGTTAGAGTAGTTCTAGGGTTTTTCCTTAGCCTAGGTAGCCAGCTACTAGTAGATCGTATATATATTTAAGAAGCTTAAGCTTAAGTTTATTATGATTAGGGATAACTAGGCGGTTTTAGTAGTATAAGTGGTTTCCGCGGGCTTTGTATTTACTTAGAGAAATCTTTTTAGAGCGTCTAACGCTATCTTAAATTAGCTTAAGCGTCTCTTAGATAAACTTATTATTTAGATATTTGTTAACTATAATCTGTTCAATAGTTTAATAGGTTATTTTAAGGACGTGTACCGTAAGATCTTTAGTAGGAGGTTTAAATAGCTTAGGGCGGAGTAGGGTTTGATTGTAGTAGGAGCGCGCTTCTTCTTAAGCTAGTGCGTCCTATAAATGTCGGGTTAGGGCATTAGGCTTCTAGCCTTGAACGCCTGGGCGGTATATAATTGAGAATTAAAATCGGGATAGATATTTTGACTAGTAAGCTTAACAGTGGCTTAGCTATTTTATGGTTATAAAGTACTGTAGGTTTTTATAGTTACTAAGAACTTTAATTAGGAATCCAGCTCCTTCTAGTTCTGGTTGCTATTGCTTAAAGTATCTAATAATAGCCAGCAATTTCTTATCGTAGATCTTGTAATTATATTCAGCTAGGCTTAGTTGTTTTGAAAAGTATACTATAGGGTGTAATACTCTTTCCTTATTGTATTAAGACAGAATGCCTTTAGTAATGTAATTAGATAAGTCAGCTTCTATAATACTTATTTGGTCTAGGTCGAAGTGTTAGAGTATAGGTGTAGTAGTAAATATAACCTTTAGATAAGCAAAGGCCTTCTTATATTCCTTATTAAAGATAAAGGCTTTATCCTTTTAGGTTAAGGCCATAAGGGGTAAAACTAAGGCGGAGAAGTTATTAATAAACTATTAATAGAAGTTGGCGAAGCCTATAAAGGCCCTTATATCCTTAACATTCTTAGGTTCTTACCAGTTTATAATTACTTTAACTTTCTTAGGGTCCATTTATATGCCATCTATAGAAATAATAAGTCTAAAGTATAGGACTTCCGTTTTATAGAACTCACATTTGTCTATATTTAATTATAGGCTGGCTCCGCGCAAGGCTTATAGGACTAGTTTAACATATTTTCGGTATTTAGCCAGATTATTACTATATATTAAGATATTATCAATATAAGCAGTATAAAAGACGTCTAGGTATAGGCGCAGGGTGTTATTTATAAAGTGTTAGAATAAACTCAGGGCGTTTATAAGGCTAAATGGCATTACTAAGTATTTAAATAATCCGTATTAAGTATAAAATGCAGTAAGCTATTTGTCTCCTTTTGTGATACAGAGGCGGTTAAATGCGTGGATAATATTAAGCTTTGTATAGAAGCGAGCCTTACTTAATCGGTTCAGTGTCTCTTAGATTAATGGGATTGGGTATTAGTTCTTAACAATAACAGCGTTAAGAGCTTGGTAGTCTATGTAGAAGCGCAGACCGCCGCTAGGTTTCTTAATAAAGATTACTAGTATAGCTATGGGTAAAGAACTTGCTCTAATAAATCCTTTATTTAGATATTTGTTTAAGTACTTCTGTAGTACCTAGAGTTCGTTTCGGGACATTCTATATAAGGGTCCAAATCCGGGATGTTTTCCTTCTTTAACTACAATCTTATAATTATATGGACGGCGTTCTGGTAGCTTATTGGCTTCCTTTTATAAGAATACATCTAAATAATTATGGTATTCTACTGGTACTTTCATAGCCGGGTTAATATGCTTCTTTGGTGCTAAGGCCTTCTTAATATCGGCCATTGTAACGGCAAAGATTATGTATTTAGGTTTTCTGGCAAGTTGTGCTAATAGGGTAGCTCCAATTATGTAGATATTTAAGGTGTTAAGCGGGCTTAGATTATCCTTAGTTTCTTATATGGTTTTGGGTTTAGTATTAGGTACGGAGTTAGTGTTAGATTTGGGTTCGGGTTCTTTAAGTATCCTTTTTATAGTGGAATACTAGTTCTTCTGGTACCTTTATATGTTAAGCTTAAGCTTCTGCTTAGTTCGGGGTATAGCAGTTAAAGTCAATTTGTGTAGTCTGGTATGAATTCTGGGTTCTTAGTGGACGTCGGTAGAAATCTTATGTTAGTGGAATTCGGTGGAATTCTTGGGTAGGTGGAATTGGGTGGACTTTTTGGGTGTAGGGTGGATCTTAGTGGATTTTTCAGATTTCGGTTCGGGGTCTAAGCAGTGAGTCGTAAGGCACTTCTGCTTATAACAGGAGGCGGTAAATAGAAGCTTAAGGTTGTCCTAATTAATGGTTACCTTATATAGCTTTATCCAGGGTTGTTTAAGGATTACTAGGTAACCTAGGGTAGTTATAAAGAGCTTAATTAATTCTTCGTGGTTTAGGTATTGGAGTCTTAGGGCCGCTATATAAGTAATACGGCCTAAAATAGTGCGTTTGCCATTAAATCTAAATACGTTAATATGCCGGTTAAGGAGTATTAAGGTAAACCTATTGTCTTATACGAAGATCTTATTAATAAATCCTATGCCGCTAGCTCCTATATCAATTAGGACTTGAGCGTTAGCCTATTAACCTTTCTGCTAAAGACGGTAGTTAACAGTTATACTACAATCTTAAGAGTTAGGGTTTGCTATATCTAATGCATTTAACGAGATCCTATAACATAGCTGTCCCAGAGAGCAACTTAACTCCAGGACGTGCCTTTTGGTGGCGAGTGGGAAGGGGTTCCTATAGGACGTCGGTTATAACTTTATCCTCATAAGTGGTGCTTATTAGATGCGGGGCTAGAACTAGGTGAAGATTAGGGGCGGTAACTAGAGGATCGATGCAGTAAACGGTTGTTAGTATTAGCCGTTTATACATCGTGTTAGGGCATAGGGACGGAGTAGTATCTTAAAATATGGTCCTTGCTTTCGCATTTAAAGTAAAGGCCTAGCTTAATGTGTTATTCTTATTTAGGGGACCCTAGTGGAGCGTATCCTAGGGTCCCTATGTTAATGTCTATGGCGTTAGGGTGCTTAGGCTGAGACAATAACTTAGTAGACGTTTATGGAGTTGTTATATTATATTGGGGAGTAGGCTTAGGTATTAGGCGTAGTATATTATTGTACCATTTATTAATGACGTTTGCGTAGACGTTAAGGGCTCCTAGTAGGTCTATACCTATTAGGGAGGGTTTCAGTTCAGGGCTTAGGAATTTAATAAGGCTATTAACTAGTGCGGAGTCGTTCTAGCCTGTTTTCTTTATATAACAGTTAAATTCGGAGAAGTATACTAGGAAGCTTTTTTTTTCTTAAGTTATATAATTTATCTTTCTTTGAGCGGTAGCTTGGCGGTTTGGGTTACCGTATATAGCTTTAAGAAGTACGACTAGGCTCTGTACTAAGTTTGGCTAGAGAGGTTTAACAAGGTCAGCTATGTCTCCTCCTAGTTAACTTAGGGCGTAGTAGAGTTAGTTAGCTTTAGTTAGGTAACGGTTAGCATTACCAGTTAGCTTATTCTTAAGTCGGCTTAAGAATAATTAAAGCTCTTATTGTTTACTGGTAAATACTAGGAGGTCTAGTAGTTTTTTAGATTGTTGTGGTGTAGTAGACGGATTTATAGGATAAACATCCGCAGCTAGCTCAAGGTTTGTACCTAATGAGCCAGGTCCAGATTCAGTCATTTTTATCTCATCTATAGGTGGCGTGTTAGCAGCCTCTTAGGCTAGTATTCGGTCTTAGGGCCCTAACGCGAGTGCCTTAAGGGTGCGGACTTCTTCTTAAAGTGCTTCCATTAATTCCTAGTACCGTGCTTCTTGTTTAGCTTGTTGTTTAGCTATAGCAGCCTTATTCTGTGCAAGGGCGTCTATAAAAGACTTCTGCATATTTGCCAATTGTTCTTAGAGTGTAGATATAATATCAGCGGCCGTTATAAGGGCTTCAAGGTCGTTCTGCATTTTAAACAAGGTGGGGCAGGGCGGAGTATAGGTTTTTAACGCAATATAGTGTCACGGAGCGAGTATAAGTGGTAATAATATATAGCAAAGTAGATATTATTAAGCTATATACATAAACTGTGTAATAAGATCAAGACGTTGCGTGAAAAGAGAAGGTAAGGAAACGGGAAGAAAGGGTATATATTGTTAGTTTGGTTACTTGGTCAACACGTACACGGAGTAGAATAGGATTTAAGTAGCGGTTCTGGCAGAACTTGGCAGGATTCGGTGGACTTGGCAGAATATAGCAGAATGCGGCAGATTGCTATCAGATTGTTATCTCGCGGTCGGTCTCTTCTTGCTGCGTCGGTGGAAACAGGTGGACGTGTATAAGGTATTACAGAGGTGTCCCGTAACATCTTAGAACTAATCTTAAAGAGGGTATATATTAAGGTTTTGGATTAACTAAGGTGGCGGAGGTAGGTTTTTCCTATGTAATCTAATATCGCGTATTCTACCTACTTTTAGCTTGTTGTTGTTAAGTTAACTGTTAAGGTTAAACTTGCTTCCTGCTAAGAAGGCGCCGTAATAGGCTAAAGTAATCCTTTTAGTAACAAAGTCTTTAAACCTATTATTATAGGCTTCCTTAAATAAGTCTTTAACTAAGTTATTAAATACTCCCTAAGTATAAAACCTATCTCCTACTTGGCTGATAATGTTTTAATTAGTACCTTATATATCTAACTTTATAGAATACTTAATGTAAAAGGTATATAGAGATTCTTTGTCTTCTTCTATTAGAGGTAGCGTATAATATATATCTTTAAGAGTTTTTGTAAGCTTAAGATCTGCTAATTTATTAAAGGTTTAAACTGGCTTATTATCGTTATTGTCTTCCTTTTAAATTAATGGTTTATGTAACGGAACCTTATAGCAGTAACTACGGTGGGTCCTATTATTGGGCTGGGTATATAGATAAGAACAATTCAACAACGTAATAATAACTAGTGGAGTGGTTGCCTAATAGATTAACTCTAATTATATTCTAAGATTTACTACAAAGAGAGAACTATCTAGGTAGGGACTATAGTCCTTTAAATACACAACTATACGCCTAAGAAATCCCTTCGCTCTATCTACTCTGTCTGCTCTATCCGCTCTGTTATAGATTACACAGATTATATAAATTCTATAGATTACCTCACATAACCTTAGCTACTATTTCTCGTTACATAGTTTTATCGGATTTATCCTAAACCGTGCCTATATTAACTAACTAGCTTCCGCCAACTCCTCTCTAAGTAGTTATAACATTATACTTAAAGCGTCCGTAACACTATCTCCCTCCTTTTTATCTTTATCCTTAAAGATTCCTAATATCTCCAAGTTATCTACTAGAGGTGTAATATCCGTTTAACCAGTCTGGTTAATATTCTTACTTATTATACCTAAAGCATCCTCTTCTTCTTCTACCGCTTAACGTACTCGCACTATGGCTAGTATTCTATCGCTTAGTAAAATAATGCCATCTCCATGCTCTTATTACGCAAAAGAGGGGTTGGTCTATATTACGTTAGTAAGTCCTAACTCCTAATAACCGTCCTCTTGTTTGGAGTGCACTAAGGCAAACGTTTGTTCTGCCTATAACGTTCGTTCTGTTTCTAACGCTAAGTATACGCGTTCTATAACTCTTAACAGTTATTAAGTTCCCTAAGTAACTTATTATAGGGTCTTATATTTAATCTGCCGCTATAAAGCTTAATAATAAACTATTAGTTGCTCTTACAGAGCTCTAGCGTTCTCGTAACGCTAAATAAGAGGCTACTGCCGCTTAGCAATAGGCTTTTAAGTCTTATCTTATTGCTTCTACTCGGTTAATCCGTCTTAAAAAGGTTTATAAGAAGGTTCGTTTTAAGGAGTAGAAACTTGTCTAATAGGGTCTGCTTAAGCTAGGTAATAAGAGGGTAGAGTTTCCAGAGAAGGAAACAACTCTAAGTAACATAGTAGTTACTCCTTATAGGTCCCCCTTAGGTGACTTGTTCTTTGGCAATCCTTTTTTAATACTCCCTAACCTACTTTCCTTTAATACTTCTTTACCTTTC
>Ga0307507_10003920_pt1 | contig 27507 bp, 26 predicted proteins | sample 7_EM_MG_FD_207223 | JGI IMG/M metagenome (GOLD analysis project Ga0307507, IMG submission 207223) | Populus trichocarpa ectomycorrhiza microbial communities from riparian zone in the Pacific Northwest, United States - 7_EM | ecosystem: Host-associated > Plants > Roots > Unclassified | place...
CACCCCCCCCCCACCAGTTCTGTCCAATCACTCGCTTCAGACCCTGACCCAACAGCATCCCAACTGGACACGTACTCCAGTGACTGCGATAGCGATAGCTCCGGTGATGATGAGATGGACGCTGAGACTAGTAGACTTTTGAGCGAATCGACCCTCTTCACACGTAGCGAGGCTGGAAGCCTCTATCTTTCCGCCACAAGTGGAGTCCTTCATGACTCACTACCTTCAGAACGTGATGAGGAAGTGGATCGCCGGCGGGATGAGGAGGACGAGGAGGAAGTTGATGAGAAAGAAATTGATGCTAGGCTAGACAAGTTGTTAAGCGGTGGTATTGGGACCCCCGTCTCCGAGGCGGCGGAGTCGTCACCAGATGCCCAGACTGCCGGATTGGCTTCTGAGGCAGTGCCCCAAAAAGTTGAGAAGCGACTGAGAAAGAAGATCTTCGACCTCAACACCGTAGAGGTGTTCCTCCCTTCACTTTCCGAGGGAGCTGGGACGCCAGCAGGGATACCGAGCTCCATGGTCGAGTCTACCACTTCTCTGAAGGGGGCATCGAATATGAGTGACAGTAGCCATCCTCCAATTCCTGGCGCATTCTCGATGTATGCTTCTCGCTCATCAGGATTCCCAGATTCGAAGTCCACTGCCCCCCCCTTGTCGCCTACGAACCCTACGCCACGGAAACCAGCAGTTCGTATATTAGACGCACATCATCCGACCCATCCAAGGAATTACCTATCCGGGGAGACACGTCCGGATATTGAGGTTATCATTGGTAATATTAATATAGCTGCGGACATAGCAACCGCCAAAATTCTGGGAATGATTTCTGAGACACTCAGTGCCGCATTTGCGGAGGAGCCAATTGAGGAGCCCAAGAGCAAGAAGAAGCCGATAAGCAATCCCGATACGGCTACGGATGGTGGGCTCTGTCTTGAGGTTATGATTAGTGCTATTGGACTACGCGTGGTCCAAAACCTTTTTGGTGTCTACATTACAGAGGATAACGAAGGGGGGGACGAAGGGGGGGATGAAGGGGGAGATGAAGGGGGAGATGAAGGGGGGGACGAAGGGGGAACTAGGGGTGATGCCAACGAGCATCTGATTTTAGGCTGCGTTTTACGGCAAATCAAGGTCTCGCACAAGGTTCTGCAAAAGAATGTCACAACAACAAAAATCGATATCAAAACATTCACCTTGGGCAATGAGAAAACCGACTACTTATCCTTTATTCAGCCGCCCGCGATTGCAACCAAGTCTAGGAGGCGGGGCTCCCATCCTCCTTCGGCGACGACAAACTCTGTTCCCGAGAACGACCTGACCCTCGTAATATCCCAAAGCCCAGTCAAAAAGAGAATCAACGTCATAACACTCCCTCTTAAGGTCCAGCTAGATCTCTTGAACTTGGAAGAGACTCTATGCGCTTTCGGAGGATTTGGTGGTGTTATGGCCTCCACCTCCGCGTCCACTGCGACTATAACAAAAGGCCGACCCACTGAATCCCCGGATAGAGGCGGCTCCATTTCCGAAGCTCCGCCTGTTATCGACACTAAGGTTGATTGCAAGATTGGGGGCTTGATGGTGGAGGTTGTGGGAACAACAGGAAAGATAGGCCTAGAGGCCACTCCATTAAAGATACGGAGTGAAACCAGTGACCAGAGTAGCATATCCCTCAGTGTGGACAAAATTGCTATCTATGGCCCTGTTGTCCCCTGGGATTCTCCCTCGGTGCCGATTGATGCAAATATCCTAGTTGAAAATACACGAGTCGAATTCCTGGGCACACCGGAACAGGAAGACCTAGGGAGATTGCTAGAGCTTTTGACGCCGAGCAAGGATCGATACGAAGCGGATGATGACATTCTAATTGACACGCTACTTCGCCAGAGAGAACAAGGTAGTTTGCTCCGGATTGGTGTCGGGGCGGTAAAAGCGGAGATTGGGGACATTGGGGTGGGGGAAAGGTTAAAAGAGTTGGGGGGTGAAGTTATGAAGGTTCTTACTGTGACCGAATTTGTTGCGCAGGATGAACGACCTGGGCTCCTCACATTATTAAACATCGATTCCCTACACGGAAAGGTCAATGTCGGGCTCGGGGTCGGGTTGCTCGAAGTGCATATGCGTGGTATAGGAGTTGCCCACGTTTCCTTACCTAGTTTGGTTGCCCTCGCTGTCATGCAGATGAATGTTCGGCGGAACGGGGAGGAAGAATTGATCGGCGAAGGGCTTGAGAGGAGGATTTACGACAAGGCGGATGAAGGGAAACCAATGCTGATGGTGAGGATGGTCGGCGACGACCCGGAACCCGTCATTAAACTTAAGTTTTGGAATCTGCGGGTGGAATATAGGGTTGAAACCTTGATGTCAATGATGCGGGCACCGGAAAACGCATCTGCTGAGGATTTGGCACAGGAAATGATTCAGAGTATTGTCCACATTGCCGAAGAGAAGGCCGTTGCCGTTCAGGGCCCACCGTTAGGGCTTGATATCATACTCAAAGACTGTGCACTCGGACTTAATCCGTTAGGGCTCAAAAGTCGGGCCCTGGTGGTTCTCACAGACTCTAGATTACAAGCTGCGCTGCCCAATGGCGGGATGCTTAGTGCCGGTCTTGAAATTAAGAAGGCCAACATCATGGTAGTGGATGATATTTCAAATCTTGCGCCCCCATCTGAGAGACATGGGTCCGGAAGACGCAGGGAATCAATCGATCGTCACCTAGTAGGATACACCGCAATGGGCTACGTCTCGGTCATCACCATATCTTCTGCCATGGCTACGCTCTGTGTGGTAGAAATGGGCGGTGCAGGCGGCGAAAAAGCTGTGGATCTTGAGATTCATGATAAATTGCTACTAATGGAAAGCTGTGCCGACTCCACGCAAACTCTCGTCGCGATTATTAACGGGCTTAAGCCTCCACTTCCGGAGGGAGAGGAAGTCAAGTATTGCACCGAGGTTATGCCTGTCGACATGTTACGATCCCTAACAGAAGATGCCTTTGTTCACCCGTCTCGCAAAAGGGCCGAGGAGGCACCGTTTCGCATGGATGATGAAGATGGTGACATGGTTGGCGACGATGTACCGATCAATCTCACATTTGTGGAGAGTTACTATGGCCACAATACCTCGTCTAGTACACCGGAGGCGTCAACCTATAGCAAGGATGAGCTTGCCAATAGCATGCTGGACGAAGATCTCGGAACGCTTGCACCCGGACGTAGCAAGCCATTGGGGGTTGGCGAAAAGGGTATGCTGGCTAGCTTTACCGAGCAAGTGCAAGTTCTTGACAACTCTCCACTCTCTTTCGTGGACGATTATGTCAAACAGTCGGAACGGCAGCGTCAGGCATCTATAACTAACAAACGACCCACCAGAGAGGCAGTCAACAAATGGGATTCTTTTAGAAAAAGATACGTTCCTTCTCGTAGCGTTGATGGCGGGACTCAATACTTTCCTCTGAGAGTCAAGATCAGAGATATTCATTTGATTTGGAATCTACACGACGGTTACGACTGGCAGAGGACAAGAGAAGCCATTAACCAGGCTGTAAGAGACCTCGAAAACAGGGCTTTGGAGCGAAAGAATCGCCAAGTGTCTTTCGATACTAGTGATGATGATGGGAGTGAAATCGGAGACTTCCTCTTCAATTCCATATACATCGGAGTTCCGAATAACAGGGGCCCGGGTGATCTCGCAAGCGCAATAAGTAAAAACTTTGACGATCACATGAGCGAGACTTCTATGGGCACCAGTATCCCCGAGTCGCGGCCCTCTAGTCACTCGAGAAACACAGAATTCGGCGGCAGTCATAGGGGCTCGGGAAGGCATCTCCGGTTCGGCCGATCAAGAAGTCACAAGATCCAGATTGAGCTGAAGGGTCTATGTGTGGATTTCCTTCTTTTCCCACCGGATATGGGTGAGACGCAAAGCAGTGTGGATTTGCGAGTCCGAGACTTGGAAATCTTTGATAATGTTCCGACTAGTACCTGGAGGAAGTTCGTCACCTATATGCAGGATGCCGGCGTGAGAGAGACTGGCAGCAACATGGTTCATGTAGAGATTATGAATGTCAAGCCAGTGCCCGGATTGGCTGCAAGCGAGATTGTCTTGAGGGTGTGTATTATATCTATCCTTCTATCCCTGAAATACCTGCTAATTTACTGCTAGGCTACTGTCTTACCTCTAAGGCTACATGTCGATCAAGATACTTTAGATTTCATGACGAGATTCTTTGAATTCAAAGATGACAGTATTGCGCCACCAGCCAGTCCGGCCGAAATTCCCTTCTTGCAGCGAGTAGAGGTGAACTCTATCCGTGTTAAGCTTGACTACAAGCCCAAGAAGGTCGATTATACCGGGCTTCGCTCCGGCCGCACGACCGAATTTATGAACTTTTTCATTCTCGAAGAGGCGGATATGGTACTGCGTCATGTCGTACTTTTTGGCATATCCGGTTTCCCCAGGATGGGCGAGGAGCTGAATGCTACCTGGATGCCGGACATCAGATCCCACCAGCTGGGAGATGTCCTCGCCGGTGTTGCCCCCGTCAGAAGTCTCGTGAACCTGGGAAGCGGCATGAAAGATTTGGTTGTTGTCCCGATGCGTGAATACCAGAAGGATGGCAGGATTGTGAGATCACTCCAGAAGGGCGCATGGAAATTTGCGAAAACAACCACCTCTGAGCTTGTTCGTCTTGGTGCTAAAGTTGCGGTTGGAACTCAAAACATGTTGCAGAATGCCGAAGGGCTTTTTGTTCCCACTATTCTGGAAGATGGAACTGAGGGCATCGAGTACCTGATCAGCGATAGCGAGGAGGAAGGTGATATGGGGCCAAATGAGCATGGACAGAAGAAAGCCATTAGCCTTTACGCCGACCAGCCGCTCACTGTTGCCCAAGGACTTCGAGGTGCTGGCGACAGTCTTAGGAGGAACTTTGGAAATGCCAGGGATGCTATCATGGCGGTGCCGGTTGATATTGCGGAACAAGGGAGTGCCCAGGCGAGTTTTTTGTCCCCATGGTTTTTTTATTATACATGTTAACACTTTTGCAGGGAGCCGCCAAGGCAGTAGCGAGAGCAGCACCGGTGGCCATAATCCGACCGATGATAGGTGCTACGGAGGCAGTCAGCAGAACGTTATTGGGGGTGACGAACGCGTTAGACCCTGATCATAAGCGACGGGTTGATGATAAATACAAAAAGCATTAGGAGGTGTAGAAGGGATTGTCTGATTGGGAATGCGGAGTTTTTTCTTTCTTTCTATTTTACCCCTTCTTCTTCCTTCCTTCCTTCCTTCCTTCCTTCCTTTCTTTTTCTTCTCGCTTCCCACCTCTTCGACTTGCGCATTGCCTTTACTCTTTTCTTTCCGGATGAGGTGTTTTGTTGGTACGGGTATACAGTTTTCAACTTTTTCATGAGGGATGCCATGGCGTTTTCCTACGGTATTCTTCCCGATGCACCGTGGTGTTTACATGTGCTTCTAGTATTGTAGATATGATGTATAACAATGTGAGAGTTTGACGGTAGAGGGGAGGCCGGCGGTGTGACGAGATGGCACGAGTGAGGAGGGGTGACGCGGGCATAGACTTTGCAGTACATGGTGTGACTTGGGCGACTCTGCTTGTATAGTAGTCAGGGTAGCGGGGCCGGGGGCCTATATGCTTATCAAATTGAACATAGCTGCACGCGGGATCACACTGCCGTAACCGTATACAGTATCTTGTCGCCTCGGAGAGTTCGATAATTTTATTATCCTTGTTCGCCCGGAGGGAAGTCCTCGCAGGTCACCTAATGCTGAATACTAAATAGTGATCACTGATCACCCAACAAGATAAAATAGCGTTGGCGGTTGACAACTTTGATATGCTAATATGTACTCGAGTAGCTCGGCCGAGAGCTCATGGACCGTACCGGTAACTCCGCTAGGCGATGGGGGTGCGGTACCCCGCCTTTTCCCAGCAACTCGCGTACTCTCGTAACGAAGCGCCAATAATATCCATCCCATCTACCCACAACCAACCCACCAAATCCATCCCTCCGTATTACGTCAACCCCCCCAGGCGATACACAAAGAAACCAACCAACCAACCCCGCATCACCCGTGATTGAGCAGCCCTCTACAACACATATATTTCCCATGCTGTTCCTAAGGCGAGTATATAAACCGCCCCTATTCAACCACCCTCTTCTCGCAAGTAGCAGTAGGCCTCTCAGTACCTTTTCCAACCATAAATTCAGCCACCACAACCAACACCACCGCCGGCACTATCATCCCAACATGTCTACCAGCACAGAAGCCGAATCAATCTTCACAGATGAAGACAGCGCCCGCATCCTAGACTTCTGGTTTAAAGACATCCCCGACTACCCATCTATGGAAGTTGCAGCAAAACGTTGGTTTCAGGCGGACGTAGCATTTGACGACGTTTGCCGGTTCCTCCTCCCTCTCTCATCCCACCTTCCACCACTCCCCCTTGCTAACTTGACACAACTCACAGGACAAACTTCGGCTCCCTCCTCTCCAAAATATCTCCCTTACCCGCAGCCACAGTAACAACCTTCGCCACAACCCCACAAAAAACCCTCTCGTTGATCCTTCTCCTAGACCAATTCCCGCGGAACATCAACCGCGCCGATTCGGGGAGCGTGTACACGGTCACGGACCCGCTGGCGCTGGCGGTAGCCCAGCATGCGACGTCTTCCGATCTACGATTCGATCTAGGACCTGAGGGGGCGTGGACCGGGATTCCAACGCGGCGGTGTTGGTTTTATTTACCTTTCGAGCACTCTGAAGATTTAGGCGCGCATCGACGCGCGAAGGAGTTGATAGAGGAGCTGATCAGGGATTGCAAGGGCGGGAAGGGGGAGGAGCTAACAGGAGACATGTTGGGCTTTCTGAAGGCGCACTCGGATGTGCTCCAAAGGTTTGGGAGGTATCCTTATAGGAATGAGGCAATTGGTAGGGAGAGCACCAAGGAGGAGCTAGAGTGGTTGGAGAAGGAGAGACCTCCGTGGGCTAGATAAGAGTTTATTTTCTGCTCTTTTTTCTTTTCCTGCGTGCCCCAGCGAATGAGATGGGAAGGGGAGAGGAAATTGAATTCAATAACATATGTATACCTGCACACAGAGTTAAGCTACGGAATCTTCGCATTTCTCCCCCCCCCCTTTCTCGTGTCGTGGACAAGACCAGACTCCACGACGCGCTGGACGGGAATGGTCCGAATGCAACGCCTTACCAACCTGGCCATACGGGCAATTGAGGGGGAGTTTCCCTTTTGTAAACATTTTGCCATTGGACCCAGCCTCTCCTTCCCTCCCCCCCACTTCTCGGGTGGGGGGCGGGGGATTAATTAGATGGGGCTCCGCGGTTTTTTTAAAACCACCAAATCCTTGTTAATGATTACTTGGCTTGGCGGCGACGGGATGTGGCTCACATAATATTAGTCAGAACCAATTGTAGTCCCTGAGTATCTTCACGTGCTATCGGCACTCACAGCTTTATACAAGTATAAAGTCTCCGAAATATCATACTAGAGGATGCGAATACGGTAGGTGATTCAGCCATAGAATACGGTAACTAGTGGCGCCATTCGCGCCAGGTTTTTTAGGAACTACAGCATTCTAATCTGGGCTCAAGAACATGTGGCTCACGTTTCGGAGACATTTTTATTATTAAAAAACCGCTAGTAGAGTAGTACAAGTACTTGTATTAGTAAGGTGAGGTGCATGTTATGAAATGGATGTATGATAGGATGGATATAGTAGCCAATCGGAGGTGATAGTAATCATACAATACAAATGAGTGGGCGAGTGAGCGAGCAAGCGGGGAAGAGTGGCCTAAGTTTGTCATGGATAGTCACTCGGGAAATACTAGCTGTTGGCGGGTAAGTTAAGTTGGTATGGGGCTGGGGCTGTAGTATTTTGGTTTGTTGGTTGGTTGGTTGATGGATCGGTGCGGGGGGGGACTAGGAATTACTCAGGCGAGTCATTAAAATTGGAAAAAACATAACTTAACCCTTATCTCCGTAGGGATTTGTATGGTATCGGGTCGGTGGAAATAGTTTTCTGGTTTTATAAACTGATTTTTTCTTAGAGTATAGTACGTTACCCCCAAAATTAGTACCGTACTGCGACCATGATAATAATATTATTATGATAAATAAATAACAGCCAATTTTCATCTCCTCCGCGCCCTTGATAATGTTGCCTCCGTAGGGATTACAATACCATAATAGCCCCATCCAAAGCCCATCCAAAGCCCAGAATACAACGTCAAGTATAATACAAGAAAATCCTCACTTTTCAAAAAAAAAAAAAAACTGTGCGGTGCAGGCACACATCGTACCCCGCCAGCGTTCGAGTCACAAGTCCTGTCAAGCGTGCGGTACAAGCCGCTGTAGCGCACAAAAGCGGTTCTCGCCGACAAGCGGGGAGCTGCGGGGAGCAGGCAAACGAACGGGATTTAGCGGAAGTAGCTGAGGTCGTTGGACCCTTCGTACTTCTCTGGAAGTTTGTGCCGTATGGTAGAATGGTGGATTTGGGAGGCTAGAAAATGCTGGAATACGCGCCTGGCTAGGTGAGGAGAATTGGACCGGGGGGGTATATCAGAGGTGGGCGTCGGGCTAGGGGACCTCTTATAGAGGGAATATTGCACTGTGATAAGTTACCGATTCCACTCGCTATACAATACTTTTCCCTGTTATTGTTACTATTATTTCCATCGCGCCAAGCTAGAGCCCGGCCCTCCGTACGGATTAACACTCGCAGTAGACTAGACCCCCTGTGGTCAACCAATCATCCAATCCCGTCCGTCCGTCCGTCCGTCCGGGAACAAGCATCCGATTGAAAATACTGTAGACTACCCGTGGAAACTCGAGTTATCCACTATCTCCGCCTGGCCTCTAATCTCCGTCAATCCTTGCGTCAGCCCACTATAGGTTTAGTTTGACGAGTTAATAGTATTGCGAATACCAGTTAATGAGATCCAACGCGCTCAGCACACTTGGGCTTGACCATGTGAGGAAAACACTAATCCTTCTTGGGGGTTTTTGTCTCTGAGCACGGACATTTACGCGCTTGACGGAGATAGTGGATAACTCGAGTTTCTACGGTACTATACAAGTCCAGTACAGTCCTCCATAAGACCCCCACAAGTCAGCGGGACATCCACAGATCCCTCCTGGATATATCTCTTCATTCACGCACGAATTCTATGACTTTTTGTAAATACATGCAGCGTTGTCGTGGGAGTATAATAGATCGGTGAGGTGCATATGTGGGAAGACCCTCGTCACCTACAAACCCTAAACCTGAGATGGGTGTATGCTATGATGGCTGGAATAGTCGCGATAGATTTCGTCAAAACGTGAGCGGAGGTTTCCCTTCCAGGTTGATTGGTAGATGCCAATGTACGATCTTGGCGACAAAATTCGTGGTCCCCCCCCTTTTACACCAAAAATGGCTGATTTTAAACACTCCTCACTCATTCAAAAGCAGTATAGATAGAATTAATGAAATCAAGCCATAGTGTGGGCAATTATCTAAACTCTCTATGATAGGTGGAGATTAAGAGAACTTTCTCAGCCTCCCATGCAGGCTGAGAGCTTAAGGTTGTATGATATTGGATGTGGTTGCAAACTATTATACCTTTTGTATGGGGACTCATACAAAATTAGAACTAGCTTTTGTATTGCGCCATGGGCATTAACTATCTGGGCTTGTCACATACAAATGGTAATATTTAGATGGCTTTGAAGGCTCTGAGGAATTTCAACATTTTTTGCAAGCCATCAAGGCTGTGATTTTACGGGGTGAAAATGTCCATTTTTGGAGTAAAATGGGGGGGGGGCCACGAATTTTGTCGCCAAGATCGTACTGTGAACCTAGCTTATGATATAGGTGCGTGCGATAGGGGACAGAAAGTGGGACTTTGTGGTGGGATACTAAAGGCTTGAATGATGAACTTTTCCCGGAACAGGTGTGGTTCACCGAGCAAGGGACAAAGGGGGGGGCAGAAGGGCATGGGACAGTGGATAGCAGGGAGAGAGATGAGGAAGAGGAGAAGGAGGAGGAAGAGAAGGGATGATAGAAGAAGGTCAAGTAAAGTAGAAGAGGTGCATATATTTGGAGTCTGCAGGAGTGTCTGGGTATATACTGTACGTCCCTGGAGGAGGAGTGATATCGGTAGTTTGCGAAAGGCCAAGGTGTTCGAGTAGAACCTATAGATAAAGAACAGAGCTTAGGATCTTTAGTGAAGTGGTAGCAGAAGAGACACTGCTATATCCCTCCATATTCAAAATTTCCATTTCCAAGGGAATTTCTTTAAGGATAAAGATCACAGTTCTTACAAACATAACCATTCTCCGGACCTCTGGTACTATCCTCCTTGGAAATTCGACCTAGAAAATTAGTGAATATTGTCAAATAAAGTACTACAGGGGAGGGTGGTAAGTATTGAATTACAGACCTAGGCTTAATAGTTTAGATTGAGTTGATAGGAGCACGAGAAAGATAAAGCCTAGAGTAGTTGCATACATATATTTGCATATAAATTTCCTTCCAGGAAATGCATACTTCCTTGCAAAGCAGGGATGGATTGGAAAATAGACTTTATACTTCCATGTCCGAGTGCTATCAGTAGTGTTATCTCTACGAGCAGGCCCTCTCCCCCATCTCCACCCCCTGCATCGTACCTAAGGAACATTTTCCCACTCAAATACTATATCACTATTCAACAATAACGGACATAACAAGAAGCAAGTAGTAGCATCTACAAGTACAAAATTCGTCCGAAGAAAAAGAAAAAGAAATTCTGCCCTGGTCTAAAATATAATTTATGATACTCATTAAGTTAGCCCCCCTACTGCAGCTAAGGGAAGAAACGGGCAAATCTGGATGGATGCAGCCAGATCGGGGTTCTAGTAGGGCGTGTTATATACCAGTGGTAGCATATTTCCGATATTGGTACTGAAAATAAGATCACATTCACACTTCCGACGTCCATAATCGGTATTCAGGACAGATAATTTGTTCAGAGTGCTGTGCTGCAAGTAGAGCCAGGATAATGGACTTCTAGTCAACGAGAAATAAGTCAATCGCATGGCTCCCCGCAGTCCCGATAACGCAAGCAACCGATCACCCACCTTAAGAAAGAATTCCCGAATGATCCAACTTAGGCGTCATATCATAGAACCTCACACAATTCTTTCAAAGTCTATCAAGATATTTTTAAAGGCATTACCAATCACCGTTCAGGATTATTATTCTCCACTTTTAAACTCACAACCAACACAGTACAGTACCTGAATATATCCCCGCGTCTAACTTATGCACATTTTATACATGCATACATACATCCATACCAATATTCGCAGCCTTTCAAATGTGATATCACATCCGGCAGAAGACACAATACCCCCGCCCGCTGCTACTAAACAAGAGATAGTCATCGCGCGATCAGATTCTAATAAGATATGCTATGCTGCGCATATCCTTGGTCCCTTCTTCACAATTTAAGAGAAAGGCAAAAAGATAGTTCCAAAAAGTGCATATCAAGCGCCTGTCAAGTCCCGCCGGGGAGCCTTTTTGTCCATGCATGAGGTTCCCACGGTGAGGGGCTGAATTACAGCTTCCCAGAATCTCACGTAGAGTTTATGAGAAAGCTTTATCCACACCACCTTAAGAAAGTGCTCTCGAACCTTCTCTGCAGGACTTCCACTTACTCGAGTAGATTGATAGAAGCATAACCTTATGCTATAAACTTGATATCTTCACTTAGTCTAGCATCGGTAAACTACTTGTGAATCACGACAGACATTCAAACACAGTACGGGGACCCCAATTCGCCCTGTTATCCAGAAATCCCTCGAGAAGTATGTACCAATACCTACCAGTGCCCCCAACCCACCCCACAATCCACAATCCCCAATCAAGAAAATCTACCAACACAACAAACCTCATCCCCAAGCCCCAGCAGCAGCACACGCAAGCTAAACTTCACCTGCCGGTAGCACTCACTCCACGCGAAAGTGACCAACCCGGATAATTTCCGACACCCCCGAATAAGACTACCGGCTAACTCCCAGTAGGCCTTTACAATACAATACCGATACTACTGATATAACTACAGTAGAGTAAATCACATCCCACCCGCATATCACGCACTCCTCCGAACGAAAGTGCTGATCGGGATCGGCTTTCTCGGGCAAATACCGTACGGTGCAGAACTCAAGTCACGGGACCGGGGCTGCGCCCCTCCTCTCTGCGGCGCGACAAGTGCAACTCCAGTGCTGCGCGGTAGAGGCCAAATAGCGGTATTTGGTCCCGACGGGCCCGAACTCGCTGCGGTTAGCAGAACTATCGTACATTAGTATCAAGTTACGAGTGATATCTTGTGATATCTTCAACAATGAGGGAGATTGTAAGTATAGTTAGTTAGTATGAAGGAATTGGGTTTTACCGCGATTAGTAAGACGGGGAGATGGTGAACAGTTGAGTCTTGTTACGGTACTAAACATTTCGCCAAAGTAGTGTGAGGCAAAACATGGGGGCTGGGAGCTTTCAGTGTTCGCATTAGATATCTCGAAACATCAAATTCTTTCCATCGGCCGTGAGTAGGATCAAGTAGCTGTCATATCCAGACAGTCAGTATCATGTGGCCGCGACAGGCAGGCGGATAAGGTGGTTGATATTGTAATGTCATAGGGAATTTTGCTACCCAGAGGCTGTCCTATTGCGGCGAAGACAGCAGCTCAGTTGCTTTGTTCGGCTGGAGACTGAAAACTCAAGCTCCTTGATCGAAGATGTGGTTAACCTAAAGGCTCAATGGGAGCGAACTTGAACAGTAGTTGCTACCGCAGTTTCGTTGTGCTTAGCAGCTTGCCGGATGTCACCAATGTTCCATATCCACCCAAGACTCAGAGAGAATGTGTTTCTCGGGCTCCTCTGTATGGATTCTCGACTCGGGTAGCGTAATCCAGAGAGCTAGCTATCATTCCAGCTTCGCTGTGTCTTATAGCTTACCAGAACCCACAAAGGTCCCCCCGTCCGACCGAACCCCCCCAAAGCTGCTGTGCCTAGGTCCGCAGGTGCGCGGGCACAGTCAGTACCCGAGCACAGCAAATAGGGGTACGGTAAGTTAGTTCCAGCCACCTCCTTAAATATACTAGTAGCTGATGTGAGTCATTTAAGTCACCTACATGTAGCAGCCCAAATATCTTCATTGCCAGGGCGGCCCAAAGGTACAGAGACTCTACCGGTATCTTATTAGGGTTGCTGAAAGAGTACCGATATGGTCTCACTGCTTTTTCCGCCCGAGTGGTCGCTGTGCCGAGGGCACTTGAGTTATCAGGCTGGATATGTCTTCGTAGCAATAGCGCAGCCGGAAAACCAATTTCCATGCTTCTCATTAATCTTATACTCACACCCCGGCAGAGTAGGCCCGGATTGGACACCAAGTGCGGGGGCGATGGATTTTCTCAGTCCTTGCGGTATCTGGTGAAGGGCTGAGCGCTTCAATGCCCGTACTCCCCTAAGCACCACACCCAGGATTTGATAGATCCTGCAGACCTCACCCAGGATGCGCATCGGTGGTTGAGTAGGTTATTCTGGTGCTACTCTGCCTTTTCACCATTTTTTCCTGATTGTGGACCTTGCCTCTCGATTTCAGATCACAAAATGCCTTTACACGAGCTGCCAAACATCGGCCCATGACCCTTATCTTACCCCTTTCGGTAGGGCACTGTACTCGAGTACATCCCCTTCATAGAGCCTGCCTCAGACAAGGTATTCCCTTTACTCAGCAACTCCCTCAAAGAGTCTCCTCCACTCTGACTAGAAATCAATTATTTGCTCCGTCGGCCAGTTTGCTGCGAGACCGGGCCAGGGTAGTGATGTCTAACTGCAAGTGCTGTTTGTGACATGGTCACCAGGGGTGCTGCTTTACCGGTAGTGGGCTGCTCACATCCCCACCCCAAAAGCCGATTCGCATTCCGGCAGCTCTCACCTGCTGTGAACCCTAAAGAACAGACCGATTTGTGGAACCCGTCTCCAGTTGAAATACCGTATGAAGGTATTTCTTCTTCCCCAGCAAAGAAAGTGTGGTGGTGGCGACTCCTAAGGACTAGCCTTTAGCTAGCAAATCGCAGTCCCATGTGCGAACCGTCCTTCCCACACTTCCGTTATGGTATCTTTGTGCTAACCTACATCTAAGCCTTGTTCGTAGTAGTGCAGCCTTCTAGTACTACCGATAGGCTAGGGTAAAGATCTTCTCAGTGGCTTGATTTGAATTCAAGAGAAGCTCTGCTTGCTCCCAGCCAACGTTACCCCTCCCCCCTCTCGACTGTACCGGATGTTTTCCCTGTTGACACGAGTTTTCACCATTTTAGTGTACGGTTTTTTTTTAAAATTGCGAGAAGGTATAGTACAATACTGTACGAGTATCACTACCCAAGTCGCCGGATTGAAGATGCGTTTTTTTTTTGGTGCGTCACCACCAAAACTGGAGCTCTTCAATCCGGCGGCTTGAGTATGTCGTAGCACAGGCAACCGACAATCAATGCCCAAAATCTAAACTCATCAAGGTACGAGACTTATCCCAAGCACAAAGCAAGCTTTCCTTCAAAATAAATAAGGTTTCTAGAACCTAACTACAACTAACTTAGCCTCGTATTCCACGGCTCAACGAACATACAAATACCGGACACTACAGCACTATATCGTATCACAACCCAAACCAAGGTTCAACTTACCCCGCCGCCTCCCCCGAATCCACGGATAGCTCCCTAAACTATGTCGGGAGCCAGCTCAACACGGGCATGGAGTATCTTACGACAGAAAGCATGGCCCTGTAGGGTTCCCAGCCGAAAATTCGGCTCACAGAGGCGCTCTTGGCAGCACAGCCGAGCATGGTACAAGTACAACACGATCCCTATCCTCCCATCTTAATCAGCGTGATACGGCAGCACCCGCGATCAGCTACCTCGGCGACGGCGAAGGGATACGCTCCTCGTCGTCCTTCTCCCTTCTTTTTCCTTTCTTTTTTCTCTTTTTTCTTCCTTCGCTGCCCTGTCGGTTTACTGGGACAAGCCACAGCGCCGTATCACCGTACCGTCCTCTAAAACGGCAAGCAACAGTCCCGGAAACATTTCACAACCGTTGCCGAAGCCATTCGGAACGCAGATGGGTGGAACATCCCGAAGACTAACAAGTGCATGGTGCAATAGGGTAAGGGTATTTTGGAGGGTTCACGAGTATCAACGGTTTAACTTCCGTGTTGCATTCCGCGTAAGCTTTTCTTTTTCTTTTTCCGTTCTCTTTCCATCGCTATGGTTCCAAGGGGGCCGGGGGAGAGAAATGGGGCGATGTCCTGGTGCGGTGACTGCGGCCAAGGGGGTAATATATTACGGGGGGATTTATAGTATTGGTCTATTAAGGCTAGCTATTAGCGCCGAACTTTTCTTTTTTTCTCTTTCCTTCTGCACGATGTAATTATGGCGCTATTTCCTCTCGGGGAGAATATTCTCAAAAAAACAAGGAAATGGAAGCACAGATTCGAGTGACGATACATGACAACTGAATCGCATTCAACAAAACACCGTGCCTGTAACCAGGAAAAAAAATAAAAAATCCCATCCCTCCCCTGCGACATTTTCGAGGTCTCACACTGCCCCCTTCAAACACCCCGGCGGGCGTGGTGTATCGTATTATATCGTACCAAAATGATATCAAAACCCCATCCCATACAAATGATCCGAGTTAACTTACTCTGTCTCATGCACTGCTCCCCTCCCCTCCTTCTCTTCGCAAAGTGTGCCGGGTTTGGGACGGCACGCGGCGCGTGTCCGTCCGGCCGCCCTTGCAGTGGCGGTAGGTGTGGCGTGGAAGGGAGGTATGTGATTGGTTGGTTTGTGGCGGGAGTGGTGGGGGCAGGGAGCTTAATTTGGAGCCCTTTCCCATCCACTCGGCCAGAAAGAGGGGAAGGACGCGCGCGTGTCTCGATGTGTGTCCGGACAACGGCGGATGGATCGGCCGGCGGGGCGGCGCGGGTGGATTATGTAACTTGGATCGGTGCAAAACCTGTGCTTCTATCTTACACTACGGATGAGGAGGGAGGAAGGGAGAGAGAGAGGGAGGGCAAAGAAGAGAGGATTATGGTGTCGCTTGTTTTGGGTTAGGCATGGGGATGAAGGGATTGGTGAGATTTGAGCTCCGCCGCACACCTTTTTACTGTATCATGGCTGTGGGGTGGTGGGGAAGGGAAGAAAGGTGGGTGGGTGGGTTTGTGGATGGGGTTATGATGGTGGTGGTGGGCTGGAGAGTGAGGGCGTGAGGATGGATGAAAGAAGGAAGCAAAGCAACGAGGCAGGCAGGCTATCATAGGTATGCTGCCACTACTTGCCTCCTACGATACCCACACACCGTTCCCACCTATCTTGAGGTACGGTAACTAAAACGTACCTCTATGCGAGGAGGGGGGGGGAAGAGCGACGAATACTTGAGAAGGGGTTAGAGGCTTTGAAAAAACAGATTTGAGAGAGAGAGAGAGGGAAGCTTTAAAAAGGAATGCTCTCGCGAATAGTTCCATTACCGTACTTGCAATACGGTAGTAAATATAGATTCTGGTGCGGGTGGGAGGGAAAGTCTTGAACCCGTTACTGCAAAGCACTGACTTGTCGCCTACTCCATCTCCTCCCCACCACTCACTCCGGCCCGACAAAATTTCTCTTTCGCTCAAGGCGCCGTTCTCTCTGGCTGGGGTTGTTACTTCTCCTGCTGCTGCTTCTGCTGCTCATCCCTCTCTTTAAGCCCTTCTCCACCCAGTAGGAATACATTTACCCCAGCAGCTGATTTTTTCCTAACTTTGCCGAGAGTTTGCAGTCGCATCGACCTCTGGTCACCCCTTCTGTAAATTTCTTATTCTTATTGTCGCCTGTCGCCCACTCGTTTTTTTGGGTGGTGTTGTTGTGCAGCTCCGAGGCCGCCTTTTTCTCCCGCTCTCGTCGCTGGTGCGCAGCTCTCCCCCCCAAAAAAAAGAGTCTCCACTCCCTCCACTCCCCTCCCTCCCATTCCACAACCTACTTTCCTCTGCCCTCATCCCACACATTCCCACCACTCTCCTCCTCCTCCACTCCCACCCCTCTATCTCCTCATCTTCACCACTCAGAATTTCCCACTGCCCTTCCCCGTTCTCGTAACTGTTTAGCTGCTCCAACCTTGAGGTTCCTGTTGTCGCCCTCAACCACTCCGGGCTGTAATATTTTCACTACTGCCCACCCTCAGCTTCCCACCGCAGCAACAACAACAAGTTGCTGCCGCTGCTCTCTCCCCTCTCGTTTCTGTTACCTACCTATCCCCAGTACTGTTACTCCCCCCCCTTCCAGTACACTTTACCCTTTACTATTTTCCCGCTTTGAAATAATATCTCAATACTGTACACTTCAGTTGAGGCGTGTCACTATGGCGGGCAGCCCTCGGTCGCCTCCCCCCGCTCCTTCAATCAGTGTATCTTCACCTTCATCTTCTATCCCCGCAAAACGCCCCCTCTCCGACGGGAATAGCAACGCCAACAATCATGGAAATGGCAACGGAGTGAATAACCACAACTCTTCCTCTCCTCCTTCTAATTCTACTTTTTCAACGCCTGCCGCTCACGCGTCCACTCCTCCAACAAAAAAGGTCTTGGAGAGGAATCAAGCGTGTTTGTCTTGTCGCTCGCGCAAGAGGAAATGTGATGTTAGTCCTCCCTCCTGCCTTTGCTCTTTTTTTTTAATTTTTTTTTAATCGTGTTCTCATCGGCTGGCCGTGATTTGTTTTCTCTCTTCCAAATTGAAATATAAATATAAAAACAAGCGATGAATATTCTTTGTAGGAAAGGAGCTTGGGAATGCTGACTGACTATCTGTGGTGCGTAGGGTGGGAAACCGACTTGCGGCGCTTGTGAGCGCCTGGAAAGAAGATGTCAGTACTCACAGAATAGTCCTGCCGCTGTGACAAAGATCCATTCGTCATCTTCGACATCTCATCAAACTCAAAGTAAGTTTCCTATTCTGGTGGTCTTGGAATATTTCGGTTGCGACTGGGCTTCTGCTCGTGCTGCAATATAATCGGGGGTGCGTATATGTGATAGATGATATTTGCATGTACTAATTTCTGGTTCCTCAGAAGCCAGCCAACCTTTACAGCAATGGACTCCAAGTGCGGCGAACGAGGATCCTCACGCGCTTCAGATTGGGGCTCCTCCTCCGCGTGCCGACCGCTCTGAGCATGTGCCCGCCAATACCGTGGCCACTTCCACCGTCGCCTCGGGTGTCGCGGTTTCAAACCACAATACATTCACTCCAATCAACCTCGACCCTACATCGCAGTCCCCGACTGCTAATGGGAATTCCGGTTCACGCCATGAAGTTACTCAGCCTTCTGACCTGAACAAAAATTCTAAGAGATCTTCCGACAATGCCGCCTCGAATCGTGAGGCAGGTATTTTTGCGTGTCAATTCTTACAGGCTTCGCCGTTTGTGGGATTGGATGCCATTGACATCGTGCCCTGGACGGATTCACCGGCTGGAGTTGGCGTTTGGGATGATAGACCTAAGAAGATCAAAAGTCTTTCCCCCCAAGAGACAGAGACTCCCGAGAGCACTAATAGCGCAGTTACATTGGTCAACAATGATTTAGGAAGTGTGCCTGAGGAATTACCGTCACATGATACTATCGTGGAGTTGTTTGAATTGTTTTTCGACCAAATTCACCCAATCATTCCATGTCTTTACAGAAAACAAATTCTCGCCGATATTCAACAAGGCGGCAGTTTGTCCAAACCGCAGCCTCTGGTGTTTGCAGTTTTGGCATTGGCTTCCCTGGTCCATCCTGCACAAGCTGTGCAAGATAGATCAGCTCGTTGGCATACCGCTGCCAAGCGCGGTTTCGATACTGCAGTTACCCGTGGCAATTATTCCCTGAATAATGTTCAGGCCTCGATCTACATCTGCATGTACTGTTTTGTTACAGCCGAGCTGTCTGAGCTGTGGATATTCCTTGGCAAAGGTTATCGCATGTCAAATCCACTCGGTTTGCATCAGATTGATTCCCCACGAAGGGGAAGGTTTCCGGGCTTCTTGCCACATCCAAAATCGGAGCAGGATCTCGAGGAGAGGAGAAGGGCTGCTTGGGGACTTTATGTTTTGGATAGTTTTTTTTCGTGCTCCTGTGGTTGGCCTTTGGCTATCAATGATCGTGACTTCTGTGTAAATTTCCCCGTGGATGAGGATGTGTTTCAGAGTGGGGAGATTGAGGTATGTTCTTTTTACAAGCTTTGTTTGTGGCATTCATTATATTAACCCGAGGATTCTAGAAAATGTCGCATATCGTCGTGGAACCATTTGCACACAATTTGGCTGACCTGATCGGCCCTACGAGCGCCTCGTCTCCGCCGAGAGGACCCTTTCATTATCTTTGCAAGCTTGCAGTTCTAATTGGGCGTATTGTTTCGTATAACAACTCTCCCATTGCTCCGACCGATAATACAGAATTTGAATCTCTTGAGACAACGCTCGCACGTTTCCGACTTTCCCTACCTAGGAAATATCGAAGCATTGTAGGACTCAGTGCTTCAGAGGTGACACACGTTACTCAACTTCAAATTCTCCTCCACGTCTGCACAATCCTCCTCCACCACCCAACCGTCCCAGTACCAACTTCACCTCTATCGTCCTCCTCAGACGGCCCACTCCACCAAAACCAGGGCCACTCACCAGGCTCATCAATTCACGACCTCCCACCCGCCGAACCAGCCTTCGCCCGCTGCGTCTCGGCGGTGAACAACATCCTCTTCATTCTGAAAACCCACATCAACAGTCCGCCACCATGCCCACCGACAGGGTCCCCAGTCGTCATAGACGTCCTGCAAAATCCCTTCATCACCCCATCGCTCTTCCTCTCTGCGCGCATCCTTGCCGTGCGCTGGCTAGAAACCGGTCGGGACAAGGGCGTTCGCGCGGAGATCGAATTGATACTCGGAGTCTTTGATCGGATCCAAGAGGTTTGGCCTGATGTTGCGTCAAAATATAGGTGCTTGGTGCTGGCTGATCTGGCGAGGGATGGGAATAGCCTGGGGAGTATTAAGAGTGGTGCTTCCGGGTATATAAGTAAGGAGTGTGCAGTGGCATATGTTAGTACGGATAGGTGAATTTGTTGGCCTTCTGGTTCCTGTTCAAGTGCGGAGTGGGGTGTAGTATTACTTTTCACTCGCTGAGCTTGTTCTCGCTTCCCGGTCGCGGGCTGGCATATTTTCCACTCTTCTCCGTTTTTCCCTCGCCTTTTCTTCTCATCTCATTTGTCCAAGGGTTCCGGGGTTAGCACGGTGGTCTTCTTTCCCTTTTTTTCTCTTATTTCCTTGTATCGCGTTTTTATCATACTCCCCTCTCTCCCTTTTCCCGGTGTCACTTCTTCTTTGCTTCGGGTTTTGCGCGGATTGTCGCCGATAGAGGATAATGAAAATTTCTTTTTTTCTTCCATCTTTCTCCTTTTCTCTTTCTACTTGCTGTCAAAACGGAGTATGAATCGGTCGTATCTTATCACTCGAGGTTATTTTGTTTGTACGTTGGTTACTTGGTCGTTTGGTCGGTTGGTTGGTTGCTTGTTTTGGGATGGCCGGGGTGTGTTTTAGCTTGGTTGTCAATGAAGTCTTTGTTCTTTCGAGTGAGTTAGGTGGGGTACCGCTAATGTGATTTATTTATTGAAAAGTTTCTTGTAGTATTTAGCGTGGGATACTAATTGCGTAGAGTATGGCTAAATAGCCACTTGGTGTACCGTAAGTGAGCCGCTGACAACATGGCTTATCCCCGTCTCTTCCCAACGTAATCCTCCCTCACTTGTATCGTAGTCATGACAAATCATTCGCTAAACATAACTTTCCTAATTTTTACATTCTTTTTTTTTCTTTTCTTTTGTATCCTGCTGTGCCGCTGTAAGGGAGGTGAAGTGGGTTCGGGAAGAAAAGAGAAAGAAGGAAAAGGACTTGTTTGAAGTGTGCTTTTTGGGTTAGGCCAGGGGAGCGAGATTGGGTTTTTTTCCTTTGTGTGGGTGGGTGGGGAGCTAGGTAAGCATAGAGCATAGCAAGGTTATAAGATATGACGGGAGGGAGGAAGGAAGGAAGGAAGCAGGGAAGGAAAGAAAATACACAAGGATAGTCTTGAGATCCCTGATACCCCGCAATTCTTGTTTTTTCTTTTCTTTTCGGGGGGGAGGTTTACCCGTCGTATAGCAGCGGTCATATCATACCGATAGTAGAACGGAATATAGAGTATCCGGACAAAAGTGTGAAACACGGGGTTAGAAGACTGCTTACTCGTAGTGCCTAGATCGGTATGTGTGATACCGCTACCAAAGCTGATTGATAGAAACCGCTAGGGTCAAGAAATAACAGGTCGCTTATAATAGTCGACTGATCTATAATACTGTTTAGTATTGAGGTGAGATATCTTTTGTATTAAACCCCTAATAAGAGAAGGTAACCACCTCCACACCCCACCACCCGGGGGGCCCGCAATATGATAACCCGCCTACACGCGCTGAACATCACCTACCTTCGGTACCTGCCCTTCCGCTGGGAGTTCTAGAGTAGGCGGTGTTAATAAGTCTTGCTGGGATTAGCGGCAGTGGGCTAGTAGCGAATGGTGGAGGGTTATGCTAGCTTGGTGGAAGTTAGGAGTGCGGTTTGGTAGTGATATATTTAGCCTAAGGTGGGGTATTATTATAGGGTTGGGTTTGTCCGGGTGAGGTAATTGGTGGAGATTTTCGGGGGTCGTGATGGAGTGATGTAGTTCGCATATGTGCCGGCATATAAGTTATACTAAGGTAGGAAAAAGGTTGAAGTTATGTTATCCGATCGTACTGCTGCAGGTAACCTTGGGTTCTTTTTTCAATTGTCTTTTTGCGTAGGGGAGAGAGATGCGTATTAGTATGGGCTCTCCCACCATACAATATAATACTGAGGGCTTGGAACTTACATATTTGTATAGTATTATGTGTAGCTGAAGGTTAGGGGGTTGGACTGCACGGTATGTTAGGTGGAGAGTTTGCACTCTAAGATAGATAAATTCTTGTTTAACCTTAGGCTTTTTATCGGTACCTCGATCCCCAAGGGTTGGCAGATACTTTAGTATTCTGCGATAACCGGAATACGGTTTTGGGAGCTTTTGGTATGTAAAATCTCAGGTGTGATATACTTGCATCGCTCGGGCTGTGGGTTTCATTCCTACTATACGGCAGTAATTAGTGCACTTCTGTTTGAATTTAGAGAGGATCTCTCACTAAAGACATCAAGGAAACAAACAAGACTTCCATCTACCAACAACCTATGAAGAGATGCACCCTGAAATCCAGCTTTCGGTGTGATAAGCGTTTGTTCTAGAGTTGATGTTCCCCGAAATGCTTAGCTGGCCTAGTGGTTAAGATGTCGAGGGTCAATTAACACTTGTCGCGATTAGCAGGAGCCCTAGAATTCAACTCATGCTTACAGTGAGCTATCGATAGATGATTCGGAATGTAGGGTAGGAGAGTTAAAAAAAATCCCGGCCTTGGGGGCTGGAATGATAGAGGACCTAGCCTTCGTCAATAGGGTTATCGGGCTTATCAAATCCTTAGGTTGCTACAAGGTGGCGGGGCCTGACTCTAGATTTTTAGGTTGGCGATCTGGGGGTGAGGGGGAAAGAATGAAAAAAAATCCACTTGCTTCCTTTGTCTTGGAAAAGCAGCTGTAGATCCTAGGAGTTGTAGATGTTTTAGCTATTCTCACTCTAGCAAGCTACTCTCCCTATCTATTAGCATGTAAACATATTTTTCTTCTTCAGTAAAAGCGAGGTATAGATAGTGCTTAGTGAAAGACATAAGATGGGCCGGCGTCGGATAGGTATTGTCAAGATAAATATATGGAGTTGAAATAACGTCCATGTGATACTATACTACCGTAACTTGGCGCCTTAGCATAAGATCGTATTACTAGATATTCAGATCGCGCCTCTCCTAAACCTGTCGTACAGCACATTACCGTAAAAACTGGCCTCGCGCTAGTATGTTGACATAAGGTTGGGCGTACGGAAAGTCCCTGTTTAAAAGGAAATGAGTGTCTCATCATTGAAAACTGGGGTTCACTTCTATGAGTCCTAGCACTAGCTCTTGAATTTACTGCGGTGATTCGAGTGGCGAAATAGAAAGAGGAAAATTTTAAACAAATGTATGAACCTTGGCGAGACATACCTTAAGTCAACATACTAGCGCGAGGTCCAATTATTCCAGTTTTTACAGGTAGTAAGATTTGGATCGTTTCTTAGGAACCTCTCTTTCACAAACGTGCAGAATGACACAGAACTCTATAACCGGGTGTCTTGAAATAAAAACGTCAATTATCACCCGAGAGAAGGTACCGGTATATCTACCCACGAATAACCCCCACACGCTATACATACTCCGCACATCTATCTATCCATCCACCATCCATAAACGAGAAAGCAAGCGCCCCAAATAGCTAGCCAACGCCGGAAAGCCATAGCGATAACACAAACACCAGCCGACCCGACCCCCCCTCCCTCCTTCCCCACTCTGCCCCCGCTCCCCCCATCCTTCTAAGACTTGTGCGCCAAATACGCAATCCTCGCCTCCTGCGATATGGTCTTATGTTCCGCTGGATTCGACGTCGCCGGTTGAGTACTAGAATTCTGCCCTGACGTGGAGGACTTCTTCGGTAGGAGTCTTTGAAAAGCGGATTTTATGGTTGATGTTGTGGAGATAGAGGTAGTGGTGGAGGTGTTGGAGGTATCTTTTTCTGACATTGTGTTTTGTACTGTAGGAGTATACTAGTAGGAGTTTTTATTTTATTGTTCGTTTGAAGAGAGGAGGAGGGATTGAGTGCCCCGAAGTAGATGAACTGTAGATGTTGGAATTGTTCGAGATGCCTTTAGGTTTGGATTGCTCTGATAACGAGGACAGGTGGATCGAAGTGGAGGTGGGAAAGGGGATCATATTATATATTGTTTTCCTACTACGATGGAAACTTGTTAAAAAAAAAAAATCCACTATTCACGGGGGGGAAGGACGTGGTTTGGACTGGCGTTTGACCTAACCTTCGACTCATAGTTTAGTGGAATACGAGAGAACCATCCCAATTCGTATCCGGAACAATGGAGCGATAACCGCGGAATGACAAACTGGGAACTTACTGCGCAATTAATTGATTACTAGTCATTTTGAACCAATTAGATATATCAATCTTCCTCTTCTAATCGATAAAAATCTAGATCTTGGGTATGGTAGCATGCGACGGTAAGCGCAGCAATACCAGTACTCCCTGGTCTGCAGTGGAATATACCGGTAAGTTGACCTTATTAGGAATGCAATGGTATGGTGTGTTCGATCGAGCGCATTCAGGACAGGCTATGACGTTTTTATTTTTAATCTCAAGGAAGGAAGGGAGGCAAGAGGTGGCTCGCTTAAGATTTGATATTTGGAAGCCCAAGCACGAGTTACAATACGGGGGCGCTATGAATTCTCTTTTGTCCAAGTATCATACTAGGAGTGTTGAAGAAACGTTCACTCTACTGCAGTGTAGGGGTCTAGGGTTGTAACGACTTGGCTTTGTCTCCATTAGTTCGTCCACGTTCATACGCGGGGGTTAACTATCATAGATTATTTGGATCTCTACAGTCGGTCAGTCAGCCAGCGAGATGCGTATCCTCTATCCTCTATCTTCTACCGTATTCTCTACCCTCGAGGGCTTGTCGTAGTTCGTATTCCGCATATCTGGTTGAGTCATGGTTATATGCATGACCGCCAAGCTATCATATCTCGACTTCTGTGTTGGGTCGGGTCGGGTTGAAGTTCACTTTTTGGGATGGTGAGGGGCTGCTGGGAGGGGGGGGGGTGGATGCATCCGGGCGCGATGGGGAAGAGGGGGAAGAATTGGAGGAAACAGGGAGTGGTAAAGTAGGCGAAACCTTTTGGGAAGAGAGATACAGGGTTACACTCTGACGGTTGTGAAAACGGCCGGGTCCGCACACACCTGTATTTAATGGATGAGCAAAAGGCATTACCGGCTATATCATATCAACCCATGAATATCAAAAATGCGACTGAGATATGCATCGGTCACTGATTTCCCTTGCCGAGTGTATAGTATTATGAACTCTTAGCAAGTCATCGTCAGAAAGGATATGATACTCCTAAAAAAAATCTCAAAAACCATGGAACCGTCCGGGAGCCCAAAGGTAATATTCTGTACTGTGACTTAGCTTTTGAGATCAGATACAACAGACCAACCTACCCAACCAGAGCCCTTAAAAACTTCCTGGATTCCTTCTTTTTCTTATAAAAAGGTTCTTATATTTCATGCTTTCCTAGGTCCTAGGAGAGTTGCCTTGGCAGCACATGAGGACCTAGTCGTTTTCACAAATGTTAGAGAATTACTTGGAGGCAAATTAAAGATTCGGACGGAGTGACATGATATCTATGTTGCGGCCATGCATTTTGCTTGTCACACCGTGCTGGTCTTTAACTTGCGCCCAAGTATGAGTATACTATAGAAATTAAACACCCAAACCACCTTTCCCAAAGACATGAATTTCAGCTATTCTGAAGAAGGCTTCCCGGGAGTTTCGAGTAATCTCTACGAAAGCCAATTCGTACCTGGGGCTAAACTTCAATTATCAGCTCGGGGGAATTCTACTTGTATCATTAGTGAGACAACGTATTTGGTATTTGTGACTATAAGCTGTTTGTGTCTAGGATTGGCTTTCTGATCTTTCCGTCTCTACCTAAGTATGGTCTTCGGGAATTGAATTATGTCGGGGGGGGGGAAGTGGAAGAGTAAGCTGGGTAAACTACTATATTGATACGCCACCTGCTTATAATCGTGTGCTATATACAGGGTACTACACCGTACGGTATGATATTAGGCGATGGGAAATAAGGTTGGAAATTCACTCCTGCACTGTGGGGTAGATATTAGTACTGATATGCAGCACAGAACATGCCTTCTGACCCTAACCCCATTGACTCTGCTATTATACCTATACCTGACAAACCCTTGGCCTGAATTCTGACAGTACATGTAAGGAATACAGCTACCCGTAAATTCTGGGTAAACTCGACCCGCCGCCATACTTCTTAAGGCAGCCACTATTCCTCTTAGAGACTAACCCCGTGGCGAATTCGCTTTTCCGGGGATGGTAACTACCAAACAGGAAATGGCAGCAGGTCGAATTTACCCAGAATCTACAGTAGACACAAGTGGCAGATAATTGGGCTCCCGGGCATTAGAAATTTGCAATCAAGTATTAGGAGAAAAATGCGGTTGACAGGTGATTGATCGGCCTCCTCGGTCTTTCAGCCTTATACTGATAGAGAAGGTTTGATAATAAATGAAATATACAGTAGGCTTAGTGAAAAACGGGAATGGACTGAAGAATTAGAGCTACTAAAAGTAGTAGTAAGAATTTTCTAGAATTCAGCACTACCGGTAATTGATTATTTTTTAGAGGGTCTGATTGGAGCTCTGCCTGGCCCACCGGCTACAATCTGCACTGGTGCCGATGGTGGCCGTACAGCCATGTGTCAAAAGTTCCGGGGCCCAGGCTGCTACTGTAACACAAAAGGGCTATTACTGTACATCCACTATAAAATTTTGTCACGATATCATACCAGCAGGGGTGCCAGAACTTTTGGCACACACGACTGTACCGGTGCTTAGCAATAGTTACAAAAAGGTTGTCTACTAGCAGCCACTAATAAAATCATTGCCACAAAGCATTCTAGAAGGACATATTAGGGCCAGGTTGTGGGAACAACAGAAAGAGCAAAAGGAATCGAATGTATTACAGTATATTATGGCTAATTTTTTTTGTCGAAAGGGTTTCCATTATTAAATTTTTAGAACCTAACTTGACTCGACTATATGGGGTGCACAGCCACGTTCGCCGCTACGTTCGCCAGAGCTTTTCCTGCCCCTTTTGCACAAGTACTGGTAGTACAAGTACTTGTACGAGTGGCTGGCGGAAAACCCGTGTAACGACGCCTCTCCCGGCGCAGAACCTTAAAGTGGTAGCGATCCCCGTTCCCTTCCCATGCTTTTGACTACGGCATATGCTGACTATTTCTATTCATGCGGGTGCGGTGGGCGCCACACATAACCTGCTGTTGACCAACCGACGAAGAGATGGGCTTTTTGGCGGGCAACGCTTACATGTGCTACTACCCTATCACACGCAGATGGCTTATCATACAGCCCCCCCCTCAAACGGGATTGAAGATCTATTACTATGTCTGTGCTAATGACAAGCGAGTGATTTCCCATGTTCAGGATGAAGGATTCTTTCGGTATCGTAATAACGCAATGGGATTCATGCATTCATTCATCAATTCGTTCATTCATACACCCATTTACCTTCTCTCTTTCCAAAAAAACAAACAAAAAAAGGCATAAGTCACTCCATCCCGCTAGGCCCCCCTCTCAGCACAAAAC
>Ga0307507_10003921_pt1 | contig 27503 bp, 11 predicted proteins | sample 7_EM_MG_FD_207223 | JGI IMG/M metagenome (GOLD analysis project Ga0307507, IMG submission 207223) | Populus trichocarpa ectomycorrhiza microbial communities from riparian zone in the Pacific Northwest, United States - 7_EM | ecosystem: Host-associated > Plants > Roots > Unclassified | place...
ATCCTTTTTCCAGATGCTTGTTAAGGTATTATTATATTATAAGCAGTTCTTCTTATAATATACCATATAGCGGACCGAACTTTAGTGTTATACTAGGCTTAAGTTCTATTTTAAAATTATGTTTCTTTTAATGCGAGGCTAGTTAGTCTACAAATTATTTTTTAAACTTATTAATTAGGTTATAGTACTCTTTGGGCATAAGAGGTTAAGGATTAGAATATTGTTTTAGTTCTAGTGCTTTCTTAATATCTTCTATGGTCATAGCAAAGATTTTATAATCTTGTCTTTTTACTAATAAGATAAAAGGCGCGGCCTATATTATATAAAATTTAAAAGGTTTCAACGTAACATCTTTATATTCTTTACCATAATTAGCAGTCGTAGATTTATTATATTAGCTTAAAGTTTATAGCAAGGGTAATTTATATCGTGTTAAATTTAAATAGTCGTATATATGTTTATAGGGCAAGTGGTTTTTTAAGCAATAACTTTAGCAGTAGGTTATATGGAACTTTAGTATTTCTTTAACCCAGCTAATTAAAGGGTTATATTGTTTTAGCCATTTATATCTAAGTATTATTTTATAGTGCTTTAAGGGTGTTACAAATAGGGAAATATATTTAAGGTGTTTATCTATCTATAATTTTATAAGAGTATAGTGCGTTAGTTCGCCATATATTAAGGGTTTGCTGTTAAAGCCTTATAAGCCTTAAGGCTTATTAAGTTTCTTTAAATTTAGGTATTAAGTTTTTATATAGTTCGTGTTAATAAAGCCTATGCTAGTGGCTCCGCTGTCTATAAGGATTTATACTTCCTTCTATTTTCTAAGTATTTAAATTTCGCCAAGTATATTAAAGGAATTATGTTGTGTATTAGCGCTAAAAGAGCCTAGACACTTATACTCTTCCACTTTTTATCCTAAGGCGCGACTTAACCTTAGGACGATTTATTTTCTAAGTTAACTAAAGGCAAGGTGCTTTGTGACATCTAAGTATAATTTATAGGGCGGGTATAATTTAAGGGATAAGTACAACTTAAGGAACGGGTATAATTTAAGGATTAGGTACGGATTAAAGAGCGGGAGGAACTACGGCGGACCTTTTTAAAGGGGTAAGTTCGGCAGTGCTTTTAAATATGTCCTTTTTTACCACATCCAAAACATTCTCTATTTATGGCTTGTGTTCTTTATTTATCAGTTCTTAAGGGTGTATAGGATTAAGCGGCATTAGGGTCCATAGGGTTGTATATAGGGCTTTTAGGTCTTAAAGAAGGATCGTGCTTTAGGGCATATACCGGGTTTATAGAGTTTTAAACGTAAGGTGTGGTTAGCTTTAGAGAACGAGTCTATTTGTTATATTAAAGGTCCTTGTTAATTCATTAATATATTATAGCAAATTTAGATAGGTTTTTCGGCAGTTCCCTACCTACTAACTAGGCTCTAATTTCATCTAAGATAGCTTATTAAAGGGCAGCAACTCTAGCGGCTTTGTTCTAATCTAGTTTGCTAATAAGGCCTAAAAATTCTAAAAAGAAGCTGGTGAAGTCTCAGTTCTATTATTATAGGTTTTTAAGTTTAGTAATAGCTGTGTGTTCGCGGCTGGCGTTATTATACATTCATTCTAGCAGAGAGACAAAGGTTTTAAAATTAATGAAAGTGCCATTACAAAAGAATGGATCTATGGTTTATACAGCGTCCTTACTTAAACAAGACATTCCATAGCTAACCTTATTAGCCTTAATAGGGTATTAATTATAGTTTGTTAAGAGTTTAAGACAAAGCTTAGTTATAAAGGGATATAGGTTATTTTAGTTTCTATTAAACATTAGAGGATTAGGGAGCTTTTTAGATTTTATAGTAGGTACTGGGTTTGCTATAGGTATAGGCTAAGCTACTATTACTAGTTTAGTGTTTATATTTAACGGGTCAGGTTTAGGTACCGTTATTTCAATCTTATTTATAGGTGTTGCTATTAGGGTCTGTAATGTAAATACCTTAACATTACAGAGTTCTTCGCGGAGTGCTTCCATTAATTACTAGTGCTAGGGTTTTAGTGCAGCCCGCTACTAAGCTAAGGCGTCTATAAAGGACTATTATATTATAGTTAACTGTTCCCTAACTAGGGTTATAATACTTATAGTTATTAAAAGGGATTTAGGTTCGTTTGCCATTTTAATAGTAATTATTTTAACGTAATGTAATATAAAGGCGCGAAGAGGCTTTAGGGAAGATTTAAAGGAATAATATAAATTCTATCTAAATCTAAGGGTATATAGCTCTTGCTAAGTACAAGACATTACGTAAAGAAGAGAAAGGAATATAGGAAACTTGTAACTAAATATTTGAGGTCTTGGCAGCAGACGCGTAGGCATAAGCCCACGCGGATTTTAATAGGTTTTGACTAAATTCCATTACGTTAGCGGAATTTGGCGGAATTTAATCAACTTTATAGAATTTGGCAGAATTTAATCAAAGCGTCGGAATTTATCTGTTGAGTGTTTCACCGAGACATTCCTACTGTAACCAGGCTAGTCCCGTTACACTTTTATGTAGCTTATCTACTTCTTAGATATCGCTTAGTCTGGTATAACTTTCTTATCTAACTATATACAGAAATCTTTCTACTTATTATTTCCTCTTTGCTTATACCACTTTTGGTATAGCTTAGTAAGTATATATAATCTATCCGTAATAAAGTATCTCTTTATTACTGCCTTATTATAACCTTTAGTATATTGCTTTATAAACCTAGTTAGAATCCCTAGATCCTTTTCTTATTCTAGTTTATCTAGCTACTTAGCTCTTAGCATTCCTACCCTTAGCCTATTTATAATTTTTTATACTAGTGCTCTATCCTTTATACGTCTTAGTATAGCTTTTGCTCTTACTATATAATAATTTATTGCCTAAACTTATCTATGCTTTCCTTTAGTTTTTATCTTCTAAAAGGATCCTTAAAGTTGTCTTACTTCTTAATTACTATATTAACTTTTTAACCTTTAGGCTAAACACTATGTTTACCTAGAATTACTATAGACCTTATTTGTTTTTTAAAATCTTAGCTCCCTAGGAATTATCATCCTATACTTATTTATTTATCCTTAAACTAAGCTACTACCCTTTCCCATTAGTTGTCGTCCGTTATAGGTTTTTAAGTTTATCTTATCTCACTTTAAGAATCTTAAGCGTCTCTTATTTCGTCCTAAAAATCTTAAGCCTTTAGCCCTTTACCTTTACTAAGTGGTAAGCTAGCACTAGCAGTCGTCTACTTACTTAATCTTCCTTAGATGTTGCTCCTTCCATCTTATAAAGCAATAGATGCTATATCTAATAATGTTATAATGCCTGTTACCAAACCGCGTTCTATAGTAGTTTTAGTTTCTGCTTTTATTATATTGTTAAGGTTAGGGTATCCCTAGTTAGCCTTCTTCTTTTCCTTATTACTATTAATTAATAAGTATTCTAACTCTATTATTATTATTACTAATCTTTATCCGCATATTGCTATAATATCTTGATCCAGCTTATAGAGTTAATCTTATTTTTTATCTAACTCTATAGTTCCCTTAAGTCCTCTTAACTCTAGCTCTTATGGCTAATAGCTTACACTATACTTAGCGTCCTTATAAATTTAGTATACGTTATTATAATAAAACGCGAAGTGCCTAACTAAGCACTCCTTAGTCCTGCATAACGCACCTATATCTATACTATTATACTCTAATAACCTAGTGCCCTTTACCGCGTAGTTACTTTAACTACCTTTATAATCTTTAGTAAAATAACCTTATTTTCCGCAATTTATGCAAGCTCCCTTTTTAAACCATTCTTCTTACTAAGGAGTCCGCCTAAACATCTTCCGTTATTAAAATCTCTAGTTTAGCCTTTGCTCCTTAGTCCTATAATTACTTAATCCTTAACCTCTAGGTTTCTATAGTTTTTTACTCTACCTTTTAAATTCTTTAGTGCCGCTTAAGTCCATTAGCTCTAGCCTACCGTTCTATAGTTTATAACTCTATATCTATTAATATATGCTCTGCGTCTTATATAACTAAGGAACTCTATCTTATCCTTTCTTAGCTTATTCCCTTTAATAGATCTTATTATTAATCTTTATAGACTAATTAATTAACTCCCTTAAAGTTTCCGTATCTTCCATTAGGATAATTACGTCCTAGACTTTAGCCTTGAGTCCCTGTTTGTACTATACTATAAGCGCCTTATTATTCTACTTAACCTATATTATAAGTATTTAAAACTAGGTTGTGTACTTAATTACTAAAGTATATTACACTAGGTTCTAAAGCTTCCTCTCTACTATAGTTATTGCTTCTAGGTTGCCAAATATCTATATTAGTTTTTTTATAAACCTATTCTAACTTATAAATATAAACTATACTTCTTAATTAGTAGTTGTTATTCCGTTTACTTGGATTTCTATAAGGTAAGGCTTAAACCATTTAAGTGCTTTTCTAGTTAAAAACAGTCTTATATACGCCACTTAGTCTATAGGTATTGCCAACTTTACCCCTTCTTATATAACCTTAAAGTGCATTTATATAAGGAATCCTTTTAGTTTTAACTTCTCTCCTAAGAATTGTTTAATAGATAGTAGCTTAACCTTTACTGCTCTAATACCATTAATTCTTTCTTTAAGTATTTAATTATTATCTATTAATTAAGGTGACCACTATTCATACACCCCCTACCTCATTTGGTTTAGACGCTTTCTCATTGAATTAGAACATTACGTGCGTTTGACTTGTTTGTGCCTGTATTGCGAAAATCAAAGTGCGCGCCATCTAAGTTTTATAACTGCAACATCACAATCAAGTCTTGATTTTAGTTATAGTATAAGTAGTAGAGTTTAAATTTGGATCGCGATCGCGATCGCGATCGCGCCTGAGTTAATTAATTGGATTGCGCAGTACCTTGTGAGGCGTCGCGCAAACTAATTCGGGTGCTGCCACCTCTGTTTGGCGCCCACGCCCGCGCCCGCGCATGCGCCCGGTGGGACCTAAATCAACACCTTTGCTTTGTATCCAAGAGCCTACAATTGTAGAGCGTCGCAGTGGTCGGCCAATTAACTTTATAACTGGCTCTATAATTGCCAATCATGTTGACAGATCTACTTGTAGAGAGCCCTCAGCATTTGAGCGAAATACTATGGGCTCGCACTTTGATTTTTGTGATGCAGGCGCAAACAAGTCAAACGCACGTGATATTCTAACTTAATGAGGAAGCGTCTAAACCAAAATATACGGATAGTTGGGGCCCCAACTAAAATTTTGACCCGAGTTTGTAATTTAGAGCTTTATTATATAGACTTTAATTAATATATATAGAGATGAGGTTTTCCAGGGGGAGACCCCCTGGGACCCCCCTATATAGAGCTTTTGCTTAATTTAGAAGTAGTAGTAAGACTAAGGCGCTTTAGTTACCGCTAGGTAAGGATCTACTACAGTAACTAAGGCGCCCTACTTAAACTAGACTTAAAGGTCATATTGGTTACGAATCTAGTACATATTTAGACTGCAGAGCTTTAATATAGAGCCCTCTACGTAGGATCTGATATAGTAGATTGTGATTCTAATTTAAAGTTTTATATACTAAATATTTTTAATACCTAATAACTAAATCGCTGTATAGCTGGAATTAAAGTCTACTACCCTAACCTAATCAAACACGCGTGTAAGAAGAGACATAATGGCATACTAAGACCCCTCCCCCTAATAGGCAGAGGTGGTGCGGCTACAGTAGCGACGCCTAACATAATTGATTAACTATATCGTTGCCCACCAGTTCGGATGTACGACAACGCAATGGCTTGGTGATGACGCAATAGCTTAGCGCCGAGCAATAAGAGGAAGGGGAGAAGATTAGGGGTGGCTCGGCTACTGCAAGAAGGTTATAATAGTGGTATAGTGTTGAACTTTAAAAATTGCGTCCCGGGAGCTTAATTAACGACCCCTATATAAAACGTTAACAACGTTTAATTATAGAGCTTTAAACCGGTAGATATTCTAGAAATGCCTATTATAAGCAGCTCTGAGTGCGAAATCTAGAATATTTAGTAGTAGTGTAAGTACGGGATAGGGTACATATTTGTATTCCTAAATGTTGTTACATAACGCAATCTTTAGGTGACAAAAACTAGCTATTAACGTTGCTCGACTAATACCTACTAGAGGTTCCTCCGTCCTTCCTATTTTCTCTCTCGCCCGTTATCTCCTTGTCCAATACTGTCTATATCACCACGTTAACTAATAGATCCCTTAGTGGGGACTAAGGAGGCGTATTAGAGCACCTCCAGCTCCCTATAAGGAGGAAGAAAAGAAGGGAAGAAAGTATAGAAGAGGGAGTATTTATAGACAGGAGGAGGCCTGCGAGCATAGGAGATTAGGTGGCTATAATATAGCTATTGATATTGCTCAACTAACACCTACTAGAGGCTCCTCTGTCCTTCCTATCTTCTCTCTTGCCCGTCTCCTCGTCCGATACTGTCCATATCGCTACGTCAACTAATAAATCCCTCAGTGGGGACTGAGGAGGCGTATTAGAGCACCTCCAGCTCCCTATAAGAAGGAAGAAAAGAAGGGAAGAAGGTATAAAAGAGAGAGTATTTATAGATGGGAGGAGGCCTGCGAGTATAGGAGGTTAGGCGGCCATAATATAGCTATTAATATTGCTCAACTAACACCTACTAGAGGCTCCTCCGTCCTTCCTATCTTCTCTCTTGCCCGTCTTTTTGTCCGATGCTGTCCATATCGCCACGTTAACTAATAGATCCCTTAGTGGGGACTAAGAAGGCGTATTGGAGCACCTCTAGCTCCCTATAAGGAGGAAGAAAAGAAGGGAAGAAGGTATAAAAGAGGGAGTATTTATAGACGGGAGGAGGCCTACAAGCATAGGAGGTTAGGCGGCCATAATATAGCTATTAATATTGCTTAACTGATACCTACTAGAGGCTCCTCCGTCCTTTCTATCTTCTCTCTTGCCTGTCTCCTTATCTAATGCTGTCCATATTGCTATATCAACCAATAGGTCCCTTAGTGGGGACTAAGGAGGAGTATTGGAGCATCTCTAGCTCTGTAAAGAAGAAGAAAAGAAGAGAGGAAGATATAGAGGAGGGAGTATTTATAGACAGGAGGTCTGCGAGCAGGAGGTTAGACAGCTATAATATAACTATTAATACTGCTTAACTGACACCTACTAGAGGCTCCTTTATCCTTCCTATATTCTCTCTTACCTGTTGTCTCCTTGTCCAATACTGTCTATATCACCACATTAACCAATAGATCCCTTAGTGGAGACTAAGGAGGCCTATAAAAGGAGCGGTAGTAAAGTTAAGGCGCCTTAGTCACTGCTAGGTGGTATTATCTTATTAAGAGGGTCTACTGCAGTAACCGAGTGGGGTTGATTTAGAAGTAATATATATTCTTAGAGGTTACATAACTCGTTATATAAGCAATATTTCCGCCCTAAGAAAAAAACCTAAAAATTTCTAAAAATTGATTAACGCTACAGACAGTAGCAATATTGATCTAGCAATACTGCCAATTCTTCCTATATACCATTGTATGTATATCTAACAGCTCTGGAGGCGATAAGAAGGTAGGACGGATAGGGGGGTTAAAATTTAGATAAATTGGACTTCGTAGTTAAGCTATTTAAAAGTTAGAAAACTAAGATAAATGCCACATTCTCCGCTTACCTCTAAGCTAGTACATAATTTCCTATTTAGGAAAAGTCGTTTATAAGTAGTTACTACTGCCTCCGTGCAAAATCTTCCTATTATGCCTCTTTAGTTTTACTTATAGATGACTGAAATCGTTCCTTATTAAATCTATATTCAAATATAAGCCCCGAAAGCTTCTTGACTTATAAGATTGCTATATAAGTTAGCCTAGCTGTCTTATCCTTTTCCTTAATATCTAGAACCACCTAATTAAGTATTAGGCCCTAGCTTTTATATATAGTAAGAGCAAAAGCTAAAGTAACTGGAAATTAATGCTATAAGCAAGAGCCTCTTATACCCTCCCACTTATAAAGCACGGAAAATATAGGGACGACTTTCTTACCATCCTACCAAGTAAATAGGGCAGGTCCGCTATACCCATCTACTGTAATTAGTAGTGACTAGGGCTGATTATTTTTAATATCCGTGTATTCCTTCTATATAATATCTTTAACTATACCAGTAGTACCGTTTACCAAGCCTAGTTTAACCCAGATATTCTATATTAGCATTACTTTCGCGCCAATACATAGGGCTAGATTCTCTATAGTATTACACTAATTAGGAGTAGCTTTTTGCGCACCTATACTAGTGTTAACTAACTTAATAGCCACTACCGGCTGTAAAAGGTCGCGAAGCCGATTAGTGTTATACTTACCTATAGTAGCGCGTGTGCTATATAGCCGAATTATGTTGTTAAAGCCCGTAACCTTGTTAGTAGGTAGGCCCTACTTACACCTAGTTAAAAGAAGCCTCCAGGTTGAATTACTTACAGAATTACTATATAGCTCTACAAGGGCGGTCCTAAATGCAGAGCTCTTAGCGTTATTACCGCCCTACCATATAACTTGATCTAGGACAGCAGTTTAGTCAATTGCCTTATAGGCTCCCTTTCTATGGCTAGCGAGCTCTAACGGGCCAGCGGGTAGATTATTGTATAAGGCCGCCTAACCTACAGGGGGAAGCTAATGGAAATTGCCTACTAGCAAGATGTTTAAGCCTCCAAAATAGTTGTTGTTATACATAGGGTAGATCTGACGGAGGCGGTAATTAATCTAGGCTAGATGTACTTGCCTAATTATAGATTTCTTATTAAGGATAAGATAGTGAATATCCTTAAAAGCTTGTTGTAAAGGCATAAGACTAGTAGCAGGCAATTCCTTAAAGGGGCGATTCACCAGTAGCCTTAATAGATTGTATATAGTCCTGCCATTAATATTAAAGGCAGCTACCCTAGTAGGGGCGGTTCAAGCTAATAGCAACGGCTTGCCACTAGCCCTTGCCATAGTATAGAGCGTAGTAGAGAGAACAGCAATAAGATATAATTTGCCAGTTCCTGCCTCTCCATTAATATTAATCCGCAGCAGGGGGGGGCTAAGGCCCACTTGGATCTGCCTATAGTGATTAACTATAGCGTTATAAATATAACGCTGGCCTGGTTGTAAGGAAGACAGAGTTACTGTTTAGGATAGGCAGCTTAACGGTAGAGGCTATAACCGTGCTTCCTGCCAATAAGTCCTATTATTAAGCTACAGATATATACCATAATGCGTACCCTAGTTATAGTTATAATTAAGCTCCCTATTACTAAGCCTATTAGGATCCTTAATTTTAACTCTATTGGTGTTTTGGACGCGGGCATATAGGGCCTTAAAAGACTAGTATAGCTCTAAGTCGTCTATGAAATCGCCCTTAAACTTATTAATATTATTAGCAGTTTCGCGACCTTCCTCTAGTTTCCAATTGCAGAAGTAGTTAAGCGGGTGCTAATAAGAATTAACGCAAGCCTAATAGGAAGCTATATAATTAGGGGCCCTAAATTTATTAGTATAAGTAGCCACTTCCTTATACTCCCTTTATGGGTGATAAAGAATAAGCTTTACACGGTAGAACTTAAGATACTACGGATAGGAAGGATCGCCTTTATATTGCGGAAAGTATGATATAATTTAAGGCTTTGCTCTTGGCCGACGCTTATAAGTAGAGTGATTGAAATAGAGTAGGAAATCAAAGAAAGTGACGTCCTTTACCCTATCTAGGCGGCGCTTATATTTCTTATAGTTAGATAGTCCGCACCCTCCTAGTTAGCCATCCTTGAGCTTATATATAGCGCTTTAATTGTCCTCCTAGTGGCAGTCTAAAGTTACTATATTCCTAGAGCCTTCGCAAAGGGGAATGTTAAGAAGTAGATAGCATACCTCCTACGCCGACTAATTGCGTTTGGTAATAAGCTTGTTTATAAACCTAGCCACTACTAAACTAAAGGCATAAAGGCTGTTGGCGTACGGCTGTACTGATTGGAGTAGCTCCTAGTAGGAAGTTAACTTCTTCTCTTCCTTGCTGCAATATTTGCCTATATAGTTAACTATTACTAATATACTTGTAGCGGGTAATGTATTAATATTCGCTATCCACGCTAATATTATGGCTGTATTATAACCATTAAGAAGCTTATTATTACGCTGCGGACAGAATGTCCAGTGATATAGATTTTGATCCTTTAATATAGCGGCCTTATTATGGAGAGAGTGTGGAAAGTAGAAGCGGCACTCCTTTGCTCTAGTGGAGCCTTTCTTCAATCTTAAGCAGTAAGATTTGGTGTAATTATAGTGCCGTTAAAATTGATTAAGGTAGGCAGTAAGAAGCTTACTGGTGTTAAGCTGTTCTTTATAGCTAAGAGCAGAAGGATGTCGAAGATTAGGAGGCCTAGATTGATTAGGATTTATTATGGATATAAAAGTAGCCCAGTACTTAGTAAAAGCCGCCCTTAATACACTAGCTAACGGATCTAGCTCTAGGGCTATTAAACTCTATAAGAAGCTATATATATAGCCACTACCTTATACTTGCCACTTATATCGGGACTAAAAGTCAGTGCTATTAAATAGACCTATAAGCACGTGCTTCCTAAACAGATTAAAGCGGCAATGCAGCCAGTAAGCAGTAATATGTGGATTATTATTAAGATTTTGAGAAGCAATCTAGTAGCGCTGAGCCTTATTAGCAGCCTTATATTCGTCAAATAGAGGTATATAAGAGTGTAGATTATACTAATACAGATTAGCAGCGCTAAGTGTAAAGAATAGAGACCCGCTCTTAATATTTTTAGTATAAGCTATAAGCTTATTTCTCTTCTGCTTCTAGTAAGGTCTGGTACTCTTAAGCTTCTATATATACCGTATAATCTTGTTTAGAACCTAGTCACCCCTACTACCATTTATAAGATTACTGAGCTTGTCTAAAGATAGACCATTCTTATCTGATTGGCCGCAAAGGAAGCGGGTGGCGTTAAGGGCTTGCTCTCTCATAATCTAATTAAACACGTAGTAGCGAAATAAGGGGTAGCGGCCAAACCGACTGTCCTGATACTTAAGTATATGCTTAGTGTACGCAGCCAGGGTAACTGTACGGCTTTATAGCATGTTAAAATCTGCTTTACCATAAGGAAATAGGGTAGGAAAGGCGCCGCGTATAATAAAACTAGCTGATTACTTAGAGAGAGAGGTATCTATTACATAGTAGGAACCTCTAGGCCCGCTTATAGGTCTTGTTGGTGTTAAACCTCGCGACTTAAAAGCTCTAATTTATTAAGGTTAGGTACTAGATTAGGAACCAAAGTATCCAGTATATTGTCATTAAATTCGCTGTCTAGTATATTACTGCCAAGCTTGGTAGGCAGAGGATTAATAGCAGGAGGATGTTGTATAGGAGTAGTAGGGTAAGCTATTAGGCCACTAGAATTAGACTTTAACTCGTTAATATAAGGTAGCTAATCTAATATAGAGCCATTTTTAGGTAAGCTGGTAAGCCGGGTGCTATATATTTTAACGTTGCGATAATTAGGATGATTGACCTTTAGAAAGTAAAGCTACTGTGCTATAGTAGAGCGCCTTACGGTATACCGTTTGGTGAACTGCTGACTTAGGTATTTACCACCCTCTACTGCCGTAGGCCTCACGACTAGTACATTAAGTTTAGTAGGTAGCTATAGTAGCTGCCTTTAAGTCTTTGGTGTGTTCTGGCCAAAACAGCAGACGTGGCCAGTATAGCAATATTGCTAGCCGCGTACACATACGACTTGCAGATAAACGTATACGCGCGCAATCAGAAGCTCCTCTACCGCGGTAAGTATAGGTAGGAAGCTAGGAACAGGCCCCGGATCAAGCCCGTTGCTTTCACTAAATAGGGGAGGAAGGGTTGGATTCTTAAGGGCGTCCTTAATGCAGGCTTTGCATACACCTATATTATTACCCTCTGTGGCTAGGCCTATTTAGAACCACCGCTCCCTATAATGACTGCACGTCTCCATATATTTAGCCTGTAGTATACTCCTGAACTTCTTAATTCGCTCCCAATCGACAGCCAAAATAGGTAGTGGTATGGCCGTAGTCGGAGCTTGCCGCGAGGGAGCTTACCGCAAGGAAGGTGGTATTGGTGGTAGAGTAGGTGTTAGCGGTAGGGTAGGTATCGGCGGTAGGGTAGGTATTGGCGGTAGGGTAGGTATTGGCGGTAGAGTAGGCATAGGAGCCAGCCCCGGCAAGGACGCATTTAGGCTATCTCTTCTACTACACGGAGCTTTATCTGTGGTATATAGTGGAGGAGTGGGCGAGTGAGCTTTACCCCGCCAATTAAGAATGCGATGCTCCCGTTGTACTACCCTAATTGTCTTTCGCCGTTGAGCAATTTTAGGGGTATCTTGACTGTTCTGGCCGCGAGGCAGGAAGGCGTTCTTGGTATCGTTTTTAGGTGGAGCAGTTTGCTGGCGCCTTGCAGGATAATTCTTAGTAATAGAACCTAACTCTATAAGAGCTCCCCGCTTATATTTAGAGGCCTAGAAAGGTAAGCAGAAGTAGAAGTAATATATAGGGAAGACGCGCCTTTGACCGATATAACTGGCACAGCTTTAAAATCTTCTTTAAAGGGCCGTCTTTGACAAAGTTAAGGCGGGGCTTATGGATATAGCACTTACTGCACTTAATTATAGTAGGATCTGCCATATCTATAAGATATACAGTAGTATTAATAGAAGTGTTAATAAAAAGGAAGGCGCAATACTAGGATATTTTAATGTTTATAATATTTTGACGTTCGTTACGTGGATTCTGCTATAACTTACCGCGCGCACTTTTTTCTAACCAATTAGAAGCCAGCTCTCCAACCAATTAGAAGCAAGCTTGGCTAAGTTTAAAATCTAGGACCCGAAAGTAACAGACCACTCGTAAACTCGGGTCAATAAGGTAGGGGGTGTATGTGTATTAATTGGGGGGTGTACGTGTATCATTTAGGGGGTGTATAAATAGTGGTCACCTTAATTAATTAACTATTTCCTATAACTAACCCACCATAACTAGCTGCAAATTAGTATCTCTTATACTAGTATCTCCTCCTAACCCTAAGGTCGTAGCTGCTAGGGATGGCGTTGTAACTAGTGCTTTTGGTGGCATACTATTTAACTTTTATTAATACTGTAACTAGGTAGTAAATATATAACAAAGCCTTATGGGAAATACCATGGTAAACTTACTAAGAGGCTAGGTATATAGGTAAACAAGAAGTTAATAATGTAATAATAACTAGTAGAGTGGTTGCCTAATAAATTAACTCTAATTATACTCTAAGACTTATTATAAGGAAAGGAACTATCTAGGTAGGGACTGTGGTCCTTTAAATACACGTCCATACGCCTAAGAAAGTTGTTACTCTGTCTGCTCTATCTACTCTATCTACTTTGTCTACTTTGTCGCAGATTATATAGATTACATAGATTACACAGACCATATTACGTGACCTCGCTTACTATTCCTTATCACATGGCTCCACTGGTTCCATCCTGGACCGTGCCCTTATTAACCAACTAGCTTCCTCCAACTTTTCTCCAAGTAGTCGTAGCATCGTACTTAAAGCGTCCGTAACATTAAGGGCTAAAAAACAGCCTATATTTAGCGGTTGTAGTAGATATAATAAGTGCGCTAGTATATAAAGGACGATTATCTAATAATCTAGGCAGAACTAATTAAATTTAGGTAATATATAGCTATTATAGCTATTTAGCACTAGTAGCTAATGCATACTAACCATATAATCCTTTATATGCTTATAGAATAGAAATAGCTAGGTTAAGCTAATCTTATTTATTATCTAACTATTATTACTAATACTAATTAACTAGTTATGTAGTATAATGCCATTCTTATACTAGGCAGCCTAGTATATTACTACCTTAAAGATAATAAATAGTGGAATTATAACCCCTAGGGCATTAATATATTTAATAATTATAACCTATTCTTAATTGCCTAGCTATACTATTTTAGGCTAGCTAGTATAGTCAGTTCTAATAATAACTTTTATAGTTATAATAATACCTATCTAAAAGCCAGTTTTATTAAAATTCTAGGTATCCTTATTAAGAATCCTATACTATATAACTATGTTTTAAATACGCTTAAACCAGCCCTAAATAAGTATAGGATCCTTGCATTTAGCATACTAGTAGTTATACTTGCAATTCTATTTAGATTATAGGTTGTTATGGCGCTTAATAAAGTTATATACCTATTACTTGCCAACTAGTTATATAATGGAGCTTTGTAGTAGGTACTACGGTAGACTCGTTAATGGGCTAGGTATATAGGTATAAACAATAGTCAACAACGTAATAACAACTAGTGGAGTAGTTGCCTAACAGATTAACTCCAATTATATTCTAAGATTTACTATAAAGAGAGAACTATCTAGGTAGGGACTGTGGTCCTTTAAATACACAACTGTACGCCTAAGAAATCCCTTCACTCTATAAGGTATATATACTCTATCTACTCTGCTCCATAGATTATATAGATTATATAGATTATATAGATTACATTATATAACCTTGGCTACTATTTCTTGTTATATAGTTCCACCAGATCCATTCTAAACCATATCTATATTAACCAACTAGCTTCTACCAACTCCTCTCTAAGTAGTTATAACATTATACTTAAGCTGTCCGTAACACCATCTCCCTCCTCTTTATCTTTATCTTTATCCTTAAAGATTTCTAACATCTCTAAGTCGTCCACTAAAGGTGTAATATCCGTCTAATTAATCTAGTTGATATCTTTACTTATTATACCTAAAGCCTCTTCTTTTTCTTCTACAGCTCATCAGTCTTATACCATTACTGTAATACTGTCTCTTAGTGAGATTATGCTATCTCCATATTCTCGTTGTGCGAAAAAGAGGTTAGTCTGTGTCGCGCTGGCGAGTTCTTTATCTTAACAACCTTCCTTTTACTTAGAGTGCACTAAAGCAAATGTTTAATCATCCTATAACATTCGCTCTATCTCTAACGCTAAGTATACGCGTCCTATAACTCTTAACAGTCTTTAAGTTCCCTAAGTAACTTATTATAGGGTCTTATATTTAATCTACCGCTGTGAAACTCAATAATAAGCTTGTAAGTACCTTAGGCAAAATTCGTTATCTTTAGGATAAAGACCACGCTTGCACTAAGCGGGTGAGAGATAAGGAGCGTCATGCTCTTAAAGCCCGCGCCCCTGCTTATGCTTAACTACTTTATCTTAAGAAAGTGTATAAGAAGGTCCATTCTAAGGAGTAGAAGCTTGTTTAACAGGGTTTGTCTAAGCTAGGTAATAAAAGAGTAGCGTCTCTAAAGAAGGAAATAACTCCAAGTAACGTGGCAGTTGCTCTTCTTAGGTCCCCCTTAGGTGACTTATCCTTTAGCAATCCTTTTTTAATACTCCCTAACCTACTTTCTTTTAATACTCCCATACCTTTCCCATAGCGTTCTCTAGGTTACTTAGTAGTTCCTAGGTAGTCTTACTATAGCCTATCCACTTTACTTCATACCACATTTTATTATTAATGTCCTTATAACTAATAATCTTCAAAACTTACCATTTATCCTCCTTTTATTCTCTATATATATCTACCTTATAAACTAGTAGCTTAATATTCCCGTATACTAGCTCTAGTATTATAATATACTATATAGGGTAGATCTTTATTTTGGCTGGTAGGTTTAACTTATATATAACTAATAAAATTCTTTTTACAACTTTAAAAGGTCCTAGTTTAATATAGTCTAACTTCTTACTTAGTCGTTAACTCTTAAAATTTTTGTATAGTAGCTATACTTTATCTCCCTCCTTAAGATCTGGTCCCTTAGATCTTTTAGCATTATAGTACCTTTTCATTCTTTCTTATACCATCTTAGCTATTTCCTTAAGGTCTATATAAAGATTCATTAACATCTTCATTCTTTCTTTGGCTATACTACTTGTTTTCTTTACTTAATATAGTAATAACAATGTTCTTGGTTTATATCCATAATTCGCCTTAAATGGTAACGTTCCCATTCCTTCTTATGGTGTTATATTATACGCAAACTATATAACTAGTAACAATGATACCTAATTATTTTGTGCGTAGTTAATATAATATCTTAGATACTATTCTAGTGTCTAGTTTAACTGTTCCATTTATCTATCTATCTGCAGATAATACGCTATTAAGGTTACTACGCGAACTCCTTATTCCGCCAAGAATACCTTCTAAAATGCTGCTATAAATCTTAGATCTTTATCTAATATAATCTTATCTAGTGCTCCGTGTCTTACAAACACTTCTTTAACATAGATTCTAGCAATATCTTCTATTAATATTTCTTCTATATAAGCTATAAAGTATCCCCACTTTATAAGCTTATCTACTATTACTAAGATTACGTTATAATCTTATCCTATAATAGGATCTTTTAACTTTAGTAACTTAATAATAAAGTCCTATAATATAACTTCCTATAGTCTTTCTAGTATCTTAATAGGTTATAGCTCTCTATATAGCTTATACTTTATTAGTTTATTCCTCTAGCAATCTAGGTATTCCTTTATAACTTGCCTTACTAGTCCCTAAATTCCTTAAACAATATATTCCTCTTAAAGTCTTAACACTAAGCCTATAGCTCTACTGTGTTCTTAAGTTAGTCCTTTATAAAACAACTTAATAAACTCCTTTATAATAGATCTTAGAACATAAGTTACTTCTCTATTTTTATACTGTTCTATATCTAGATCCTCTACCTATATATCTTAGATTTTCTACGTCCACTTACTTTCTGGTAACTTATATACTTAACTTTCTTTAGTTACTACGATTTTTAGATAATTATACCTAATTAATCCATCTTAATCCTTTTATAGTAAAGCCCCTAACGGCTTTTCCTTATTCTACAACTCTGCCTTTCTGCTAAGTATATCCGCTCTTACGTTTTCAGTACCTTTAGTATACTAAATTTTAAAATAATATTCTGCAAGCATTTCCGCCTATCTAACTTGCCTTTAGTTTAGCTCTTTTATTATTAGGAATCCTATAAGATTCTTATAGTCCGTCTTAACTATAAATAGTTTTTCTATACCTTATAAGAATGCTCTCTACTTCTTAAGTGCTATAACTATACCTAACAACTCCTTGTTGTAAATGTCATAGTTTAACTCTAGTAGTATTATCTTTTAACTATAATATACCACTAGATACTATGCGTCTAAATGCTTCTATAGTAAATATACTCCTAGTATAAAGTCTAATACATCTGTCTTAATAACCGTTTCTAACTTTAGTTAGTAGATCTTAAGGATTAGTTCCTAAATAAACAACTCCTTTAGTTCTTTAAACAGTTTTCTTTACTCTTTTACCTAAACCTATAGTTCCTCTTTCTTTATTAGCCTTATAAACGGCTTAATGCTTTTTAACCACTGTGCTATAAACCTCCTATAATAATTGCAAAATTCTAGAAACAACCTTAACTATATAACATTCTCCAGTTCTTGCCAGTTTACTATAGCTTTAACTTTCTTTAGGTCCATACTAATCTTTCCTAGTTTAATAATAAATCCTATAAAATTGGTTTTTCTTATAAAGAACTTACATTTCTTAATTACTACTAGCATTTGTTTTTCTTATAGTCTCTTTAAAACCCACTTAATATATTCTCCATATTCTTCCTTACTCTCTAAGTAGATAATAATATTGTTAAGGTATACTATAATAAACTTATTAAGGTATTCTCCTAATATACTATTAATTTATTTTTAGAATATTGCTAGTGCATTTATAAGCCTAAACTGTATAACTAGCAGTTTATATAGTCCTTCCTTTAACCTAAAGGCTGCTTTCCACTTATTACCTTCCTTAATCCTAATCTAATAGTACGCCCACCTTAAATCTATCTTTATAGGGATTTACGCATTGCCTATCCTATCTTAGATTTCGCTAATTAAGGGTAAAGGATACCTATCCTTTCTAGTAATGCTGTTTAACTGTCTATAGTCTATATACATCCTAAGTTTTCCATTTTTCTTTAGGATGAACAATACTAAATATCCTGCTAACAACTATAACGGTCTAATATATCCCTTTTATAAGTTCTCCTAGATAAACTCTTTAAGCGCTATTAACTTAGTTTTAGTAAGCTTATAGGTTAGAAAGAACTTTAGACTTGTTTTTAGTTCCAACTCTATCTTATAGTCCCATGTTATATATTCTAATAGCTTTTTACTTTCTAGTGACTATAACTTTTTACTATACTTATAGTATCTCTTTAGTATATAACTTAAGCTTTGCTTAGTTTCTTTATATATTACTCCAACCTAGTACTATACCAACTTAGTTTACTGTTACACTTTACATTATTAAGTATCTCTAATATTAACCTAATCTATAACCCAATTAATCTTTAGATTGTATTCCTATAACCAAGGCATTTCTAGTATTGCCTTATCCTTTCCTAACGGTAGGATATTAAAAGACATCTTAACTTGTCTTCCTTTAATAGTTAACTAAATAGGTCCTATTTTAAGATTAATAATACCTCCTCTATAAGCTATCTGATTTTCTAAAATTATTATAAGTAAATATAAGTGTTCCTTCTGTCTGTATAGTAACCCTATCCTTTTTACTGCTATTAGTAATATATAGTTTCTTAATGCTCTACTATCTATTAACGCTTTAAACTGCTAATCTTACCATTTAACTTATAAATTTAGGTATTAACCTTAAATTCCCTTAAGGGTTTAAGGCTCTACTACTAGTTCCCTCTAGTCCTATAGGCCTCCCCTTTTCCTAACTATTATCTGCTAGATCCTATTTATACTTAGTCCTCTTTAAGCTAATACTTAGTTCTTTTCTTTTCCTCTACATGCCATAAATAAGTATTCTCTGGATAATTCCACTACTATCTTCTATCTAGGTATTCTTCCGTAAGAAATCTTCCTAGTTAAAGTATTAGGTCCCTCTAACTCTATACTTCTACTAGGTGCCATCTATATATATACTTAGCATCCCTAAACTATCTTTTATCTAGTGCCTAATATACTCTTATTAGGTACTTCTAGTTCTTATCTTTAGGTGCTCTATATATATTACACGTGTTATCTATATAAGCTATCCACAATAGTATAATACGCTAGGTGCTTTAGGTTAACTCTTAGCTTATTTCTATTCTTAAGTTTAAACCTATACCGTGTTAACCTAACTTCTAGTATCTCTATTACGGGTACTAAGATTTATTACTTACTTTTCTAGTCCCTAGATCCTTCTTCTAGGTTCCTTAATATTATAATTAACGCTCCCTTAATATAATTCATGCATTTCTCTATAATAGGTTAGTCTTAGACAACTTTTTCATCTAGCTACATATAGAAATCTTCCCATTTATCGTTGTATTATTGCCTATACTACTTTTTATATAACTGGTTTAGTATATATAGTCTATCTATTAAAAAGTACCTCATTATTACTACATTGTGACATCCTTTAGTATGTCTTTTTTTAAACCTAGTTAGAATTCCTAAATCTTCTTCTTGTTCCAGTTTGTTTAACCACTTTACTTTAGGCATACCTGCCTTAGGCCTATTAGTAATTCTTTATATAGGTGCTCTGTCCCTTACACAACCTACTATAGACCTTTTATCTAGCTTTTGTTCTTACTATATAATAATTCTTACTCTAAACTTATCTATAGTTTCTTATTTTCTGCGTCTTATAGCTGGATCCTTAAAGTTCTCTTACTTCTTAATCTCTGTATTAACTTTTTAATCTTTAGGCTAAACACTATATTTACCTAGAATAGACGTTCTTACTTATTCCCTAAACTTATAATTCTTAAACTTATATTCTATACTTATTTATTTGTCTTTAAACTAAGCCTTTACTCTTTCCTATTGGTTTTTATTTATTATAGGTACTTAAGCCTTCCTTATTACTCCTTATAAATCTTAGGTATGTCTTATCTTATCTTAAGAATCTTAAGCGTCTCTTATCTTGTTATGAGAATCTTAAGCCTATAGCCTTTTACCTTTTATAAGTGGTAAGCTAGCGCTAGCAGTTATCTACTTATTTAACTATTTTTAGATATTACTCCTTCCGTCTTATAAGTAATAGATATTATATCCAACAGTGTTATAATGTCTATTACTAACCCTTATTCTATAGAGGTCTTAGTCTCTACTTCTATTACATTATTAAGGTTTAAGTACTTCTAGTTAGCCTCCTTTTCTTCCTTATTACTATTAATTAATAAGTACTCTAACTTTATTATTATTATTACTGATCTTTATTTACATATTACTATAATATGTAACGGAACTGTTATGGTACACTCCTGACGCGTACTGTCTCGTACTGTTTCCTACTGTTGGCTGGCCCACTACTAGCGCCTTGGCGGCTGCCCCTACTATTTGTGTACGATACCCCCTTTTACCTCCTTCCCCTCTTTATACCACAATGTAGTTATTCAGCCTATTAGCATTACAGCACTGTGACAGTTTGTGGTATCTCCTCTTGCGCCCCGTCGCGATCTTTATTCTCCCCAGTCCACTATCTCTATTTTCCCAGTATAATTGCGACCTGGCACGACTGATACCACCATACCACAGTCCTAGACAATCTCAGTATTGTCCTAGACAATCTTAGCATCATAGCCAGCCTTATAGATTTTAATTACCCTGCCCAGATCCCCTAAAATGGGTGACTAGAATACCCCGTCAGCGAATATACGCGAAGCGCTCGCCCGCCTCTTTAATACCTCCTATACCAACATTGCCTAGGCAATTAGGAGTGGTCCGGAGTACCCTAAGGACCTTAATGTGGTAGGAACATTTCAGCACCTCTCTATATGTATAACCCTTTTAACTAGCGTTGAGAGCGGTCTCTAAACAGTCTATAATAAAGGCCGGACTGTAAAGTTTTAACTTAAAGAAGCTTAATACAGAATTAACTCCCTTAAGACACTTGAACTACGTGTAAAGCAATATAAACAGCAAGCTTTGGCATATACTAAGACTATACAAAGCCTAAGCTCTTAGATTACTACACTTACCTAAACTATTGCCGATAAGAACACCGCTACTGGCTCTCCTCCCCTAGCTAAGCTCTGTAGAAAAAAGCGTAAAGCAAAAGACCCTACCCTATTTAATGGCAAGGGATCGCCAACTAAAAAGTAAGAAAAATTTAAAATATGGGAAATAAAGATCTAAGGCGTTTTCTATAGAGATGCAAAGTGCTTTAAGACCCTAATGGACGAAGTCCTCTATATGTTAGATATACTAATAGATAAGGCTTATAACTATGTTAAGCATGGCCTTAATATGCTATGTATACACCTAAACAACCTAAGTAAATGGGCCTTCTCTAACCAAGAGTCTATGTTTGCGTATATAAAGAAGCACTATAAGACTATGGATATAACCTAAGCGGCTAAGAACAAATTAGATACCTTAAACTAAGGTAAGCGTAATTACTGGTCCTAGAAAGTAGAGCTTAATAAGTTAATAATAAAAGTAAATAAGACTAAGGAACAAAAGGTAGATCTACTTAGGAAGAATATTTTGTCTAAGATGAAGGACTTAGCCCTTACCCTTAGCCGTAAAATCGATAATACTGACTATAAGGGCTGGAGTGAGTAAATAGATGTGTTTGCTTATAACCTATAGAACTACGCCTACTATACTAAGCTGAATACCGCTAAGCTAAGTACCGCTAGCGGCTATTGACCTACACTACCTAACAACAACACCTTAGCACTAGCACTATAGAATGACCTAATAGACCTTAACGCTGTTAAATTTGGCGGCGGTAATAGTAGCCTCCCTAACAACGTTTAAAGACATTATATAGATAACAGACTCTGCCTGGCATGTGGTTAACCTAGCCACTGGAAAGATGCTTATAACCCTAAAATAAACCTAAATCCCCTTTTGATACTACCGCGCCAACCCCTTCCTAGCCGCGGCGGATTCTTTAGCAGAGGGATTAGTAACCAAAACGACAACCATAGATGGGGATGTAGGTTTAGACACAAAGACCCACCCCTATAATTCCCTTCCCCAATACAGCCCCAGCTAATGGTCCCGTATATAAACTACAGATAAGTGCTCTGTGCCGCTACTAACCGTGAGACCAGCTATGTCCTTGGCAAAGTACCCCCTAGCATATATACACCGTCGGAGACCGATATATTAGGATATACCAGCTAAGACTATAGCTACTAGCTAAGCCCCATGATCCAGTTATTAAAAAACCAACCCTTGGACTAAGTTGCCTCTAAGGGTTAGAACCATATGGGGAGGAGGACAAAAGGATTAGATCTATGCTACTAGATTAGTTAGATCTTATTTTAAGTTAGCTGCCACTTAACCTTAGAATAGCAAATAATGATAGGAATGCCATCCTTATTTAGACCTACCTCTCCTTATTGTGCAACCCACTCCTATAAGTTTTTATTGAAACAGTAAGCCTTATTAACAGTAGTAGTACAGCACTAGCGTTTACAGACGAAGACTCACTTGTAAAAAAGTATAATATTATAATAAAAAGACTCCTAGTCCTAAAACCACTCCGCCTTACTAATAGACTCCCATCTAGCTTTATTACCCACTACTTTATAGTAAGAATAACAATCGGCCACCATACAGAATCTATACTCTTCTATATTATAAAGTTATTACCCTTAACACCAGTAATTCTTGGAATGCCCTAGCTTAAAAAGCACAACCTAAAACTAGACTTCCCTACTCTAGAGCTTAAATTTAACTCTAACTACTGTGCCTATAACTGTCTCCTATGGTATATTCCTAACTGTAACTAAGTAGCACCATATAGATGTATTACATGGCCAACGCTTAGATACTATTAGCTGACAGTAGAAGAGGTGCCTAACACTAGTAAGCTAATATACGCAGTAAATAAAACAGAGATTCTAGAAGACTGGACTACTGCCCCATTCCTAAAAAAATAAATACCGCTAGAACTATAAGTCCCCTATATATACCCGCTTAACCTAGGTTAGCCAATAAGACACCTAACTTTAAGTTATTTACCGTACGTATATATGACCGCACGTATAATAGCCAAGGGCGTTATAGCTAAGACTGAAACTAGAGCAATTGAGACCTTCTCCCTATAACGCCTAACCTTACACCTATCTCCCGCGCGTACTGTGTAAGGCCACCGCCTTGTTTCTACCCCCCTGGGCCAACTAAGCTATGCTAGCCTAGCTATAGCACCGGAGAACCAGACACGCCCTAACCTAGATAACATTAAATGCACTTATGCCGTTAATTTTACCCAGTTCTATAAATAAAAAGGCGTAAAGGTAATAAGGATCTATATAGCGGAGCTAGTAGAACTGGTTAAATAAGAAGAACACTAATAGCTGCTTAAGGAGCTACCTATAGGCCTAATAGAAGTACCAAACCTGTTAAAAAGGTCTTTCTGCCAGCTAATAGAAGGCGACTATATAATAGAGGAAGCCCGTAAAGTACTACCCCCTTATTTCTATAACTTCCTTAAGATAAACCTAAAAACTAAGTCTGAGTTTCTACGCTAGAAGATAGTTAACACTAATATTAAGAAATTCCTAAAAGGCAAACCAGGATTAACCTATAAGGATATTTTATAATGCTTACTAAAAGAGTTTTATAAATATATTAAACACTTTCTCCCTAAGAACGTAGATAAGCTGCCCCCTTACTAACTATAGGACCATAAAATTAAGATTATACCAGGAAAGTAGGCCCCGTACTATAAAAACAGACCACTCTTACCCGCTGAACTTAGCTGTGTAAAGAAGTGGATTGACGAGATGCTGGATAAGGGTTTTATCCGCGAATCGACCTTACCAGCCGCTATATTACTCCTTCTTGCAGCGAAACCTAGCGGTGGTGTATAAATCTGCCATGACTACTAAGGCCTAAATATAGTTACTATTAAGAACCGATACCTACTGCCACTAGTCTGTAAGATACTTGACGCACTCTATAGTGCTAAATACTTTACTAAGCTTAACGTAATTGCTATGTTTAACCAGATCCGGATCGCGGAAGGCTATAAGTAGCTTACAGTATTTATCACCCGGTTTGGACTCTATGAGATACTAGTTATACTATTTAGTCTCTATAACGCGCCCACTACATTCTAAAACTATATTAACCATATTTTATATAACGCCCTTAACAACTACTGCACTGCGTATCTTAATAATGTCCTTATCTTCTCAAAAACACGCGCCAAGCATATAAAATACGTAAATGAAATTATCCAGAGACTTGGTAATGCTAGACTCTAGATTAATATTAATAAGTCTAAGTTTTATGCTATTAAAACAAAATACCTTAGCTTAATTATCTTAACTAATGGCATGACTATGGACCCTAAGAAGGTGCAGGCCTTATAGGAATAGAAGGACCTGACATTAGTTAAGGAACTATAGTAATTTCTTAGCTTCGCGAACTTCTACCGACGATTTATTTAAGGCTATTCCAAGGTAGTTGAGCCCATGACCAGGCTACTAAAAAAGAGTATTAGCTAGTTATGGGGCCCTAATCAAGCACAGGCATTCTAGACCCTAAAAACAGCGTTTACTAAAGCACCGGTCCTAGCGTATTATGACTACACGAAGAAGACTATAGTAGAGACAGACGCCTCGAACTGGGCTTTAGGTAAAGTACTCTATTAAGCTGATAAAAGTAACAAGCTTAAGCTAGTCGCATTCTTCTCTGCTAAGCACTCAGCCCCTAAATGCAACTATAAAATATATAATAAGGAGCTCCTGGCAATTGTTAAGGCACTAGAAGAATGGCGTCGTAGCCGTTTAAAATTATTATGGACTATAAGAACCTCTAGACCTTTATAATAATAAAATAACTAAACTAGCGCCAAGTCCGCTGGGCTGAGTTTCTTTCCTAATTTAACTTTGTTATTACCTATAGGCCTAGCACTAAAGCCATAATCCTAGACGCTCTTAGCCGCCTCCTAGGCGTTGCACCTGCTAATACTAATAATAAACATCTACGACACTAAGACCGCGTTGTCTTACTACTAAAGAAAGTTGACCCTACTATCCTAGAAGAACTACTGAGCGAATCCCAAGACTAGAGCATTGAAGACTTTATTATAGTAATAGACCTAAAGCCTAAGAAAAAACCCCTTAAGGAGCTTATTAAGAATGCCTATAAAGAGAACAAACTCGCTAGGAATATATTAGCTGTACTACGCGAATGAGAAGACTGTAAAGCATGCTATTAGCCCAAGTAGATTAGGAAGCTGCTCCGCTATAATAAATCCAAATATTTAATTGTTAACGGCCTAATCTACTATAGGAATCAAGTATTTGTCCCTAATTTACATAAACTCCAACTAGAAGTTATACACCGTATATATAGTTTAGGCCCTACGGGTTACCTAGGCCGCGTTAAGACACTAGACCTCCTTAATTAAACATATTAGTGGCTAAGTATTTTACAGTTCACGGCTACCTTTATAAAAGACTGCGCTCTCTACTTCTATATAAAGACCCCACGCTTAGCACCGCCCGGTTTCCTAAAACCACTAGAACTACTAGTCCGCCCATAGACCAATATCTCTATTAACCACATCGTTGACCTGTCTAAGTGCCTTTATAACGGCAAAACATATAGACACATCTTTGTCGTTATTAACCGCCTGACAAAGATAAGACACTTTATTCCTATTACTAGCCTAGATACTAAAGAGCTTATTAAAGCATTTATCTATACTATTTATAAGTTACACGGCGCTCTAAATACCATTGTTTTTAATAGAGGCTCTTTATTTGTTTCTGACTTCTGGCGTCGCCTAAACTAGCGCCTAAAGGTAACCCTAAGCCCCAGCTCCGCATGGCACCCTAAAACGGATAGTTAAACCGAGATTGTTAATACAGTAATGAATAAGTACCTACGCGCCTTCATAAGCTTCACCTAAGACAACTAGGTAGATTGGCTCCCCCTTGCTGAGTTTACCATAAATAACCAGGTTAATAAGACCACGGGAATCTCACCGTTCTTTGCCAACTATAGCTATAACCCATGTCTAGGCGTCGAACCAGTAGGCCCCTAGCCATCAGCCCTGTCTATATATGCAAAGAAGGAGTACCTATAAGCTAATACTATTATTAACCGCTTTAAGCGCATCTTAACCTAGCTTAAAGCCCTAGCTTGTATCTCCCAGCGACAATATAAAGACAACGCTAATATAAAACGAGATAAAGGTATAATATTTAAAAAGGATAACATGGTTATAGTTAGCCTTAAAAACATAAAGACTAACCGGCCTAAGAGGAAGTAGGATAATAACTAGGACGGACCCTGGCCCGTCCTAGCTGCCTATAGAGGAGCAGTTGTAGTTAACCTCCTAGACTATATCCGTGTTAATAAGTCTTTCTATACTTTAAAAGTCCGCCTCTGGTTCCCTAAAGAGATCTCTAGTTAAGCACGCATTAATAAAGAGGAACGTTATAATGTCACAGGTAGAATAGCTGAAAGGGATAACAACGGCAATATTACGGATAAGTAGGAATTTAAAAAGATCCTTAATATATATAATAAACAAATGGACGAGCATAGCTTAACATACTATATTAAATAGAAATACCATAACGAGAAAACCTGGGAACCTAAGAAATCCCTAAAAGGGTGCAAGCGCGCACTACTAAGGTTCTATAAACAACACCCTAAGAAGCTAGGACCCCCAGACTAGGTACAAGATAAGGGAGAGTTACACTAAGGCCGTGGCCGACTATAAAGGTAATTTATGGTGGTTAAGATCTTATGGAACTTTAACCGCCGGTTAAAGTTATCTAATTAGTTAGTTTTTTGCCAAGAAGCGCTATGTGGTGGCGGTGTAAAGTTCTGCTAATTTTATTCATTAAGCTAACCAATCAAGATTTTCCATGCCCGGCATAGAAAATTGCTATTGGCTCGGTTAAGGGCGGTAAGCAGAAGTAATATCTTTGCAGCGAAAATAGGTTACTTATTTGGTTTAGGGACCAAACCTTTTGGGGAGGGGAGTACTGTCACGGCATAGTCCTGACGCGTACTATCTCGTACTATTTCCTATTATTGGCTGGCCTACCACTAGCGCCTTAGCGGCTGCCCCTACTATTTATATATAATACCCCCTTTTACCTCCTTCTCCTCTTTATACCACAATGTAGTTATTCAGCCTATTAGTATTATAGCACTGTGACAGGAACCTTGTAGCAGGAACTACGGTAGGTTCAGTTATTAGGCTGGGTATATAGGTAAGAACAAAACAACAACATAATAATAACTGGTGGAATAGTTGCCTAATAGATTAACTCCAATTATATTCTAAGATTTACTATAAGGAGAGAACTATCTATGGTAGGGACTAAGGTCCTTTAAATACACAACCATACTCCTAAGAAATCCTCTCTTGTACGTAAGG
>Ga0307507_10003922_pt1 | contig 27501 bp, 6 predicted proteins | sample 7_EM_MG_FD_207223 | JGI IMG/M metagenome (GOLD analysis project Ga0307507, IMG submission 207223) | Populus trichocarpa ectomycorrhiza microbial communities from riparian zone in the Pacific Northwest, United States - 7_EM | ecosystem: Host-associated > Plants > Roots > Unclassified | place...
GTTAATGAAAAGCTTAAGCAAAGTATAGAGAAGTAAGCATTATCTATATATATTAGGTAAATACTTATAATATGCAGCTACTATAACGGTATTCTATAATTATGGCGGCAGTGTACCTATCCTAGTATATAAGAACGTGTATGTAGTGAAAGCAGACTAACGATGTTTTCTTAATATAGAGTGCGCATATGGCCAGCGTATGCGTGATATATGCTTATTATATGCAGATAATATTTATCGGTTATTCTAGCAGTAGTGATACTGAACTATGGCATACTGCTTGGCCTTTATTATTGATAACTGCTAGGGTAGATATTTAATACCTATGTCTACTTGTTAAATATAGGGTTCAGGAACTTAAAAAAGAATGTACCTATATTAGACATTCAACGTTAAAGCGAAAAAATTGTGGTAGGTAATATATATACTGTATATACGCTACGCATATGCTAAGCCTATTAGGGTTTGACTATCTGCAAGGCTAAGGTAGGGTAGTAAGCCGAACATATAGTGCACGGTTAGATTGCTATATTCCTGTTAATATAGCATAGTATCCTTATATTTGCCTTATTATATGGAATTCTTATATATATTATCCACTATACCTAATAAAGCTACTAATTGACCTTGCTAATAATGTAGTTAAAGTAATAAGGTAGGTGGAAGTCCTGAGCCTTACTATATATATGCCCTGTATATGTACAGTATATGCGAATAAAACTACTTACTATGGCATAGGTTGATTCATCCTATCTCTATAGTATTATACTCTATGTAAGAAGTATGGGGCGTAGACACTACGTGTAGTATATAGTAGTCTTAATATTAAGGATTAAATTACTGCTCTGATTTGAAAGGAAAGGATGCTATAATTCCTAGAGGGGACGGCATATGTAGGTAAGTATAGGTTAGATATATGCTAAGTATATATAGAGCCTAAGCGTAGTAGGTGTGCTACGCGAGTTCTCTATTAACTAATATAAAGAGAACACAGAGCAATGGATTTGGGCAATTTATAACTTTAATAATAAGCATTTCCTTATTGTATACTGTATATACGCGCAAGCTAAGGCATTCCAACACATAATATATATTGAAATGGACCTATTATTTAAAATGGTTTAAGGTAAAACGAATTTATTCTCAATTGTGGGATGGGATAAGAATTCCAAATGTATACATACCCTATGCTATGTATATGCTATGCACAGGCTAATACCTATAACAGGAATTAAGGTGTAGGTATACGCATTTCTGAACTTAGAAACACGTGCTATATACACAAAGATATTTTAGCTAGTATTTAAGGTTTTAAGTAATGCTGCCTAATCATCTATATAATTTGCACATATTTATGGAACCGGACTTCGCACGGCTATAGTTAATATGTGTAAGAAATAAGCTGGTGGTAAGTATACGCTGCGTATATACCTAGCATATGCTAATAATATATAGGCTTTGGGGATTACCTATATACAATTGACCTATCCTGTGAATGGGATGAATACCTTTAGCATATACTTATATTCTGCCAAGTATATATTAAACGAAACTTTGTAAAGCGCTTTCCAACCTATAAAGCAAGATATATTATAGAGCAGATATGGGAAGCGGAGACAGAGCAGAAACTAACGGAGCGTATATAAAGTATATGTATACTATATCCGGAGCTTATATCTTGGATAAACAACAAGAAGAAAATATGGATACTAGCTAGGCTTATAAAGGAAAAGTTAAAGGTCCCTTATAAGTAGTGGGTATATGCATAAAAGTATACTGGAATTGGTAAAAGTAGTCACTTTTAAGATAATAACTTTACTGGTTAAAACTTATGCATGCTTGCTACAGTACTACGGTAAATGTATACGCTCTATATATGCACTGTATATTCTAACATTTTAGTATAGGCTTAAACTCTATATATAAGAAATGTTCGACCTATAAGAGCTATATAAAGAGACAGGAATAGATAATATATAGAGAAATTATAGTAACTTAAAGTGGATAGCAGTATAGCTACAGAAACAAAGTATATATATACGCTGCAAATGCAAAGTAGATGCTAAGCTTAAGTAGCCTAGAAATAGTGGAAAGCAGCTAAGTAATAAGCTAAAAATCTTAAACTAAATCTTCCTTGGAATCCTTAGAACCCATTTAATACCCCTAAGCCTAATCTATAGTATATACCTGATATAGAATTACCTACTATATTTAGTGGGCAGACTATGTCGCAGATAAGTAGAGCAGATAATGATATTATATTAGTATTGGATACGTCGCGCGTATCCACAGTATATACAGCGTAGATATTGCCCCTACTATCTCGAAGTTAAACGCCCCAAACTGTGGGTAAAAGGCATAGGTCTAACCTATCTACGGAGGAGATAGAGAAGGAGGTATATATACTCTGTATAAAAAATATAGAGTGATGAATTAATAAATTAAAACAGGCTAAAGATGTATATAATAAAGCGAAGGAGCTAGCAGAGCTTAAGAAGTGGGCGTAGGAGCATAGTGTTAGCATATAGGGCGTATATACACGGTATATGCAGAGCAAGTGTTATAGAGTTCCATTACTATAAATAAAGAATTAATTAATATGGGCCTATAGCCCCGCGCCCTATGTTGGGCATATGTCTAGCCTATCCGTTTACCAAACTCCGCCCAAATTCTAACTATGTATATTGCATATTGTGTATGCAGTATGCAGGCCCAGTATATACTAGGACTTAACTAGTGATATAGGACGAGTGGCGGGTTCCACCTATAGTAGGGGTAGCTTATGCAGAGCATAAGCATAATATATATAATAGAATGAACTAAACTTACTAGAGCTCTTACTACCACTACAGCGGCGGCCTATTATTTTTCTGCTCCCTATGCTAAATATTAGTAGTGTATATATAGGACATATGCAAAGCAAACCTACCGCTCTGGCGGCGTGTAGATGGCGAGGGGGACTCCTTATAGTCATTTGGGGGGGTCGGGCCGTGCTATGCACATAGTTAGCGTATGCTAAATATATACAGGTGAAATACTAACCTTGCGCTTTAAGCTGGTGGAGGGAGTAGTAGGGCTAACGCGCTGTTTCCCTTATATTAGCATATGCCTAGCATAAGCGCGTGTTGACCTATAGTTAGTAGAAGATATTAGGGGTTTGTATATATATAGGGTATATGTATATGAGCTAGCAATATAACCAAGTGGTGGTTTTAGTAATATATGTGTAGGGGATATACTAAATTAAACTTTCCCAGTCTCCTAAATATAGAGTTGAGTATTGGTTTTGGAATTAGGCAGTATCCCTAGTAGTAGCCGTGCTTGTTCCTTATATATGCTACCCTTAGGCCTATAAGTGCCTTTGGGTCTGAAATTAAACTTAGGGGGAATAAGTATATAGATAAATAGATATATATATTGGGGTATAGTGCGTATATATAGAAGCAACACTAGTGCTCTTACCTTGTAATAGAATTACCTGCTAAATTAGGTGGCAAACCCCTAGTCCTAGGTACTGTATTTAATTAGCTTAGGCTAAGCGTATGCGTAGTATAGGGTGGATATACGCAAAGAGTGTATAGGTATCTGTATACTCTGAGATTCTAAAACCTAAGGGGCCACAACTATAGATACTATTAGTGACGTATATGTAACACATAGGCATAGATATACCTAGGCTTATATAGGTATCTTATATCCCGCCAGCCACTAGAGAGAATAAACAGCTTTAGGGAACTATAATATATTAGCCTCGCATATGCGCTGTATATATATAGCATATACTTCTTGCCTGCGACTAGCTCTCCGACTGATATATTATTAGTAGTTGGGTTAATTACTATATATAGTAAGCATATGCCGAGCTGCTATAATAACATAGTAATATATATAAGCACCGCTGTGCTTATTGTGGACATGCTAGCAATACTATAGCTATATTAGTAGAGCCACAGGCGCTGCGTATATGTAAAACGTATACTTAGCTAAGCGGTGAAGACACGGCTGCATATCTGCGTACTATTAACTGCAATATTACACCTAAACTTTGGCTTAGCATATGCTATGTATAGGGTGTGGATAAGTAATATATACTATGGTATTAACCAAGGAGAGTACGGAGGCGGCATTAGGTAGGTCTGGTATATGCTTAGCATATACCTACGTAGTATATAGAGCCGTATATACTTATATTGTCTTGGACCGAAACGGTTGGGGCTATATATAGTTAGCATATGCACCAGATATGCGGCTTTATATACACTTATATCTTCCTCTAGTAAGAGCTGCTGTAGCGCGCGCTATAGTTATTATAAGTATATACCGTGTATATGCAATCCTATAACTAACTAGGAGTCACCTAACTGGGATTAGAATTTGGAATTAGACCTGTAAGGCTTTATAAGTATAGTGTATGTATATGTTCTGTATATGCTTACTATAGTGATGGCTAAAGGTAGAAGGGTTGGCGGCGGAGGCTACCTGCGGGTTATTAAAGTCTGTGATTGTCAGATTGCTTATAGTAAGCGTATACGCGGTGTATATAATGGTTAAATTAGTAATAGAAATTCGCCTTGTTCTTTCTGTTAGTATATATAAGACCTATACCTATATTATACTGTACATACTCATAGCATACGCTGTGATGTTGTAGAGAAGAAGTTGTGGTGTGACTGTTGTTGTGAATATGCTACGCGTGTGCATGGGCTATGTTTTAATAACTAACTACCATTACCTTATATAGCTATTGTTTAGCGTATATGCGCGGCATATGCACTGCTATAAACTAGGATATTTGTGATTTAAGGATGAACGGCTTTGCATTTTCTATTTTATTTGAATTGTATGTGCATTGCATATGCGTAGGCTTAGCGTGGTCTCAAGCTAATTGTGGTTACAAAGCTGGTTTGCAAGTTCTGACCACGTTGAACTTTCTAACTACGCCGAGTCTTTTCTGTGACCACGCCGAGCTGTGAGCCCAAGAGTTGCCAGTGTCGGGAATGAGGCAAGCTGCCGTCACGCTAGGCATGTTGCCGTCACGTGCTGACGTGGCCCTAGCGTGGTGAGGAACTTTAAGTTCCTTACCCCTTTCCTCATTCCTATTAAAAAGAAGAACAACTATTATACTATCTACGAACCGTAGCTACGTGATATCCCCTTGTGTAACCAACAGCTATAGGTAAAGAGCTTGCTTTAATAAATCCTTTACTTAGGTATTTGTCTAAATACTTCCATAGCACTTTAAGTTTATTTTAGGACATTCTATATAAGGGTCTAAATCCTAGCTGTTTTCCTTCTTTTAGTATAATCTTATAGTTATATAGTTAGTATTCTACTAAATTATTAGCTTCTTTTTATAAGAATATATCTAAGTTCTTATAGTGGCATACTAGTACTTTTAAGGCAGGGTTAGTGTGTTTCTTTAGTGCTAAGGCCTTTTTAATATTGGCTATTATAATAGCGAAGATTATATATTTAGGTTTTTTAGCAAGTCGTGCTAATAGGGTAGCTCTAATTATATAGATATCTAAGGTATTAAATAAGTTTAGATTGTCCTTAATTTCTTATATAGTTTCTTATTTAACTTTAGGTTTAGTACTAAGTACGAAATTAGTATTAGGTTTAGGTTTAGGTTCTTTAAGTATCCTTTTTATAGTAAAATACTAGTCCTTCTAGTACTTTTATATATTAAGCTTAAGCTTCTACTTAGTTTAGGGCGGTAGGGTAGTTAGAATTAGTTTATATAGTTTAGTATAATTTTTAGGTCCTTAATAAACGTCAGCGGAAATCTTATATTAGTGGAATTTGGTAAAATTCTTAGATTAGTAGAATTAGGTGGATTTCTTAGGTATAGGGTAAATATTAATAGAAATTTTAGACTAGTAGATTCTAGTAGATTTTTTAGGTTCTAGTTTTAGGTCTAAGCAGTAAGTTATAAGGCACTTCTACTTATAGCAGGAGGCGGTAAATAAAAGCTTAAGGTTGTTTTAATTAATAGCTACCTTATATAGCTTTATCTAGGGTTGTTTAAGATTACTAAGTAACCTAGGGTAGTTATAAAGAGCTTAATTAATTCTTTATAGCTTAGGTATTGGAGTTTTATAGCCGCTATATAAGTAATACGGCCTAAGATAGCGCGTTTACTATTAAATCTAAATACGTTAATATGCTAGTTAAGGGGCGTTAGGGTAAACCTATTATCTTATATAAAGATCTTATTAATAAATTCTATACTGCTAGCTCCTATATTAATTAGAACTTAAGTATTACCCTATTAACCTTTTTACTAAAAATAGCAGTTAATGGTTATACTATAATCCTAAGAGTTAAGATTTATAATATTTAATATATTTAACGAGATCCTATAATATAGCTATCCTAAAGAGTAACTTAACTCTAAAACGTACCTTTTATTAGTAAGTGGGAAGGGGTTCCTATAAAACATTAGTTATAACTTTATCCTTCTAAGTAGTACTTATTAAATACGAGGCTAGAACTAGGTAATAATTAGGGATAGTAACTAGAGGATTAATACAGTAAATAGTTATTAGTATTGGCTGTTTATAAGCTATATTGGGGCATAGGGATAGAGTAGTATCTTAAGATATAAGCCTTACTTCCGTATTTAAAGTAAAGGCCTAGCTTAATGTGTTATTTTTATTTAGGTACCCCTAGTAAAGTATATCCTAGGGTTCCTATATTAATATCTATAGTATTAGGGTACTTAGGTTAAGATAATAACTTAGTAGATATTTATGGGATTGTTATATTATATTAAAAAGTAGACTTTAGTATTAGGCGTAGTATATTATTATACTATTTATTAATAACATTTATATAGGCGTTAAGGGCTCCTAGTACAGTGCCAAGACATTAGTCTCCCGACAGGAACACAAAATCGCGATCGCGGAAATTCCAACCCAAAGATCGCGCCCTCAGCGCACCACAATGCAACGCTCATTTAGTACCGAAATTAGCGGAAATAGAAGGCCTGGAACTGAGCCTTCATAAGCTGCAAGAGCTGAAATCATTGCTGCGTTAGAGGCTGGGGTATCAAAGCCTGAAATCGCCGCAGAGTATCACGTCAATCGGTCGACTGTTTACGATACAATCAATTAATAGAAAAACCACTATACGCTCGAATCCCTACCAAGACCCGGACAGCCCGAAAAGCTTACTCAACACCAGAAGCGTCTACTTATTCGAATTGTACGCAGGAACCCTAGAATCGACTATATAGCTCTTAAGTGCCAAGTCGCAGGGGTCACCGTCTCGCACAAAACATTATATCGTCTCCTTAAAAAATACCATATTACAAACTGGCGCGCCAAGAAGAGACCAAAGCTAACGCCAGCAGCAGCTCAATTAAGGCTTCGTTGGGCTTGGAAGTACAAGGGATTCCCTTAGAGAAAAGTCAAGTTTTCTAATAAATGTTCCTATAAACGTGGCTCAGGAAAAAAGCCTATTTAGGTCTTCCAAACGTCTCTACAAAAGTGGCATCACAAATTTATTAAAGAGGTGTCCAACGGAAAGGATCTTACACAGATGGTCTATGCTTGCTTTTGGTATAATAGTCGCTCAAAGTTAATCGCTATAGAAAGGGATCCTTCGGCAGTAAAATAAGGCTATAGCGCTCAAAGCTATATCTAGGCCTTAGAAGATGGTCTTATACCAATCTACAAGCCTTTAGATATCTACCAGATGGATAACGCTCCAATCTATACATTAAAACTTATAAAGAAGTGGTTAGAAAGGCACGGCGTTTAGACCCTAGATTTCCCTCCCTACTCACCCAATTTAAACCTAATTAAATACCTTTGGCTAGCACTAAAAAGGAAGATCCTTAAGCTTTATCCAGAGCTTAAATAAATGGGACAAAGTATGGAGGATCTGGAGCGTTTAATTGAGGCATGCAAGGAGGCGTGGATGGCCCTTGATGAAGGCCTTATGCGGCGCTTAATCAATAGTATGGAGTAAAGGCTGAAGGCAGTAAGAAAAGCAGGTGGCTGGCAGACAAAGTATTAATTACAATTAAATAATCTGCATACTGATTTGGCTCAATTTGATTGCTGCGGTATTGTGTGATTGTTCAAAGTTGTGTCAATTTTGGTGAGAATTCGCGTGTCGGGAGACTAATGTCTTGGCACTGTAGGTCTACGCCTATTAGGAAGGTTTTTAGTTTAGGGCTTAGAGATTTAATAAGGCTGTTAATTAGTGCGGAGTTATTCTAGCTTATTTCCTTTATATAACAGTTAAATTTAGAGAAATATACTAAAAAGCTTTTTATTTATTAAACTATATAGTTTATCTTCCTCTAAGTAGTAGCTTAGAAGTTTTGGTTACTATATATAGCTTTAAGAAGTATAACTAGACCTTATTCTAAGTTTAGTTAAAGGGTTTTAATAAGGTTAGCTACGTCCCCTCTTAGTTAACTTAGGGTAAAGCAAAGTTAGGTAGCAGCTAGTATTACTAGTTGGCTTATTTTTAAGCTAGCTTAAAAATAATTAGAGTTCTTATTATTTACTAGTAAATATTAAAGGGTTTAATAGTCGTTTAAATTATTATAGTATAGTAGTTAGTTTAGGGTAAATAGCTACTATAGGTTTAGGACTCTTATTCTATATATTTATCTCTAAAAATAGTATTTAATCTTAAGGCCTTAATAGGGGCATTTTAAGGATACGGACTTCTTCTTAGAGGTCCTTAATTATTTACCAGTATTATGCTTCTTATTTAGCTTATTATTAAGTTAAAGTGACTTAGTTCTATATAAGGATGTCTATAAAGGACTTCTATATCTCTACTAATTATTTTTAGAGTATGGATATAATACTAGCGGCTGTTATAGGGGCTTTAGGGTTATTCTATATTTTAGAAGGTAGTATATAAGGTTAATGTAATATGGTATTATAGAGTAAGTATAAGCGATAATAATATATAACAAAGTAGGTATTATTAAGCTAGATATATAAACTATATAATAAAGTTAAGATATTATATAAGGAGAGAAGGTAAGGAAACGGGAAGAAAGGATATATATTATTAGTTTAGTTGCTTAGTTAATACATACATAGAGTAAAATAGGATTTAAGTAGCGGTCCTTAGCAGAACTTAGTAGGATTTAGTAAACTTGGCAGAATATAATAGAATGTAGTAGATTACCGTTAAATTGCCATAGATTGCTAGCAGATTGCCATTAGATTGCCGTCTCGCGATTAGTCTCTTCTTACTGCGTTGGTGGAAATAGGTAAATATATATAAGGTATTATAGAGGTGTCCTATAACAACCACTCCACTAATTATATTTACGTTATTAACTTCTTATTTACCTACACACCTAGCCTATTAGCAAGTCTACCGTAGTATTTCCTATAAGGCTTTATTATAAGAAGGTATAAAAACTAAAAGTCTATCTATTACTTAGGATTAATAAAAGGGGTATATAAAAAGGGGTCCATTAAGCTATATATATAGGCTAGAAATTGTTAACCCTCTATTTTTCCTTTATAACAGCTATATAGTACATAGTAATATTATTAAAGCGTTTTGCTATAGGGTTCCTAATCTAGTCTTAGACTATAGTCTTAAACTTCTTCTATAGTAAAGGACTTTTATCCTTAGTACCTAGTCGGCAACAAAACTAGTTAAGTAATTGTCTTTTCTTTTATAAGACTTTTAATAGCCTAGCGCGTGCATTGCTTATAGTTATAGTTAGCGTTATTAACCTTAAATTGGTTCTTAACTACGGTAATCTACCAGTTAAAATGCTATTAGGTAGTGCTACTAATATTAGGCGGTAACCTCTTAACTAGGGCGTTAAGATTTATTCGGTATATACATTTAATACATAACTTATACTCTTTACTAAAGAGACAACTAGAGGACTTTATTAATGTTGGTTATATAAGGGGATATCACATAGCTACGGTTCGTAGATAGTATGATGGTTGTTCTTCTTTTTAATAGGAATAAGGAAAGGGGTGAGGAATTTAAGGTTCCTTACTACGCTAGGGCCACGTCAGTACGTGACAGCAATATACCTGGCGTAACGGCAGCTTGCCTTATTCCCAACACTAGTAACTCTTCTTTTTGTAGTTGCCATCTATATATAGACAAACAGACAGGATGCGACAATACTAGACAGTGTATAACAATACCAAACAATATGCGACAATACTAAACAATATACAACAATACCAAACAATATGCGGCAATACTAAACAATATGCGACAATATGCGACAATGTGGCAGTTGGTAGATAACGTAAAGACGGGTAGGCCGCTAAGGCGCTAGTAGTAAGCGAGCCAATAGCGATTTTCTATCTTAGGGATAGAAAATCTTAATTAGCTAGTTTAAGTTAGGGTCTACAGAATGTTATACTCCTACTCCCTTTTAACCTAACCTTTAACTTATATATATAGAGTGTTTATGTTAACAAACGTTTCTAGAGCCTTGTTTAGGTTTGCCTTTATTATTACGTCTACTGGGTTATCTTAACTATTAATCTATTAAATCTTAAAGAGTTTTTACCGTTTATAGGATTAACAAAGTGCCATAATATTAATTATAAGGCGCTTCTCCTTTATAGTACCAAGCTTAACCAAGCACTTATAGAGGGAGTATAAATCAGTGTATATAATTGTAGGGATAATAGGAAGTTTAAGTTAATCTATAATTATCTTTAGGGTAGTTCTAATTGTAATTACTATATTAACTCCGCTAACTATTCCATATATCTCTAATGCTAAAACACTTCGGGTAACGCGCTTGCTCTTAGTTAAGCTCTAATAAATAAGGTTGCTATGGATTATAAAGTTATTCTCTTTAGTAAACTTATTTGTAATAATAATCTTATATCCTAGCTAGGAGCTAAAATCTTTATTATTTATAAACAATCTATTAACAAATACAAAGAGCTTAGCGGTAGGAAGATTAATAGGCATATAGTATAGGCCCCGGTTAAAATGGTTTATTTACCAGGAAAGGCGTTTATTTAGGGCAAGAACGTCGTCCTTAGTTAGTTCCTGGTGTTAGGCGGCAATAAAGAGATTAAATAAAGCCTTAGGTTAACAGATAGAAGCAATATAAGCTCCGCAAGCACGTTGCTCCATATATCCTTACTTTAAAGAATTAGCGTTAATAATGTTGATTTTCTTACCTTAACCCTTTTGGCGCAGAGCAATAGAATCCTCGTTTAGGGAGAGGATGTATTTATTAAAGAGTAATAGTGTTGTTAAACTAAGCTTTTCCTTTGGCTTTGCTATAAGATTTGCCTTTACTAGCTTATCTTCTTTAAGAGCTAAGAATTGGTCGTCTCCCAAGATAATTATATTATTAGTTTATATGCTAATAATTCCAAATAGAGTTCCTATAGTTGTAATAAGGAAGCAGGGATTGAATATAAAAGTAGTTATTAAAAGCTTCTCTTTATAGTGCTTGCTATAGGTAGCCCACTAGTAAGTTCCTGCCTCTGCAATCCTATATAATGGCTTAAGCACAACTATAATTGTATCTTTAGGATACTAGTAGCAAATTTGCTTTAAAAGGTATACCAATATTAAGCGCTAAAGGTGCGTCTCTAATTGGGTATAGGCTTAAGTAATATCTTATAAATAAACCGCTATTCTATTCTTTATTAAGGAGGGAGCTAGCGTAATAATAACTCGCTAACTAGCTTATTAAATTATAGGAGACTGTATAAGAATTACCTCCTTGCTATTATTATTATAGCCTTAGATAACAAGCCTTAATTTCTTAAATAGGGCGTTAGTAGCTTTGCCTTTAATTTTATTAACTATTTTTAACTTAAAGATGCGAACTCCATTAAACTTAGTAGGGTTATACTTCTTAAATTTAAAGACTCCTCTTATAATAAGACCCTCAATCTCCTACTTGTTAGATACTTAAAAAGGAGCTCCTAGAGTTATAATATAACCTTCCTTTTAAAGCTATTTTGCGAGTTTAAAGTTATCCTTCTCCTTAGCTATTATAAAGGCCATTAATAACTTAACTCTATTTTTAATAGCGGCAATAAATTGCTCTTCAAAATTAATAAGATGTTAGTAATTTTATAATCCCTTCAGGCGACCTCTACCGCGTTATAGTTATAGCGCATCTACTAATATTATATTGGGATCGTAGTCGCCTTCTAGAGTATATTAATTGTGGTTCTCCTCTAGGGCATCTTCTAGGGTATCCTATAAAGGCTCAGAACTGTTATCTTTATAGTAAGGCTTAATAACAGTTAAACGGAATTAAGTGGGTCTATAAGGCATCTAAATAGTGTAAGTCTAGCCATTAATTGCAATAAGTTAATATAGGCCTAACTATCCTCCCTTTTTACGCTATACGCGTACCTTAGACTGGAGTGGTAGATTAAGCGTAGTTAAGGTGTTTAGGCCATTTCTCATTCCTAGTACGTTGTTGACTTAGCGTATAGCGTAGAGATATTATACCTCCTTTATTACCTTATAAATAGCCTCAGCTCGTTATATAATGGAGGGAGATAGTAGAGAATTGTTAGTTATTTAAGGGTAGGCGCTAAAAACTAGTAATATAGATATAAGTCCATCTAGGCCAGCAGAATTATTAACAGCTTTAATAGCTATTTATAAGGTAAGTTCTTCGCTAGCATCCTCTAGTTCTAAAGAGATAATCTTATATACGCGGTATAATAGCGCGTAATATCGCTCTACTTTTTCAACACTATTATATGCCTTAATAGGGACTTCCTTAACCTTAATTACTATTGCCTTTATCTATTATCAAAACTCTATAGATAAGAAGTTCTTTCCTATATTATAGACAATTTAATTAGGGGGTCCTAGGTAGATATTAATCTAGTATAACTAAAGGGTATCCTATACGTTCCTAGCTAATATATCCTTTAAGAATCGTGCGGCTTGGAAGGAGGTTAAGAAGTTAATAATTTAGAGTACTGGCTTACCACTAAGATATATAACGTTAACGATAATACAGAAGTTAAAGTTATAGTTATCTTTAAGGGTGAACTTAAATCGGCTAGGGGACTTCTAGTTTATTTAGCAGTAATAGTAGTACTTTATAAGATGCTTAATTGCCTTAACCTTAACTTTATAGCCTGCTCACTAAAGAACCCTAAGCAATTAATAAATAGATAGGTGGCTAAAACGATAGTACAGTTAGCGTAATTCCAACTTAGTTAAGTGGCTTTAAGCAACACTCTTTTCTAGTTAATAAAGGAGCAACTAGGGGTGACCCCACTTGCGTATAATAGGTACCCAATTATCTCCCTAAATAAGTATATTCTTAAGGTTGTCAAGCCTAACGCCTAACTTATCTATATCTTTAATACAAAATAGAAACAGAGTGTTTGTAGAAATAATATAGAAAGTAATATATCCTAAGGGGGTTTAGACCCTAATTATGCTAAGAGAGATTATAGTACCTTTACCAAAGCAAATTATATATTGGCCTGCCGTTAATTGGTTAATCTAAACAGAGCTATTAAGCTGCTAAAGGGCTCGAACTTAAGGTTTTCCTACTATAGATACTCCTACAGCTCTAATATCCGGCATAATACTATAGAAGATATTCGCCAAGTATCTATTATTAAAGGAAAACGCGGAGCTCTCCTTTAGCTTATTAAAGATATCTAACTTCGTAATAAAATAGAGCATAGATTAGTTATTAAGAACAGTAATAGTTTGTATACTATTTACCTCACCATACTTAGTAAAGTATTGGTTAGGAGAGTAGTCCTTAATTTCTATATCTATAAGAAGCTGTTTAACCTTATTAACCTTACCCTTAAGGTCTTCTATACCTTTATATTAAACTAGGAAGCTTTAGAAGTAGGCTATAGTAACCTTATAATTTCTAACGTTTCTTGCACTCTAACGGAACTTGTTATATACCTCTTTTCGCTTATTAAGGGAGTGTCTAGTTAACTAGCACTTTAGCTTTTTACAAACATAGCACTTCTTCTGGCGATTACTTTAAAATAAACCTCTATAAGGACCTCCACGGTTACCTTATAGTTAATATTAATTGTACCCTCTTCTATATTCCCTACCACGGCCACCATATATTTAATTAGTCCAGTTATAATTATATTGGTTGGGAATACTTGTTTAGGTAGGGTTTTTAGTATAGAGCTGTTAAGATTCTTATATTCGCATTATAGTACCTATAGCGGAGCGTAGCTTAGTATATACTCCTTTAAACGTATCTGTAGGTTTATATAGCGCTAAGTTATACTTAGGAACGCTATGGCATGCTAAAATAACCTAGTCCCTTAGGCTGTTCTCATTTTAGTAGGTTTTAGTAAGGCCATATTAGATTTTCTAGAGTTTATTAAAGAGTAGTTAAAGGCACTCTAAATAAGTCTTTATTAGGTTGGAAGTAATAACTCTCTAGAATATAGTCTCTCGCCATTTAGATATATAAAGTTAGTAATTCTTATTAGTCTTAAAGTAGGCTCTAGTAAGCTAAAGCATTATATTAAAACTATAGTTTTTACCCATAATATGGTTATAATAGAATATTACTACCCGTCCCTTTAACATAATAGAGAAAGCGTAATAGTACTAGTGGCGTTAAATTCTAACCTTATTACAACAGTTATAAAAGACCTGTAGTTTTACTTTAAGCATATTATACAGTTCTCCTCTAAACTTCTTCTCTTTGTCTAAATATACCTTTATCAGATTCGTAACTTCTTATAGTAAAGGCTCACCGGTTAGCTGGAGTGGAGGAGGTAGAGGCAGAGCAACTCTAAGTAGGAGGGCACCTTTAGGTAGGAGAGTAGCTCTAGGTAGGGGGTTAGCGTTTTAGGGGTTTTAATACAAATTAAAGTTGCCTTCTAAAGAATATAGGTTGTTTTTAGGTTTCTGTAGTTAACGTATAATCTTAGCTTCTATCCATATTGGTTCTTCTATACTAGTAATAACGGCCTAAATATTACTAGTAATTAGGTTACTGTTCTTAGCAATATATACCCTATTCCTATAGAGGAAGTCTTAAAAATTCTAAATAATATTAACGTTGCCAAGTGCCTAGGTATCAGCAGTCCATCCTATAAAATCCTCCCTAAAATACTCCCATAGTTATAAATTAGCGTAGCATCTATTTTGGTAGAATATAATATAGTATAGAAGAAAGCTGTTAACTTATTTTATAGTATAAGTTATTATATTAAAGGCGAATTCATCCCAATCTTTATTAATAAGTTTTGCGTGCTTAGCTACCCCTAGTGGTAAGAAGTCTTTCCAGTTATTTAAAGTAGGCGTAGCCATGTTTTTAGAGGAAGGGAAGTGTTATTAGTATAGGGATTGTTATTTAGTACGCGTTTATAATATATATTTGTCGTTTAGTACGCGTTTGTGGTTTGGTACGCGTTTATAATAAGAATTTGCGATTATAGGGCTTAGGACCAGTTCTGGCCTTAAATCGCGAAGACTCGTAAAGTGTGTTATTCTACGTAATGGACACAAGAATCCGTAATCTTAGAAAGGCTTAGGACTAGTTCTAGCCTTTTAGATCCTTAGATTTGTGGAAGAGTTTTATTTAAAGTTTAGGACCAGTTCTAACCTTAAAAGACAGCTTCCTCTAGCACAAGTAGCACTGGTATAGTAGCTTGTCTCTTCTTAGTGATACCTAGCTGTTCTATAGTATAATAGTAAAGTTAACCACTAATCAGTGTTGGTTATATAAGGGGATATCACGTAGCTACGGTTTGTAAATAGTATAATAGTTGTTCTTCTTTTTAATAGAAATAAGGAAAGGGGTAAGGAACTTAAGGTTCCTCACCACGCTAGGGCCACGTCAGTACGTGACGGCAACATGCCTAGCGTAACGGCAGCTTGCCTCATTCCCGACAATTAAATTAATAATACTCTATAAGTTGGCTATTTTCTTAGCCAGCTTATCTAGCTCTTTTATATTAGTAGTATTTAGTAAAACGCTAGTAATCTTACTAAGCTCCTATTAAGCCCAGGTATATAAGTTAAACTAGTATTTAGTATTTATAGGTGGCTAACTATTTTAAGGTTTAGAAGATGGCTTAGATTCTACTAGTATATTTCTAGCGGTTTTGTCTATACTAGATTCTAAGGCATTTAGTAGTTATATTATTAGCATATTACCATTAGGTATAAGTGTCTGGTTTTTTTTAAAGATATTATAAAAAAATTAAACCGGCTATTCTCCTAAGGGGATTAATAAGGATTTAAATATAAGGTAAGAATATAGATAGGGAGTCCAATTAATAGAATAATAGGGTATATTATATAGATAGACAAATCCTTAAGGAAAAAGAAGGGATCTGTGTACAAGGTAAGAAAGGGTTTTCTCTTAGTATATATAGCGCACGTGCCTTATAGGCTAGTTCCCCTAGGTCGTCTCTAGGTCGCCTATACCTTATAGCTATATAACTATCTACTTAAATTTTACTTAACAAAAATTTAAAGTATATATCTCTCAATAATATAGCTCTAATTAAAAGTATTATTTTATTAAGTATTACTAAAAGACCTAAAAGAAGGCCTTTTAATAAAAATAATTAAATTTCGGTGGTATATCTTTAGTATTTATTTATAAAATCCATATAAAGGCTATAACTCTTTTTAGGTTAAAAATAGAGCTTTAATAAAGGGTTTAAGCGTTAAATAAGCTAATAGTAATTAATTTAATAATATAGCTATCCTAAAGAAGCCTTATAATATATATTAAATAGCTTAAGGTCTTTATAATAAGTATATACTTAATTAAAAGATTTAGTTACTTTTATAAAAAATAACTTAATAACTTTAGAGTCCTTATAAAGGCGATATATATAGACGCTTAAATATATGGCTTGTAATTGTAACTTAAAACCCTTAAAAGTCCAAATTTTTATAAATAGATAACAGTAGATCTAAATATAATATTAAAATATATAGATTTAACTAACTAAGCTACAGAGGAAGCAGAGGAAAAAAAGGCTAAAATAAGGGTAAAGGAGTCAAAATTAAAGCCTTAAAATGCGCTAGATAGAAAGACCAAAGCCAATATACTAAATAGTATATAGAGGCAAATAATTGATTTGATTTAGTTAAGTATAAATAGCTTTTAAGGTAATGTGGCCGATTTAGTAAAGTAAATAAGTTTAGGGGGTAACCAAGCTCTAGGGTCCGAGCTTAGGATATAGAAATTAATAAACTAATAGAACACAAATATAAGAATAACGCCTAAATAGTAGATATAATAAAAGTAATTTAAATAGAAAAACGGTAATATAAGAATATTATACTCGCTAAATATGAAATTTGTAATAATTAGTTATACTATTATATATTTATTCTATTTATTGCCTAATTTAGTCTCTTTTCTAGTTTTATGTAGAATTCTACCTTATATTTATAGAAGAAAACCTTAAGTATATCCTTTTAGCTAGTCTTATGCACTCCGCCTATGGCTAGCCTATTTACCTTTATAATATATCTACCTCTTATACTATGATTTTAAGGTATCTTAAAAGGTCTAAGGAGAAGTAGGAGGGTTTAGTAATTCGCCTATATACTACCTTTAGCTTAGTAGAGGTATTTAGTCCCTAAGGGGCTAAAAGGGGGTATATTGTCCTATATTATCTAAAACTAGTAAAGAACTCCTTAACCTATAAGCTATTATACTACTATATAACGTAGTTAACGGGGTTTTAACCGCTACCCTAGTTATAACCATTTGGAACTTTTGTTAGTTATTTACCACTAAATTAGCATTTTGGCTAGTTTTGATTTTCTAAATAGTTATAACTAAGGTAGCGGTCAAAACCCCATTAATTACGTTATAGGCCCCTACTTATAAAAAGTATTTAGGTAATATTATTTATAAGGGAGTTAAGCCTATTAAATTGTAATGGGACTAGCCTAGTTATAGTAGGAATATCTTAGTAAAATACTTAATAGATAACTATCTAAAACTGTCTATAACTATTTACAACTATCTATAACTATTTACAACTATCTATAACTATTTACAACTATCTATAACTATTTACAACTATCTATAACCATCTATAACTATTTATAACTATTTATAATTATCTACTATAATTTACTATTTTTTACTAGCACTATAACACTAAAGTCTATTAAAGACTATATATATATATATATATATATATTAACTACTAATACCCCTAACTATTTAATTACATAATTCTCTTATTATTCCTTTTTCTTTTTTATATAATATCTTATTCTCTATAAAAGCTATATACCCTTAAATTTAGATAGAATTTATATTATTCCTTTAAATCTTCCCTAAAGCCTCTTTATGTCCTTATACTATATTATATTAAAATAACTACTATTAAAAATAGTAAATAAACCTAAACCCCTTTTAATAACTATAAGTATTATATCCCTAATTAGGGAATAGTTAACTATAATATAATAATTCTTTCTAGATACCTTAGCTTAGTAGTATGCTATACTAAAAGCCTAATATTAATAATTAATAAAAGCACTCTATAAAGAACTCTATAATATTAAAGCACTTTTATTAAAAACCCTAATAATAATACTTATAAATAAGATTAAAGTAACTATATTTAAACTTAGCCTATTAAATATAAATACTAAACTAGTAATAGTAGCTTAACTTATATATATAATAAACCTAATATTTATTATAAAATCTAAAAATCTTCCTAACCCTCTAATATTTAATAGAAATTAAAATAATCTATATCCCTTTATAACTAAGCTCTATCTTAAACTTTTAATAAACTATAACTAATACCCTATTAAAGCTAGTAAGGTTAGCTATAGAATATCTTATTTAAGTAAAAAATACTATATAAACTATAGATCTATTCTTCTATAATAGCATCTTTATTAATTTTAAAATCTCTATCTCCCTATTAGAATAAATATATAATAACGCCAGCTATAAATATATAGCTATTACTAAACTTAAAAACCTATAATAATAGAACTAAGGCTTTACTAGCTTCTTTTTAGAATTTTTAGGCCTTATTAATGAACTAAATTAGAATAAAGCCGCTAGAGTTACTGCCCTTTAATAAGCTATTTTAGATAAAATTGGAGCCTAATTAGTAGGTAGAGAACTACTAAAAAAACTTATCTAAATCTACTATAATAAATTAATAAATTAATAAGGACCTTTAATATAATAAACAGACTTATTCTCTAAAGTTAACTATACCTTATATTTAAAACTCTATAAAACTAGTATATACCCTAAAGCGTAATCTATTTTTAAAACCTAAAAGCCCTATATATAACCCTATAGACTTTAATACTACTTAATCTTATATACCCTTAGGAACTAATAAATAAAGAACTTAAGCTATAAATAGAGAATGCTTTAAATACGGTCAAAAAGGGTATATTTAAAGGAATTATTAAACCTACTCTTTTAAAAAAGTCCGCTATAGTTCCTTCTAGTCCTTAAATTATACTTAGTTACTATAAAGTATCTTACCTTTAATTAACTTAGAAAATAAATTATCCTAGAGCTAAGTTGCGCCTTAAGATAAAAAGTATAAGAGTATAAGTATCTAGGCTCTTTCCACGCTAATATATAATATAATTCCCTTAATATACTTAGTAAAATTTAAATACTTAAAAAATAGAAGGAAGTATAAATCCTAATAAATAGCGGGGCTACTAGTATAGGCTTTATTAATATAAACTATATAAAAACTTAATACCTAAATTTAAAGAAACTTAATAGGCCCTAAGGCCTATAAGGCTTTAATAGTAAACCCTTAATATATAGCAAACTAATATACTATACTCTAGTAAAGATATAAATAGGTAAATACCTTAAATATATTTCCTTATTTATAATATCCTTAAAGTAATATAAAGTTATACTTAGATATAGATAGCTAAAGCAACACAACCCCTTAATTAGTTAGATTAAAGAAATACTAAAGTTCTATATAACTTACTACTAAAGTTATTACTTAAAAAACCATTTGCTCTATAAATATATATATAACTATTTAAATTTAATATAATATAAATTACCCTTACTATAAGCCTTAAACCAAAATAATAAAGCTATAACTACTAATTATAGTAAAGAATATAAAGATATTATATTAAACCCTCTTAAAATTTATATAATATAGGCCGCACCTTTTATCTTATTAGTAAAAAGACAAGATTATAAAATCTTTACTATAACTATAGAAGATATTAAAAAAGCACTAAAACTAAAATAATATACTAATCCTTAACCTCTTATACCTAGAAAGTACTATAATTTAATTAATAAGTTTAAAAAACAATTTATAGACTAACTAGCCCTATACTAAAATAAGTATAATTTTAAGATAGGACTTAAGCCTAGTATAACACTAAAATTTAGTCCGCTATATAGTATATTATAAAAAGAACTGCTTATAATATAATAATACCTTAATAAGTATCTAGAAAAAGGATTTATTTACCCTAGTTAATTTCTATTTACCTTACCTATACTATTTATTAAAAATCTATGTCATGGGGCGGGGGCAGCGGCTACAAGACGTATGTATTCGAGGAGTCTATAAAACGTTACGCGATCGATCGTAAGGGTCGAGGGCGTAAGGAGGTGATATACCTACGCGTAGCTGACGTAAGCTGTACGCGAGGTGTACGCAAGGGCACGGGGCTCTCCTATAGAGGCCCCTACGGTGGGGTTCCGTGACACTACCCCCCCTCTTATAGAGGCGGAGCTCCGGCGACGCTGTGGTTACTATATATATATAGAAGGGACGCTTAAGGTATAGAGAGGAAAAAAAAAAAAGGGGGGTATCGCTAAAGGCTTAAAACAACGTTATGTAATAAGGCTTGGCACCTAAGAATCCGACCAATCAGACAACTTTAACCGCCGGTTAAAGTTCCTGGACATCTCAACAATATTCCGGTCACGTGATCGTACTTTACCGTTATATAATGGCAACTTGCGGCAATCTGACGGCAATTTGCCCTTACATAGTAATATTCAACGGTTGAACTCTATAAGGGCTCCTATAGAGGATTAGGTATAAAATCTCTGCTTAAGCCCAGTTTCTGTGGGTTTGCGTAGTGGAAGTCGCTAATTAGGTCCTTTACATTTTTAAAGTCTTCCCATAGTTGCCATTCTGGCTAATCTATGTTAAATCCTGTATAGATAGCTCTGTAGTAGAGCTATCGTCCTCTGCCTTTGCCAAAGTATTTAGAGTTAATAATTCGTTTAATGGTCCACTCCTTATAGTTCTCGTCTTCATTCTTGTCTTAAATTAGTACTAGTAGGGGTTCAGGCTATGTCTATCCCAGTAAGGGGTTAGGCTGGTGAAGGTATAGTAGCTATAGGTAAAATATAGGCTATATCCTATAGTTAGCTAGGGCAGGCGGGAGCTCTAGCTTGTATACGGCTCCCCTATTAATAACTTATTTAATTGGATAGGGGCCGAGGTTCTTATAATTAAGTAACTTTATAGGCCTCTATATAGAGATGTTGCGTGTATCTAGCTATACCCAGTCGCCAACACGCATCTCTGGTGGCGGCGTTCTATAATAGTCGGCGAAGTAGGCCTGCTTTGCTTAAGCCCAGGCCATTTCTCCCTTATAGTAGTCGAGTAGATTTTTCATATGGTCTGCATGCTGGTCAGCAAGTAGCATCTTAAGGCGTTTTCCATATAGCAGTTTCTTATTAATAGGTTCTGGTAGTTCTATGCCGGATTGGGGGTGATATCCCTTATTCGCGAAGAATGGGGTAAGTCCTATAGTAGCTAAGACGTGGTTATTCGCTGCGAATTTACCTAGTAGGAGGTAATCCACCCGGTTATTTTAACTATAGGCAACTACCTATTGTAGGTATGCTTTTATGCTAGCATTAGCGTTTTCCGGTTGCCCAGTAGTTTTATAGTGGAAGGATATAGACATCTTAATAGAGATACTAAGGCGTTAGCAGATTCGTCTCTATATATTAGAGCCAAACTATGTGCCTTAGTCGGATATAATCGAGTCAGGTAACCTATATAATTAGTAGATTTCACAAAGGAAGGCGTTAATAATGTTGCTAACAGCTACGCCTTTAGTTAGGACGTAGTGGCGCTCTTTTATTAGTTAGTATATTATCATAAGGATGTTCTTATAGGTACGGCCGTGTTAGTTATAGGGTGGTAGGTCAATAACGAAATCTATAGCAATATCTACCCATCGTCGTATAGGTACTGGTAGAGGGTGCAGTAGTCCTTAGTACTTTATATTAAAGGCCTTAGCGCGCTTACAGCTATAGCAGGCGCCTATAAAGCGTTTAACTAAGTCTATTATTTTAGGCCAGAAGTAGTATCGGCTAAGAAGCTTATAGGTTCCTCCTCTACCTAGGTAGCCGCTTAATCGGAGGTCATAGGCCATTTAGATTAGTTACTGTTATAGATTTTCTAAGTTAGGGATAAATAGACGGCCTCTATAATAGAGCCTATTCTCTTTTATTTCTAAGGCTGCCATATTAATCTGGCCTAAGCTTTAGAGGTTAGTCAGCAGCATACGGGCGCTGGCGGTCTTTGCGGCAATAAGTTAACACAGTAATGGGTTAACAGAGGTGTTATATGCCATAGTAATAAACTTATTAATTTTAGGAGGTAATTCTAGTTCTATAGTATAGAGCTAAGGTATAATTGGCTCTATTATAGGTAGCATACCTAGGGCCAAATTCCGTGCTTTTAGGATCGTCTATTATTGGAACTAGTTGTGGGGGTCATCTTTAGACTAAGGAAAATCTTATAAGCGGCGTATTAGGCTATTAGGCTTAGTACCTTATACCCCTAGCCTATATACGATTTTAAAGTTAAAACTAGAGAGGAACTCGTTCCAGCGTGCTTAGTATTAGTTTAGCTGTTTTATAGTTATAAAGTACTCAAGGTTGCGATAATCCGTAAGGACTTTAGTTGGCTGGTTAGGTTCTACTAAGGAGAGTTCCGGTTAGAATTCCTCAAACACTTATATAATTGCAAGAAGTTCCTTATTATAGATCTTATAGTTATATTCTTATAGTATAAGCTTAGACGAGTAGAATGCGACTAGGTAGAGAAGACCATTGTTACCCATCTAGGAGAGGATGCCTGCGTTAACGTAGTCTAAGGAGTTAGTCTTAAGATAAAGTTATTATCCTAGTATAAAATAAGCTAGGATAGGTGCTTTAGTAAACATGTCTTTAAGGTCTTGGAACGCCTTCTTACATTTAGGCGTTTAGATAAAACGTAAATATGTTTTTCTTCCTTTTATGGAAAGGCCCTTCGTTCGCATTATTGCTATAAGTGGTACTACAACACCCGAGAAGTTGTATATGAATTTTTAATAGAAGTTAGCGAAACCAAGAAAGGCTTATACGTCCTTAATACAGTTAGGGGTTTGCTATTCTGTAATTATATATACCTTCTTAGGGTCCATACAGACACCCTTAGTAGTAACAATTAGTTTAAGGTATTTTACTTTTATAACTAAGAATTCGCACTTCTTTAGATTAATATAAAGTCCTACATCTCTAAGGCGCTATAGGACCTTTTAAACGTACTCAGTATGCTTAGAAGGGTTATTACTATAAATAAGTATATTGTCCAGGTACGCAGAGCAGAAGTCATCAAGATAGTCTCATAAGGCGTTATTAATATAGCTTTAGAAGCTGCCTGGGCCGTTGCATACGCTAAAGGGCATAATGGTATATTCAAATTGGCCAAAACGCAATGCGAATACGGTTTTCCATTTATTACCTTCCCGTATTCGGAGGTAGTTAAAGGCGGCGATAATATTAAGCTTGGTATAGATTTTGGCTTGGCTAAGCCGCTTAAGAGTCTTACGTATAAGTGGTATAGGGTATTAGTTCTTAATTGTAATAGCATTAAGTCCTCTATAGTTAACGCAGAATTAAATACCTCCTCCTGGCTTCTTAGTAAGGAGGATAGGGGCGGCTACTAGGGACATACTAGGACGAATAAACCCTTTATTAAGGTGCTTGTTGATATACTTTTTAACAACTAGAAGTTCGTCTTTTAATATTAGGTAGGGTCTCTTATAGGGTAGCGTTTTTTCTTGTTTAATATTAATGGCATAGTCATTAGGTTAATATAGGGGGAGTATATCTACGCTCTTTTATAAGCACACGTTAATAAAGTTATAATACCTCTTAGGGAGGAGCTTGCGGAGTTTCTTATTAGTAAGTCCTTTTTTAAGCTTCATAAACTTCTTAAAGTCTAAGGGTGAAAGTCCGTAGAGTTCTACAGGGGCATTATTTTCTGGGAGGTCAACTATGTCTATCCTATTACTGTAGAGGACGTGGTCCTGTTCTTTATTAAGCTTATATAGTCATAATCAGGAGGCTGTGGTAACGGTCCAGCCTTTCCTATGTGCTATGCGGTAGAAGGCCGCGGCACTTACATAGTAGCAGTTGGTTGTGGGTAGAGTAATAAGGGGTTCCTTAGGTTAGTATCCTAGGGAGTAGGTAGAGGCGGCTGGGCCATATCCTAGGCAAGTCTCTCTACAGTATTTAAAGTTAAAGGTTACTTCTCTCTTTTTCCAGTTAATGGCGGGGTTGTGTTATTCAAGCTAGTTTATTCTAAGGATAATAGGGTAGTTAGCAAGTGGTATAATATAGGCCTAGAGCTCTTTCTGGTGCCCGTTTATATCTAGGTGGAGTTGTGCCATATAGGTAATCTTCTGTGCGGTATAACTACCGTCGGCGAGTTATAGGGCGTGGGCTTTAGTAAGGAGTAAGGTAGGTAGGTTATAAGTGCGCATAAATTAGGTATCTATAAATTTATTAGTAGCTCCGCAATCAATCATGGAACGGCTTTTGTATTGTTTTTTAGCAGTAATTCCTATTATAGGTAAAACTATCTATTTCCATCCATTTATCTTTACTGAGTCATCTATTAAGTAGGCCGATATGTAGATCCCCTTATTATTAGGGCGTCCTAACCTGCGACTTAGGGCTGGGACTTGGCGTTTTCCGTTTTAGTATCTAACTCTACTGCTATTACTGCGTCTTCGTCTTGTACGGTAGTGGCATATAGCGACGTATTTGGTGTTTAAGGTACTAGGTTAGGTATTAGGTAGCAGCTACTAAACCTAGCTATTAGGCAGTTTAGGCTATAGCTATAATAGCCTTTTTAACGGTATCTATAGCAACGCCTTAGCTTCCGGAGTAGCTCGCGTTCTCCGTCTAGTAGCTTCTATAGGAAGGTTGGTATGGAGAGGTTAATATTAGGACCAGTAGTATTACTTAGGGTAATAGGCGTTGGTGGTTTAGTAGGTCCGGAGGGCTTCTATAGGGAGGTCTTTAGGCGGGGGTTTGCAGTAGCGATCTAATTTAGTTATTGTTTAATCTTCCGTATAGCTGCTACCATATCATACACATTATTATAGTTGTGGCTGGCGGCTGCGTAACTAAGGCGATAAGTAACTTTTTTAAGGAGATCTTCCTGGTCTTTAGTATTATCTTAGGCGAGGGCTCTAGTGTATTCCTAGAATTTGACATAGAACTCGTCGAATAATTTAGTAGGGCTCATCTTTAGGGCACGTAGTTTAGCTCGGTTGGTGGCTAGTAGGTCGTAGTCGCGGTATATTAGGTTGAGGTTGTTAAGGACTTTTTAATAGGACTGCCACTTCTAGGGGCCGTTAGTCTCCCATTAGGCGAAGAGTCTATTAAATAGTGTATCCTTTGTTCGCCTAATAATGTAGCCAATCTTAGTGTCTTCTATAGGAAAAAGGCAGGCGCTCTAAGTTAGTTTCTCGCGGATTTGCATCTTCTAGTAGCTATATTCTTTGCGGTCTCCCTAGAAAACTAGGGGATCCGGGTAACATATATTAGACCTTACGGTAGCAGCTTAGGTTTGGTTGTTGTGGCTTTTATTATCGCTTTAGTAGGGGTTCCCGTTAGGTAAGGCTGCTTAGCGCTAACCCTCCGTCAAGCGTCGAGTAGGTGAAGTTACCGGGGGCGTAGAGACTTGAGTAGCATTATATGCAGTAGAGAGGTGTCTGGCGTTATTATAAATATGCTCGTTAAGCTAAGATTATAGGTATTTAATTGTGCCTTCTCTTTTAGTAACTGTAGCAATAAGTATAATCTCAGCCTTCTTTAACTATTAGACGTCGCGTTTAGACATATAGAGGTTGTCTTTAGTTTCTTAACACGTGTTATCAGCGAGCGCCTCGCGAGCTTATAGGTCTTGGATAATATCGTAATCTTAGGCAGCACGCATCTCGGCTTATATAAGCTTTAGGTGGTAGTTCTATAGAAGGCGGTAGCATTTGTTAGGTTCTCGTGCTACCATTTTTACAAACGTCTCGGCGTCTCGTATTTCGATTTCAATAGGTGGTAGCCCTTCCGCTTGCTTGTCCGTAGTTGTGTAGTTAATAAAAGATGAGACATTATTGGTGTCCATCTTCTTAGGGGTTAGGGCTGATAAATTAAATTCTCCTAGGATTAATTAGTGTCGTAGGTTAAGTGTAGGTACTAGATTGTTCTTTAGGTTTAACATGGTGGCTAGTAAGGAATATCATCTTACTATTATAGGTTCCTTAGAAGTATAAAGTGAGGTAACTCGTAGACACGCTGCTTCTGGCAGCGCCTGCAGTATTACAGAGATATAGAATTGGTTGTAGGCTAAGCGTCGGTGGTAAAAAGGCGCAACGTAATGTCACGGGGCGGGGGCAGCGGCTATAAGACGTATGTATTTAAGGAGTCTACAAGACGTTACGCGATCGATCGTAAGGGTTGAGGGCGTAAGGAGGTGATATACCTACGCGTAGCTGACGTAAGCTGTACGCGAGGTGTACGTAAGGGCACGGGGCTCTTCTATGGAGGCCCCTGCGGTGGGGTTCCATGACAATCTAAAAGGAGGCTTAAGATTCTATATTAATTATTAAGCTCTAAATATAATTATAATTTAAAACTAATATCCAATTCCCTTAATTTAAGAGACGCTTAACTATTTAGTAAAGGTATAGTACTTTATAAAGCTTAATATAGTTACTACCTTTAATAAAATCTATATATATAAAGGAGATAAAAAGTAAATAGCTTTTTATATATAATAGGGACTCTTTAAATACCTAATAATACTATTTAGTATAAAAAACGGTCCTAGTATGTTTTAGTAATATATTAATAATACACTTTATAAATTTCTTAATATATTTATTACCGCATAACGTATTCTATTACTAAGTGTCCGATATCACCAAGTGTCTAATAATTTCTTGGCACAACCAACTTAAGTAATAGAATCCTCATTATTACTACCAAAACTATCTAAAAATATATACTAAGTACTCGCCTTAGACTTAGGAGAAGACTCCCTATCTTTTTAATATATTTATATATTATGCCCAGTCTTACCGCATTTCCTATAGTAATCTTAAGTCGCAAGTGCCCTATCCTGACTATTATTACCACCACCTCTTTAAGCCTTTTTAACCGCCACTAACACTTTAAAAACTATTTAATTAGCTATTATACTAAACTCTAATATACCACTTATTTAA
>Ga0307507_10003923_pt1 | contig 27496 bp, 6 predicted proteins | sample 7_EM_MG_FD_207223 | JGI IMG/M metagenome (GOLD analysis project Ga0307507, IMG submission 207223) | Populus trichocarpa ectomycorrhiza microbial communities from riparian zone in the Pacific Northwest, United States - 7_EM | ecosystem: Host-associated > Plants > Roots > Unclassified | place...
AAACTAGCGATATATACCCTTTCTTCCCGTTTCCTTACCTTCTCTCCTTACGCAACGTCTTGACTTCATCACACAGTTCATATATATAGCTTAATAATATCTACTTCGCTATATATTATCACCACTTATACTTACTCCGTGACACTAACGGTTTATTAATAACCTCTCCGCCTTAGTCTTACCCCTTATAGCCTTAACCTAAAAGGACAAAGTATAACAGTGCAGTGTGGGTAAATTGAATGAGCAACTTGATTCTAAATCTATGGAAATCAGGTGGTATATATACATAAAAGGTGTAGACAATAAGGGGTAATTGATTGAGTTATTTGACCGAGTCAGTGACCGAGTTGGTGAGCGAGTCAATATGCAGGCGAGTCAGATTGGCATTCTGGCGGTGAATGGGTAGTCGGTTACACACCCCCCTAGATTTAACGGTGTAGTCAAAGCTATAAACAATAAAATGAAGGTAGAGACTATACCAAAATAGGAAATTTCAGATACAATTTAGGAGTAATAAAGGGATAGGGTGATGTTCAAGAGTCTTTATTAGATGATGTAGTAGCAATTTAATGTCGAATATCCACCAAATTTAGTTGCTTTATCCATGCCTCGTACCTTTGACGGGGTAGAATCTTGGTAAGGCCGTTGGCAGGCATTTTGTCTGTAGGGACCCACTGTACGTCGATCTTTTTATCTTGGACTTCCTGTCTGAGCCAATGCTGATGGACATTGATATGTCGTAGCTTGGTATTAAGCTTTGGTGTATCCTGTCTTAGGAGTCATATAGTCTGCATATTGTCGCATAGTAGGGTAAAATCGCGTTCTAAATTAAGACCGATTGCCTTAAAGAAATGCTGCCACCAGATGATTTCAACAGCAGCTATAAACAGGGAGAGAAGCTCCGCTTTAGTAGTTAAGCGAGTTACTAATCGTTGTAGGGTTGCCTTCCAATTGATTAGTCCTCCAAATAGCATAAAAAGGTATCCTTAAGAGCTCCGTCTAGTCTCTTTATAGTCCGCAAATGCTGCGTTGGATGCTCCGTAAAAGGTAACGTCTTCTCCTTTAGGGTTTCTGAAGTAGACGTGTGCTCCGAATACTTCGCTAGAGTATTTAATAGCTGTAGATTTTGTTCCAAGGCAATAGGTAATGGCTTGGTTTGATGCATTAAGGTGCTTTTAATTTAGATTGGTGAGAAATTCGGCCAGCTTAGAATATATCTTCGCAATATTAGGTCTTTTAAATACGGCAAGGTGCGCAAGAGAACTAACCCGTTGCTAATAGGCTAGTGTTCTTTAAGGGTTTGTCTGCTGGTCGGACGGAATTAGTTCTTTGGCGGGAAGTAGTGACTTAGGAAATCTTCCTAGTTGAATATTGAATTGACTGGCTACCTTTTTAATATAGGAATCTTGGCAGAGCCAGAGCTTTCTGCTTGCCCGATCTTGTTTAATTTGAATTCCTAGGAACCATTATAGGTCTCCTAGTGCACGGATCTTGTATTAATGTAGAAGTTTGGCTTTAAATTCTTTGAGTCTTTGAAGGTCCTTTTTGGCAAATAGAACGGCGATATCGTCTATATAAAAGAAGACAATAAGTCGTCCATTGGTGTAAAGGCAGTTCGTACCTAGGACAGGCTTTAACCCAAATTTGGCCAGTGTATTTGTAAGCTCTTTATACCAAAGTAGTAGTGAGACCTTCAACCCGTATAGCGCCATGAGTAGCTTTAGGATATGTCCGTTTTGATTAAAGCCTTCTGGGCAGTAACAGTAGACTGGCTTGTCTAGTCTTGCGTTTGTAAATGCGTTTACAGCGTCATACTATTAAATCTCCAAATTGAATGCAGCTGCTATAGCCATAAGGGCACGGAATATTCGAGCAGCTAGGGTTGCTGTATAGGTCTCTTCCTCAGTAATCTGTAGGTCTCCGCGGACGCATAGTTGAGCTTTTAGCTTTTGTAAGTAGCCGTCGCTGTCGAACTTGTATTTGAAGACCTATTTTAGTGGAAGGATCTGCTCGTTATATACTTCTTCTTTTGGTATAGTCTCGAATGTCCCTCGGCGTTTTAGGTCATTGTATTCTTTTTCTATAGCCTTTTAAAAGCCGGTAGTTAAAGGGTGCTTTCTTAGCTCTTTTAGGTTCCTTGGTTCAGGAGGAAGATTATCTCTATACAGGGAGGATCTAGTTTGGTTAATGTCTTTTACTAGTCCTGTGGCAAAGCCAGCGTAGTAACCAAATAGGGTAGGTATATTGGCTAGTGCTGCTGCGTACGCTTGACGTCGAATTCGTTTGGAACCTTCTGGTAGGACGAGGTCGGCAGAAGGATCGGCCGAGACCTCGTTAGCTCGTGGAGCTGTATTCGACGGTTCTGGCGAACCTGGCTGGGTAGGAATTGCTTTAATTGTATCTAGGATATCGTCTTGAAGTCCTCCCAGTGTGGTGTTTGTTTCTGGCAGATCCGGAGATACCGTTCTGCTAGGTGTCGGTAGCTGTTCGATGTCCTTTGTAGAAAGCTCTGCTGAGTTATTTAATGTAGTCGTTTAATCTATATTTGAGGTAGGTTTATATAAGATAGATTCATCCTTAGATTCGTCCTTGTGGAGAGGTTCTGGTAGACTAATCGCCTAGATAGTGTCTTCTAATGCTTCCCTGAGTAGGTAATCGATGTTTTGACCCTTGGGGTTATAGAACAAGGTCTTATTAAATGTAACGTCTCTGGTTTAAATGACTTTGTAAAGACTTAGAATCCAGATTTAATAGATATTTGTTAAATTATAGCTGACTAGGTGTCCAATTAATGCATAAGGAGCTAGCTTGTCTCCCTTTCTAACTTGTTTATTCAGCGTATAGGTCTTATAACTGTATTCGTGCATATGGGTAAGTAATGGTAGCTTACCGTAGGCGACCTTATACGGAGTTTTCCACCCTAGTTATTTATTTGGTGTTTGATTAAGTGTATAGCTAGCAGCAAGGAAGGCTTCTAGTCCTAGAGATGGGGGTAAGGATGCTTCCAGCTACATAAACCTTAATCGTTCTATAAGGGTTCATCCAGATTGTTCTGCTCCACTATTTTGTTCTTTGGTGTATGGTGCTCAGCATTTAAAGGTAATGCCTTCGTCTATATACTACGTATCTAGGGTGTCTTCCGTTTATCCAAATACTTGTTCGTTATCGCTCTAGAAGAAGATAATGTCTTAGTAAAATCGTGTCTTGATTAAGCGGTGAGTCTTATAAATGGTAGGTAGGACGGTAGCTTTGTCCCCATTCTTAGCGGTATACACAAAGTTAAATTTGGAATACGTGTAATAGAAATACATAATATATCTATTACCGTTGTACCCTAGTACTCTGAGGTGGATAATATTAAATGCTAGCCGTTTAAATGGTTAAATGGCTGGAAATTTATGTTCTTATCTTTAAGAGATCTGCTGCGTGTGCTTTGCTAGTAAGCAAACTTTATATTTAATTTTAAGTGGTGCTTATTTGTTAGTTTTAAATTTGGTTAGCTCTACGCCAATAACATACTTAGGAAGCTGCGCAATAGTATTAGGTCCTATATAGCCGAGAATCTTGTGCCATCTTGTAGCTGTGGCTCCGATTGGTTTACGGGCCATTCGGCTTGGTTGAAATCTTCCTATTAAGAAGGTTGATTAAGTTGTTGAGTCTAGGGTATTTTTAGGCTCTCTGTGTATTAGTGCCTAGTGACCCCCTAGTCGTTTCGCATAGTAGATTGTTTTGCCAGTTGCTAGATGGTATAGCACATTTCATCCTGAGTTGAAATGGATGTTGTTATTAGTAGCTCTTAAAAGTGCTATAATATTTATAAAAAAGGTAGGTGTAAGTGCTATATAGGATAGCTTTATTTTTGACTTCCTAGTAGGTGTATTAACAGTAATGGTTACTGTTCCGTAGGCTTGAATTTTTACGAAATTTCCACTAGCAATTAGGTAGTCGTCTTCTGCTGCTAGGTATAAGAAGGTAAAGTCTTCTTTATTATTGCAGACGTGGGTATCTGCACTAGGGTTAAGTATCCAGGTATTCTAGAGTTTAAAAGGAGTTTAACCAGTACTAAACACGGCAGCATAGCTAGTCGGTTTGGTAGAAGGTAAGGTTTTAGAATTAAAATTAATTATAGATTCTGTGCTCTAATTGTTCTCCTTTACTTCCTGTTCTCTTTTTTAAATTTGGTTGACGATGCGTTTAATTTAAGGTATAGATAAGATAGCTTTATCTACTTTCTTCTAGACATCTGCCCTTGGTCTCCATCCTTAAGGGCGCTTATACTTAGCGATATAATAGCAGTTATTAAACCAATGTACGATGCCGTATATGCATTCCTTATGCCATTTTAAATTTGAATTTAAATTGCTGTTGGAATTAGAATTGCTATTAGAGTCTGAATTGGAATTGTTTTAAAGGGTTATAAATGTAGAGTTATTGGCAGCTAAGGTAGACAATGCTTGCTATATGCGGTAGTGCTCCTTGAATTCCTTAATGAGGTTAATAATGGATAGGGCCTCTTTGTCCTTCCGTTTTTTTTAAATAAGATTTACTTCTAGTGCTCCTGCGAAGCTAGAAGAGATGGGTTTGATTACTTGTATAAAATCATAGTGTGGCCTAAAGCCTTGTATATCTAGAAGCTCCAATTCCTCTGCCAGCTTGTAGACGCTTCTCTAGCTATTTAACCATTTTTTGATGCTCTGCTTTTTGTTATAGGCTTTAAGAGCCGTGTATTAATTAAGGACGTCGCGCTTTTAACCTGAGGTAGTAGGGGCGAGTACAGTCTTTAACTCTTGAAGGCATTCGTATACCGTTCCGAGGTCTTTAATGAGAGGGAGGTAGGCTACTAATATTGTGCGGACGATGTAATTGCTGATATTGTTTATGGCTTGCTCTTGCTTCTAGTGCACGTGGAGGTCGTCCTTGTATTCCGTGTATAGTTGATTGTAGGCAATGAGTTGGTTTGGATCTAGCTTGGCTATTAATATAGCAGTAGGAAGCACGTCTCTTGGTGTAGGTTGATTTGGAGGTTCTAGCTTCGGAAGCTTGTCTTTCTTCTTTAATGGGTCGATGTACTGCCATATGTTGTTTGTTTTAGCAGTATCTTAAATAATAAAGAACCATTGCATCCAATTAGATGGCTTTTTAAGGATAAGGTTGAATTTTAAATAAGGTCCGTCTGTATTGGTTATCATTTTTAGAATTTGACAGGTTAAGCAGGGTCCTAGGTTAGCGTCTTGGCGAAACCTTATTTTGACGTTTTTTGATTCGTCAGTTTGTTCGTCTGTTGGGTACGTTCGTCGGCCAGGTGCGACCGTCCGTTCGTTTGGTAGGTGAAGAAGCTCAAGACACTTGCAAAGGTGGTAGAAGTAGTGACTTCGTAAATAAGATAGCAGATTGATTGCTTAACAGATGGTGCAACAGGTAGTGCGATCCAATTGATTGGTCAGCGGGTAGTGCGATCCGGGAGTGCGAGCCGGGCTCATAACTGTAACAGTGCAGTGTGGGTAAATTGAATGAGCAACTTGATTCTAAATCTATGGAAATCAGGTGGTATATATACATAAAAGGTGTAGACAATAAGGGGTAATTGATTGAGTTATTTGACCGAGTCAGTGACCGAGTCGGTGAGCGAGTCAATATGCAGGCGAGTCAGATTGGCATTCTGGCGGTGAATGGGTAGTCGGTTACACAAAGCCTTTATCTTTAATAAGGAATATAAGAAGGCCTTTACTTATCTAAAGGTTATATTTACTACTACACCTATGCTTTAACACTTTAACCTAGACTAAATAAGTGTTGTGGAAGCTAACTTATCTAATTACGTTACTAGAGGCATTCTGTCTTAATATAACAAGGAAGGAGTATTGCACCTTATAGCATACTTTTTAAAATAACTAAGCCTAGCTGAATACAATTACAAGATCTACAATAAAGAATTGCTGGCTATTATTAGATGCTTTAAGCAATAGCAACTAGAACTAGAAGGAGCTGGATTCCTAATTAAGGTTTTTAGCAATTATAAGAACCTACAGTACTTTATAACCATAAAATAGCTAAGCCACCGTTAAGCCCACTAGTTAGAATATCTATCCTAATTTTAATTCTTAATTACATACCGCCTAGGCATTTAAGGTTAACAACCTAATACCCTAACTTAATGTTTACAAGATATAACAGCATAGAAAGAAGCGCGCGCCTACCATAATTAAACCCTACTTTGTCCTAAATTATTTAATCCCCTAGCTGAAGACCTTATGGTATACATCCTTAAAATAACTAATTAATTAATTAAACAGATTATAATTAATAAATACCTAAACAATAAGTTTATCCAAGAGACACTCAAGCTAATTTAAGATGGCGTTAGACGCTCCAAAAAAATCTCTCTAAGTAAATATAAAACTTATAGAGACCGTTTATACTACTAGAACCACCTAGTTATCCCTAATTACAATACACTTAAGCTTAAGCTCCTTAAACATATATATAACCTACCAGTAGCCGGCTACCTAGGCTAAGGGAAAACCCTGGAACTACTCTAATAGGAGTACTACTGGCCAAATATATATAATATAATACAAAGGTACGTCTCTAGCTGCCACATCTGCTAATAAGCTAAAGCTTTGCATAAGACATATAACGGCTTTTTAAAGCCACTACCTGTTCTAAACTAAAGATAGAAGGATATCTTAATCAACTTTGTTGTTAATCTCCCCTTAAGTAAAGGCTATATAAACATTATAGTAGTTATAGACCAACTATCTAAAATAAGACACTTAATCGCCTATCCTAATATATTAACGCCTGCCGTTGCCCAACTGTTCCTAGATTATATATAGAAACTCCATAAACTCCCTAAAATAATCGTCTCTAATAGAGGCAGATAGTTTATCTCTGCGTTCTAGAAAGAACTAACTACCTAACTCTATATTAAAGTACTGTTATCTATAGCATACTACCTAAAAATAGATGGTTAAATAGAACGTGTAAATGCTATAATGGAACAATATATTCGGATATATACGTTATATCTATAGGACAACTGGATAGACTGGCTTATATTTACTAAGTTTATAGCAAATAACTCCGTCTTAGAAACTATAAAGGTCTCCCTATTTCTGGCCAACTACAGCCAGCACCCGCGAATAGGTTTTAAACCCTTTAGTAATATTCCTTACCTAGCTTATCAAGCCTTATAAGTTATAGAAGCAAACAAATTTATAAAGAAAATAGAAGAACTATAGGAGTTTCTTACTAACAAAATAACATGGGCCCAGTTTATCTATAAAGCTATAGTAAATAAGAACTAAACCCTAGTACTAGCTTACTAAATTGGTAACTTTGTCTAGCTAGACATAAGAAATCTAAACACAAAATAACCTACTAAGAAACTTAATTGGAAGAACGCCGGCCCTTATAAGGTTAAAAAAGTTGTCTCTCCTTATACCTACCGACTGAAGCTCCCTAATACAGTTAAAATCCACCCTATATTCCATATATTAGTCCTCTACCCTACCGCCCCTATATTAGACGCCCTACCTAAACAGATCCAAGACCCTCCCCTACCAGTTAAAGTGGATAGTGAGGATAAGTACCTTGTTAAAAGAGTTAATAATATTAAGTACAATAAACGGAAACGTAAATATATATACCTTATAAAATGGAGAGGCTTTATTAAGCCCTTATGGGAACCCATTAACTCTATAGGACTTATACAAGCCGTAAAAGACTTTTATAAACTCTACCTAGAACTACTACAGCCCTATCTCACAGAAGCTCAAGTTTAAAGGGGGGGTACTGTTATAGGATACCTCCGTAACACCTTATATACGTCTACCTGTTTCCACCGTCTTAACCTCCATGTTAATAACTTAGTTAATTAAGACACATAATAGCAATCTAAGGCAATTTGCTATCATATAACGGTAATCTACGGCAGTTTGCCATCCTCCACCATATTCTACTATATTCCGCTAAGTTCTACTAGGACTACAACCTAAAGCCTATTCCGCCCCGTGTACATGTTAACCAAGTAATTAAGTTAACAATATATACCCCTTTCCTCCTATTCCTTACCTTCTTTTCTTACGCAATGTCTTAACTTTATTACGCAGTTTATATACATAGCTTAATAATATCTACTTTGCTATATATTATTACCGCTTATGCTCGCTCCATGACACTAGGTAGGTATAGAGCCTCTTATATAGCGATTTCCATCCTTTACTTTCTTGTGGCGTTTAATCTTAAAGGTAAACTATATAGTTAACAATCTTGTTCTATATATTATAGGGTAGATTAGTAGTAATTCTTATTGCTTGTGCTCTCTTAATAATTACACCCCCTAAGTATTTAGCGGTACTGTTTTAAGCTTAGGTATATGGCGCTAAAGGCTTAAATATAATCCCTTAAGTCTATAGCTATTTAAGGTTCTCTTTCTCCCTAGCTTATTGTCTAATCTAATAGTGTTAACTTTAAGGTTATACCTTAGACAAATCCATTAAATAAAATCTTTAAGTACTTATAGTGTCTCCTTCTCCTTGCTGTGCGTTATTATAAAATACGGGAAGGATCTTCCTAAGAAGGTGTTGTAGATAAGTATAACTTATACAAATCTGGCATGCGCTTCCTTAAGGTCAGTCCAGTTAATATGGAGGTTAAGATAGGGTTTATTAATATTCTATTCTGAGAACCTTTATAAGACCTAATGCTTAATTTTAGTAAGACTGCAGTGCTAATATTCTGTTGTCTTAGGGCCTTAAAGCTTAACTCCTAAGGCGTTAATACCTAAATAATAAAGGCTTATAGGTCCTGGATAACCTAGACGCAGATACCATAGTTATGCATTACCTTTCGCATCTGGATAAATGTCTCTTAACAATGCTCTGCGCTTCCGTTAATAGTATAGCAGTCAGCTTAAATTAAAAGCTAATTTTAGGCTTCCTAATTGGATATACTTAATAGTCTATTATCTGTAATATTCTTCTATTTAATATAGGATTGTATTATCCTTCTAAACTAGAAGATTATTATCTCCTTTGTTGTCTCAGTAGTACCCTTATTTTTAAAGTAGATAGAACAACACTAGATTTGTATTAAAGTCTATATAAAAGGTAATGTCTTTAAGATATAGGATTCCCTTGTTCTTGTCTAGTTTTGTAACTTAGATAGTGATATTGCTATAGCCTAGTATAGGCACTTCTAAGCTACCAGCAATAACATATTTATATCTTAGAGCTTTTCTAAAGTTATAGAAATAAGAGAGGTTATTAAAGATATAGAGAGTGGTTTCTAAGTTAAGAATAGTTAATAGCTTTAGTAGATAGAGTTGACCTATGTAATACATTTCTAGGAATATTGCATTAGCTTCTCCTATAATTTTAACTATCTCCTTACTCTTGTCCTGTTGTTATTAAGCTTTATCTTCTAATTACTTAAGTTATTCTACTTGGGCAGCTAGATCCTTATTATACTCTACCTTTTTACGCACCTTTTTTATATATATACCCTCAGTATTGAATCCTTTAGGCCTTTTGCACTTAAATAGATACCAACAGTTAGGAAGGGTATGCCCCCTTATATCGCATGCCAGGCATTTTAGGATCTTTAACTTCTTAGAAGATATCTCTTTAGTTAAATTTATCCCTGCCCTTTTTTAACTATAAGATAAGCTATTTCCTCTTCCCTTTTAGACTTTAGTAGCAATAGAGATACCTCTTTAGGCTCTCCTGCAAAGTCTACGTTAAATACACTCCCTCTGGTAGTTGAGGATAGTATGACTTTTAAGAGGTTTATAAATACTTCCCGTAGCTCTATTACTACTTTATAGTATTCTAATAAGTAAGCCTTTTTAATATCATTTGCCTACTTAGTATATATAACAAAATAGGTTTTGCTTATAGGTTATATTATATTTATAAGGTCTATTAGCTAGATCCTATTAGTTATCTATAGAAGACTATACTTCTCTGCCATCTTTATTACATGCTCCCATTAATTAAGCCACTGGGTAATTTTTGCCTGCTTAAGTCCCTTAAGTAATTCTATGTATTATAATTATACCTTTCTTATTATAAAGTTCTTTAAGGGCTCAGTGTCTTCTTTTAAATGAATTAGGTATTCTTTAACTGTAAGAGAAGGGTTAAGCAGTAGCTTCTTCTAAATTGATACTGTAGACGTAATTTGGGTACAGATCTGTTAAAGATGATCTTCCTATCTAAGGAAATACTTTATGTCCTAGTTGTAGTACTATCTACTATTCTTATACGCTTTCTGTTGATTTATTAAGAGCTGTGCATATAAGGTTGCATTCTTGTTGAAATCTATAACCTTTAGAAGAGGTGGTTTTTTAAGTAGACCTTTTTAAGGCACTTCTGTGGCTGGGTTAACGTGGGCCCAAATTTACTAATCCATAAGGGCTTGTAGTTGCTAGATCCATTACTCCCAGTCTTCTGGCTTATTAAGGATGATTATGGTAGACAAACTTGACATTAGTGGAGTTATTTTAACTAATAGGCAGATGGGGAATTAAGATAGTATTTATTATTAGGATCGTCCTTATTGTCGGGATTGTCCTGTAATAATTAAGGTAGGATTTCTTGTGGAATCTTGTGGAATCTCGTGGAATCTCGTGGAAGAATTACCCTGTGATGATTGAGGTAGGATTTCTGTCAGAGTCTGCGTCTTAACAATGAGGTGTCAGTCTGACAATGAGGTAGAATTTCTTTAAAATGATTAAGTAATAGCTGAATAGCTTTTTAAGTTGGCGGACTGGGCTTATAACTATTACGAAGTTCGTGTAGAGCAGTTTATTGATGAAATGGGTTGATAGATTGATGATCTTGTATCGTGTCTTGAGTGACGTGTCTTGAGGCCCTAGAGCTTCAAGCTACAAAGAGATTTCATAGTGCACGTGACCTACGCCTTTAGAATACAGATTATCTGACAGGTGCACGCCTGGGGGCTCTCAGGAGCTGCCAAGGCTAGCTTTCGGCTAGCCCTTGGCACCTCCTTATAAGCTCCTCGGGCCTGCAGCCCTTTCCCTCCTCATCGGTTCGTCTCTCTCCGTACGAGGTATTGCCATACCTTCTCTTTACCATATCGTCCTCTTCCATCGACTCTCCTGTGACTCATGCTCGGCTTGCCTGCTCCCTACCGTACACCTGGGCAATAGCCTTACAGATTGGTGGATTAGAGTAGATTTGAGGTTGATTTTGACTCTTGGAGCTCCATATCTATACCTAATTCGAATTACGGCTGAGGAAGAATAGAGCGCTAAGGAATTAGTGCGCGATGTGAGGCCAATCGGCGACTCTAGTGGCTCTACCGCTAACTCTTTATCTATTAAGCAGTATATTAGCTTTCCCTCAACCCGTTGAGGCGCAACGCCAAGCTGGCTCGTGCATGGACATCGGTATCAGATGTACACGTAAACACTGCGACTTTGTTAGCAAAATCATGTACCCAAAATGCCACGAACATTCTCCAATAATTTGTCGTTTGCAAAACGAATTAGAATCCTTGGCATGCAGATCCCCGATTTTTGCACCCAACCTTACGTGTAAACCGTGAGATACCCCATGTCCACGTTAAACGCGCTTTATTGTCGATATAATGTCCCTGTTAGTAAGTTGAGGCCAATATCGCCCTGCTATTTGCCCTATCTTAACGCATTTCCTAGTGTTGTAGTGCCTCCTGCAAAGAAGGCCCCAAAGTAGGCCTTAAAGTCAACGCCTACTAGCTTTGGAATTAGGTGCCGCTAATAGCTTTATTAGTAATATAGCTAGCTGGCTCCATAAGTATAAAGTATACTATAGGTAGTAAAAGGCCGCTATAGCGGTAAACGCACTTATGGACCTAGTAGGAGGCTTTATATATAGGTAAAGGATATATAAACCGAGTAAAAGGGGGTATTTTCCATAGTAATTTAATATTAGATAATTTCCTAATTAGACAATTAAGTGCCTATAGCGATATTAAAGGCCGCGGTTAACTCCTCTAGCCCTTAAACCTTAACACCACGCTTAAATTGCTCTAATTAACGTCGTAAACGCTCTAGCTTAGCCTATTCTATATATATTCCTCTTATAGCGTGTTAAAACTACTACCGGGCAAAAAAATAGTGCCTACTCTCGCGGGTAGCTTGCTTAAGAAATTTACTATATTTATAGTGGAGTTCTTAAGTATATAGGCGCCACTAACAGATCTACGCCTTTAAAACGGCCTATATAAGCTTAATTAGATTAAAGTCTGGTAAGTATAGTGGCAGATAGCAAAGGATATAGCCCTCCTCTTTAATAGCAGCCGAAATTATAAGGTAAGGATATAGATAAGGAGCTTAATAATGGAATAATAGGGTATATTGTATAGACAGACAAATCCTTAAGGGAGAAGGAGGAGTCTGAGGTGCGAGGTAAGGAAGGGGTTTCCCTGGGCACGTGCAGCGCACATGCCTTACAGGCGAGTCGCATGCGAGTCACCTATGCCTCGCAGCTATATACAATCTGCTTAGGTTTTACCTAATAATGCCCCCCCCTTTAAAAAGGGTCGTCCCCAATCCTTTATATACTTAGGCCTTAATAAAACCCTTTAAAAAACTTAGTAAGGAAAATTTTAAAAGGGAAAGAGCGTCCTAATTTTGTATATAGAAAGATAGGTATATAGAGATTCCGCCAAGTTCTGCTAAATTTTAAAGCTTACTTGTATAAGTAGGTTGCTAGTACCTTATAGGTAAGTTATAGGTTATTTATATACAGCCAGACTTATAGATAGTAAGGCGGTATACCTAATAACCGCTACTAACCCTATATTTTAGCCTTGTAGTATACCGGCGTAGGTAGTCCTAGGTTACTTATATATAGCCAGATTTATAGACAGTAAGGCTATATACCTATTAAATCTGCCGCTAACTTATGCTTTAGCCTTACGTTATCTGCATAGTATATATATAGTATATATATAGTTACGTCGGGTCGCGATGCGCCTGCGTAAGGTATATGTTTAGGGGTATACAGTATCTAAGTCTTCTGCCTATCTAATATTGGGTTGCAATATGCCTACGTATAATATGCGTTTAGGGGTATATAGTATCCAAGTCTAATATATAAATTATTAGTATAAGTCACTACTAGTAGGTTACTAGTAGGTTAAATAACCCTAGTTAAAGGACCCCAGTTATAGACGGACCTATTATCTAATATATTCCGCTTAAAGATCTTTAGTAGGAACCTGCCTTTAGGTTAACTAATTATATATAGAGCGTATAAAGGCGTCCCTTATACTCTATAGATGGACTAGTAACTTAGGAGTATTCCTTAAAGCTATTTTAGCTAGGGCAGTTACTACCACTTACTATAGCACAAGACTCTGCGCAAAGTTAGTGCTAGTAAGGTAATATATAATACATAGGTCCCTTATAGGGTCGTCATTATTAGGTCATAATGCGCCTATATAAGATATGTGTCTAGAGGTATACGGTATCTAAGTCTTCTTCCCATTTTAATATTAGGTCGCGATGCGCCTATATAAGGTATACGTTTAGGGTATACGTTATCCATATCTTCTTATATCTAATATTAGGTCGCGATACGCCTATATAAGGTGTGTATTTAGGGTATACATTATTTAAGTCTTTATAGAATAATATATACATTATTAGTATAGGTTACTACCAGTAGGTTACTAGCAGGTTATAAACCCTAGTTAAAGGACCCTAGTTATAAACAGGCCTAGTATAACAGTGCTAGAGCGTGTTACCTACTACATTGCTGTTTCCTAAGCAATTTGCCATTTCCTGGGCAATCTGCTAAATTGCTATTAGCTCGCTTACTACTAGCGCCTTAACAACCTCTTTATATCTTGCTAGTCTCTACCAGTCTTCTTTTTCTCCTTAGCTTAGTATTCTTATATAGTAGCAATCTATAAGCTTTGGTTTAGAAGCATTTATACAACCCCGTTATATTATACTAAGCTCTCCCTATATTATCTAGGAAGGCCTTAATAATATCCCACCCTAAAAAAAAAGAAGACCTTCGTCTGCAATAACGTGTTAACGCATTATACTTAGACACTAAATAACTTACACTACTACGCCTAGGAAGGCCCTAACAATATCCCACTTTTATAGGCTAGACTGTACTTAACCTATACCCCTAAAAGAACCCTAGAATTAAAACTAAATTATATAATTCTAATAAACCTTAAGAAACCAATAATGGTACCTAAAGTAAGCTTATCTAAAAGACCTACCTCTACCTAAGAGGAATATAAAATCTAGTTAAGATTAGAAATTAAAAACAATAATAACATTACAGATTTATATAAGCAGATTTATGCCCTTATACCCAATTAGAAGGTTAATTGTCTTTAAGCCTAAAGTATACAAGAGACTCTAAAGGAGATTCTAGAAAGCCTTACTACCTTATAAAATAGCCCAGCCTCCCCTTTATAAAGCCTTAGTTAACCTATTTACTTAACTAAATATAATATACTAGAGAGTATAAATATGATAATAAAGTAATTAAAGTCCGTTAAGCTTCCTAACCCCCTACTATTATTACTCGTCATAGACCCAACCTTTAAAAACTGGAGAATCTAGGTACAAGGAAAGCTTTATATTAACCATAACTATTTCCCCCCTAAAGAAGCTAAAATACTTTACCTCTTTAGTTAAACCATTAGAGACGCCTAGTAATACCTCTAGGCTAAGTTTAAGGATAAGTTATCTATTTAGTTTATATCTGTTAATAAGATAATATAACATATAGCTGTTATTTATATTAATCTAAATAAAGTATAGGATGCCCGTTATAACTATAATTGCCTAATAATAAAATTAAACTAATCCTTTACTAAGTTTTAGACCTAATTTTTATACCTAGTAGGCAAAGGCCAGGTTCCCCCTAAGAACTACCGTTTAGACCTATACAATAAACTAACGGTCTAACTATAAGAGAAGATCGTGGTAGTCTTAGACAACCTATTAACCTACTAAAGACTTATAGCCTAATGTTTGTTACTAGATTTAGAACTAAAACAAATTAATGCTCGTTATAATCGACTAAAGAGGTCCTATAGTGACTGGAACCTACCTACTATACTAATAGGAGCTAGCATTAGAAGATAAACTAAAACCGCCCTTATACTAAAAGCGGTTACAACTACCTACCTATAAGCCTTGTCCGACTTACTATATACCACGCCTTTAGCCAATACTTATTAGTAGTAGTAGTAATTCTTTAATTAACGTCTGATACGGATCCTACTGGCCCACGTAGACTACTCCGTTATAGGGGGGAAAACTTATATATTTACAGAAAGAAAACCCCTACAATTAGGTTAGGGGAGGAAAAACCCTATAAGCCACCTTAGTCGGATAAAAAACCCTAAATTGCTATATTTGCATATAGCAGCGGCCCTATGGGCCTACAGCACGTCCTCCTCCTTAGATGTTTTAAACTCCTTAGGAACTATTACTTCCTTCTCTAGCTTATTTAAAGCTAGGGTTTACTATATCCCAGCTAGGCCTTGCCGATTAATTGCTATATGCTTGCGCTTATTATTATTTTCTCCTATATCTTAACCGTCCCCTGTGTACTATCTCTTGTTAACTATTGCTATATACGCCTTACCTCCCCCCCCCCTAGAGCCATTAAAGGCGTAAGGGGGATTTATCTGTTCCAGCTACCGCAATACCAATAGCGGGATATATTGTGTTGCTTTAGGTATCTTTTATGCCTAGGTCCTAGCTAGGCCCTTTCTAAGGGTTACTACTCTATTAAAAGGAGATAAGGAAAACCGTGGGCCGCAATCCTACTAGGTATTTAGTAGTTAACGGTAAGTAACTATATACTTCGCGGGCGATCGCTCTAGGGGTTAAGAGGGGCCGTATATTTACTTACTACTCGTTTATTCACGTTTATTTATTTGTTAATATAAGGTCGTTAATACTTTTAATTAGGGGTTAGGGGACGTTAGATTCTATCTTATATCCGCAAGGATTACATAGGGTTAGATAGGAGTATAGCAGTTATCTACTATAAAGGGGGTACCGTTAGTAGTGGTTTTTAAAATCTTACCATCTTATGTAAAAACTTTTCACTACCCCCTATAACATTTTAACTACCACTATGACCTCCTACCCGCAGCTATATAATATCTCTACGTTGGCTCTACTAAGTCTAAAGACTAGTAGGTTTGTAGGCCTTACTATATATAGGTGCAGAGTCCGATTTTAAGGACCAGCTAATACTTATTATAACACCCTAATGGACCCTACTATGGTTACGTGCTTTAATTACGGAAAGGATAGTTACTTTACTATATCCTACCTAGAGCTAAAGGATATAGGTAATATTAAGGAGATAGAGGAAGAAGAAATATCCAATAAATTAGAAAAAGAAGAACCTTAGGGAAAAACTCCCCCCTAGGGTATCCTATTAATCTTAAAGATATTAATTTAAGTTAGCTAATAGGTGGAAAACACTTTACGGTTCTATATATAGTATCTTAGGTCCTTGAAATCGGACTTTGCACCTATATATAGTAAGGCCTACGAACCTGCTAGTCTTTAGACTTAGTAGAGCTAACGCAGAGACGTTACATAGCTATAGGTAGGTTATAGTAGTAGTAGTCAAAATGTTATAGGGAGTAGTGAAAGGTTTTTATATAGGATAGTGAGATCTTGAAAACCACTACTAATGGTAACCCCCTTTATAGTAGACGACTACTACGCTCCTATTTAACCCTATATAATCCTTATAGATATAAAATAGAATCTAACATCCCCTAACCCCTAATTAAAAGCATTAATAACCTTACATTAACAAACGAACGAACGTAAACAAGTAAATAAATAAACAAGTAAATATACGGCCCCTTCTAACCCCTAGGGCGATCGCCCGCGGAGTATATAGTTACTTGCCGTTAACTACTAAATACCTAGCTGGATTACGACCTATGGTTTTCCTTATCTTCTTTTAATGGAGTGATGACCCTTAGAAAGGGCCTAGCTAGGGCCTAAGTATAAAAGATACCCAAAGCAACATAATATATCCCGCTATTAGTATTACGGTAGCTAGAACAGATAAATCCCCCTTACGCCTTTAATGGCTCTAGGGGGGGGAGCCAAGGCGTATATAGTAATGGTTAATAAGAGATAGCATATAGGGGACGGTTAAGATATAGGAGAAGCAATAAGTACACGGCAATTGATTGGCAAGGCCTAGCTAGGATATAGTGAACCCTAGCTTTAGATAAGCTAGAGAAGGAAGTAGTGGTTCCCAAAGAGTTTAAAATATCTAAGGAGGAGGACGTGCTGTAGGCCTATAGGGCCGCTGCTACGTGCAAATATGGCAATTTAGGGTTTTTTATCTAACTAAGGTAGCTTATAGGGTTTTTCCTCCCCTAACCTAACTGTAGGGGTTTTCCCCCCTATGACGGAGTAGTCTGCGTGGGCCAGTAGGATCTGTATTAGACGTTAATCAAAGAATTACTACTACTATATAGTATCTTAAAATGGATATAGAGTTAATATAACTAACCTTATTAACACTAAAGCAAATAGCTTTGCCTTTATAAACACTACTTATATAAATAACGTTGCTAAGTTCTTAAATATAAATGCTACCTAACTAGAGAAGCCTATTTAGGTAAAAGGCTATAACGGCTAAGCCGGTAAGCCGGTTACCTATATCTTAAAGCTATATATTGCTATTAATAGACAGCGCCAATTTAGTATCCCCTTCTGTATCCTAGACCTAGGGTCCTATAATATAATCCTTAGCTAAGAATAAATGTCCTACTTTAATATTTAGCTAAATATTTAATAAAGACAGTTTATCTGGCTGGAGAATAGACTAAAGTTACCCTCTTTTATTAGAGAAATCCATACTAACCGCAAGATATTAGCTGTAAAAGCTAACCCTATTTACTAGTAGGATATTAGGGACCGCAACCTAGCCTTTACTTAAGAGGATGCCCGCTATAAGGCTAGTAGGAACTCCATACTAATAAGGATACTCTCCTAAAGGACTATAGTTAAGGAGAACTCTACTTATAAAAGTGGAACAGATAGTAATATAGACAACTTCCAAATTGCAAAGATCCGGCTAATGGGGAAGAGGACGTACTAATAGGACGTAAAGGATAACCTTTAGAAGATATAATAAGAGCTAAAAGGAGTAAAGATAACACTAATACGCTAAAGGCCCCCAAGGCCGCGGACACCCCTACTATTACATAACTCCCCTATGGTAGACATCGCGGCAATTAGCGCTATAGGTTTCCGCTTTAATATATATTAAAAGGATAATAAGGTCTTTATAACTAGCTTATACAAAATTAACCGAATTATTAATAAGAAGGAAGAAAGGCTAGTAGAGGAAACTAATAAGAAGCTAGTTAAGCGCCTCCTCCCTATATACTTTTTAAACTATAGAGACGCGTTTTTAAAAGCAGCCTTAAATATACTGTCCCCCTACTAAACCTATAATTATAAGATTTAACTAAAGGCCAATAACTCTTTAGGCTATAGCCCCCTTTATTAACAAACTATAAAGGAACTAAAAGTAACTAAGTAGTACTTAATCGATAACCTCTATAAGGGGTTTATTAAGCCAAATTAGGCCCCTTTTACTTCCCTTATTTTATTTATAAAGAAACCTAATAAAGGCCTTTATTTCTATATTAACTATTAGAAACTAAATACTATTACTTAGAAAGATTACTATCCTCCCCTCCTAGTTAATAAGACCTTTATATATTTAAGCCAAGCCAAAATCTTTATTAAGCTTAATGTCTGCTAAGCTTTTTACCAAATTAGAATGGACCCTATATTAGAAGATCTAATAATGTTCCACATATATTACGGGTCTTATAAATATAAAATCCTTTCTTTTAAACTAATAAATGGGCTAGCTACTTATTAACGGTATATAAATAATATTCTTTTTAATTACCTTAACAAATTCTATACGGCATACCTAGATAACATTCTTATATACTTAGATAACAAACTTAAATACTAAGCTTATATTAAGAAGGTCCTAGAGAGACTATAAAATATAGGCCTATAAGTTAATATTAAAAAATGTAAATTTAGAGTAAAACGCATAAAGTACCTTGGGTTTATTATTAGTATAAAAGGGATTAAAGTTAACCTAAAAAAGGTTAAGGCAATCTATAACTAGAAACCCCCTTATACTATAAAAGGGATCTAGTCCTTTCTTAACTTTTGTAATTTCTACTGTTAGTTTATCTATAACTATAGAGTTATATCCAAACCTCTTATATAACTAACTAAGAACAATATATCTTTTATCTTTAACAATAACTGTATAAAAGCCTTTAAGGAGTTAAAGGACTAACTTATCTCCTTCCTAATTCTTTATTACTATAACCTAAACCTTAAATTAATACTAGAAACGGATACCTCTAATAGGGTAGTAGCGGGGGTCCTTTTATAGCTACGCCTAGACGGTAAATAGTACCCTATTACGTTCTTCTTAAAAATAATAGCCCTAGCTAAGTATAACTACAAAGTACATAATAAGGAAATGTTGGCTATTATATAATTATTGTCCCAGTGGCGCATAGAGCTTAGGAGCATAGACTCTTGGATTAAGGTCTATACCAATTATAAAGCCCTTAAGTATTTTATAATAATAAAACAACTTACTGGCTAATAGGCTAGGTAGGCCAAAATACTCTCCTAATTCTTCTTTATAATTATATACCGCCCTAGCAGGCAAAATACTAAAGCTAATACCCTAACCTAGAGAGAATAGGATATAGGGCCATAAGATAAGCTAAAGGCTTAGCACTAGACACGTACCCTCCTCCATACCAAATAGCTTAATCTATATATCCTTAAGGAACTAAGTTCTAAATAGAATAAGGTAGCACCTATAAAAGGGGAGGCCCTAGATAAACTAATGGGACTAATTAATTGCATACTAATCGCAAACCGCACAGCTAAATCCCTAAAAGCTCTCCGCGATTAAGCTATAGGAGGTAACCCTAATTTAGAAATAGAAGACAGACTGCTCATATACTAAAAATAGCCTATAGTTCTAGATATCAACAACCTATAAATAGAGCTAATTTATAAAGCCTACTATTAAGTCTCTACGGCGCACCCTAGCTAAGATAAGACCTACTAACTACTATTGCCTTATTACTATTGGTAAGGACTCCTATCCAATATAGAACGATTTACTAGAAATTATTATGCTTATAAACGCGTAAATACCCCTAGGGATTAAACTCTTAGATAGCTGCAACCACTGCCAGTCCCTAAACGCCCTTAGTAACATATTATAATAGACTTTAAATTATTCCTAAAGGACAAACACGGCTATAATATAGCCTTTATAGTAGTTAACCAACTAAGTAAGTAAGCTATTTCCCTCCCTTACTTTAAAACTACGACCGCAAAGAATATAGCCCATATGTATATTAATAATATCTACCGGATCTATAGCGCTCCTAAGTTAATTATCTCTAACTATAGACCCTAATTTATATTAGACTTCTAAGACAAATTCTGCCACATTCTTAGAATCCAGATTAAGCTTTCTACTATCTTTTACCCTTAGACTAATGGCTAAACTAAGATTATAAACCAGTACCTTAACTAGCGACTCCGCCCCTTTATTAGCTACTACTAGAATAACTAGTTAGAACTACTACCTATAATAAACTACGCATAGCTTACACTTCCTTATAATAGTATCCCATGCGCTGTCACGAAAGGTGCTCCTTTTACCAAGCCAACCAGAGGCTCTAGATTTAATTAGGTCTTAGCAAAATAAAGCCATAGATTTAATTAATTAATTATAACGCAATATTATAGGAATAAAGCTTAAATTTGATATATAATTGGACTCCAGGTTAAACAAGGCCTACGTAATTAGAAGAACATTTGCGGCCCATTATAGTGGTTTAATCACGATAAGAAGCTACACAGATACTTCAGTGATGTTTAGGGTCACAGCTCGGCGTGGTCCGCAAAAAACTCGGCGTGGTCCAAAAGTTCAACATGGTCCGAACTTTAAATTTAACTTTAGACGGGCTCACAGCTCGGCGTGGTCACAGAAAAGACTCGGCGTGGTTAGAAAGTTTAACATGGTTAGAACTTGCAAACCAGCTTTATAACCACAATTAGCTTGAGACCGCGCTAAGCCTACGCATATACAATGCACATGCAATTCAAATAAAATAGAAAATGCAAAGCCGTTCATCCTCAAATTATAAATATCCTAGTTTATGGCAGTGCATATACCGCGCATATGCGCTAAACAATAGCTATATAAGGTAATGGTAGTTAGTCATTAAAACATGGCCCATGCACATGCGTAGTATATCTATAATAACAGTCGCACCACAACTTCTTCTCCATAACATTACAGCGTATGCCACGAGTATGTATAGCATAATATAGGCATAGGTCTTGCATATACTAACAGAAAGAATAAGGCAAATTTCCATTACCAATTTAACCATTGCATACGCCGCGTATACGCTTACCATAAGCAATCTGATAATCGCAGACTTCAATAACCTGCAGGTGGCCTCCGCCGCCAACCCTTCTGCCTTCGGCCATTACTATAGTAAGCATATGCAGAGCATATGCATATACTATACTTATAAAGCCTTATAGGTCCGATTCCAAATCCTAATCCCAGTTAGGTAACTCTTGGTTAATTATAGGATTACATATACACGGTATATACTTACAATAACTATAGCGCGCGCTACAGCAGCTCTCGCTAGAGGAAGACGTAAGTATATATAGAGCCGCATATCCGGTGCATATGCTAACTGTATATAGCCCCAACCATTTCAGTCCAAGATAACGCGAGTATATACGGCTCTATGTACTGCGTAGGCATATGCTAAGCGTATACCAAACCCACCTAACGCCGCCTCTATACTCTCCTTGGTTAACAATATAGTATATATTACTTATCCACACCCTATGCGTAGCATATGCTAAGCTAAAGTTTAGGTGTAATATTGCAGTTAATAGTACGTAGATATGCGGCCGTGTCTTTACCGCTTAGCTAAGTATACATTTTATATATACGCAGCGCCTACGGCTCTACTAATATGGCTATAGTATCGCCGGCATGTCCGCAATAAGCATAGCGGTGCTTGTATATACTACTATGTTATTATAGCAGCTTGGCATATGCTTACTATATACAGTAACCAACCTAACTACTAATAACACATTAGTCGGAGAGCTGGTCGCAGGTAAAAAGTATATGCTATATATATATAGCGCATATACGAGGCTAATGTATTATAGTTCCCTAAAGCTATTTATTCTCTCTAGTGGCTAGCGGGATATAAGATACCTGCATAAGCCCAGGTATGTCTATGCCTATATATCGCATATGTGTCACTAATAGTGTCTATAGTTATAGCCCCTTGGGTTCCAGGATCTCGGAGTATATAGATGCCTACACACTCTTTGTGTATATCCACCCTATGCCATATATACGCTTAGCCTGAGCTAATTAAATGCAGTGCCCAGGACTAGGGGTTTGCCACCTAATTTAGTAGGCAATTCTATTATAAGGTAAGAGCACTAGTGTCGCTTCTATATATGCGCACTATACCCCAATATATATATCTATTTATCTATATACTTATTCCCCCTAAGTTTAATTTCAGACCCAAAGGCACTTATAGGCCTAAGGGTAGCGTATATAAGGAACAAGTATGGCTACTACTAGGGATACTGCCCAATTCCAAAACCAACGCTTAACTCTATATTTAGGAGACTAGGAAAGTTCAATTTAGCGTATCCCCTATATATACATTACCAAAACCACCACTTAGTTATATTACTAGCTCATACATATATACCCTATGTATATGCAAACCCCTAATGTCTTCTACTAACCATAGGTCAACACGTACTTATGCTAGGCGTATGCTAACATAAGGGAAACAGCGCGTTAGCCCCACCACTCCCTCCACTAGCTTAAAGCGCAAGGTTAGTATTTCACCTATATATGTTTAGCATACGCTAACTATGTGCGCAGCACGGCCTAACCCCCCTAAACAACTGCGAGGAGTCCCCTCGCCGTCTACACACCGCCAGAGCGGTAGGTTTGCTTTATACATATCCTGCATATACACTACTAATATTTAGCATAGGGAGTAGAAAAACAACAGGCCGCCGCTATGGTAGTAGTAAGAGCTCTAGTAAGTTTAGTTCATTCTGTTGTATATATTATGCTTATACTCTGCATAAGCCACTCCCACCGCGGGTAGAACCCGCCGCTTGTTCTATATTACTGGTTAAGTCCCAGCATATACTGGGCCTACACACTGCATACGCAATGTGCAATATGCATAGTTAGAGTTTAGGCGGAGTTTAGTAGACGGATAGGCTAGGTATATACCCAACATAGGGCGCGGGGCTATAGGCCCATATCAATCAATTCTTTATTTATAGTGATAGAACTCTATAATACTTGCTCTATATATACCGTGCATATGCGCCCTATATACTAACACCATGCTCCTACGCCCACTTCTTAAGCTCTGCTAGCTCCTTCGCTTTATTATATACATCTTTAGCCTATTTCAATTCATTAATTCATCGCTCTATATTTTCTATATGGAGTGTATATGCCTCCTTCTCTATCTCCTCCATAGATAGGTTAGACCTATGCCTTTTACCCACAGTCCGGGGCGTTTAACTTTGAGATAGTGGGGGCAATATCTATACTATATATACTATAGATACGCGCGACGTATCCAATACTAATGCAATATCATTATCTACTTTACTTATCTGCGACATAGTCTGCCCACTAAATATAGTAGGTAATTCTACATTAGGTATATACTGTAGATTAGGCTTAGGGGTATTAAATAGGTTCTAAGAATTCCAAGGAAGATTTAGTTTAGGATTTTTAGCTCATTACTTAGCTACTTTCCGCTGTTTCTGGGCTGCTTAAGCTTAGCATCTACTTTACATTTGCAGTATATATATATACTTTGTTTCTGTAGCTATACTGCTATCCGCTTTAAGTTACTATAATTTCTCTATATATTATCTATTCCTATCTCTTTATATAGCTCTTATAGGTCGAACATTTCTTATATATGGAGTTTAGGCCTATACTAAAATGTTAGAATATGCGGTGCATATGCAGAGTATATACATTTACCGTAGTACTGCAGCAAGCATGCATAAGTTTTAACCAGTAAAGTTATTATCTTAAAAGTGACTACTTTTACCAATTCCAGTATGCTTTCGTGCATATGCCCACCACTTATAAGGGACCTTTAACTTTTCCTTTATAAGCCTAGCTAGTATCCATGTTTTCTTCTTGTTATTTATCCAAGACGTAAGCTCCGGATGTAGTATACATATACTTTATATACGCTCTATTAGTTTCTGCTCTGTCTCCGCTTCCCATATCTGCTCTATAATATATCTTACTTTATAGGTTGGAAAGCGCTTCGCAAAGTTTCGTTTAACATATACTTAGCAGAATATAAGCATATACTAAAGGTATTTATCCCATTCACGGGATAAGTTAATTGTATATAGGTAATCCCTAAAGCCTATATATTATTAGCATATGCTAGGTATATACGCAGCGTATACTTACCACCAGCTTATTTCTTATATATATTAACTATAGCCGTACGAAGTCCGGTTCCATGAATATATGCAAATTATATAGATAATCGGGCAGTATTACTTAAAACCTTAAATACTAGCTAAAACATCTTTGTATATACAGCACGTGTTTCTAAGTTTAGAAATGCGTATACCCACACCTTAATTCCTGTTATAGGTATTAGCCTATACATAGCATATACATAGCATAGGGCATACATATGTTTGGAATTCTCGTCCCATTCCGCAATTAAGAATAAATTCGTTTTACCTTAAACCATTTTAAATAATAGGTCCATTTCAATACATATTACGTGTTGGAATGCCTTAGCTTACGCATATATACAGCATACAATAAGGAAATGCTCGTTATTAAAGTTATAAATTACCCAAATCCATTGCTCTATATTCTCTTTATATTGGTTAATAGAGAACTCGCGTAGCACACCTACTACGCTTAGGCTCTGTATATACTTGGCGTATATCTAACCTATACTTACCTACATATACCATCCCCTCTAGGAATTGTAGCATCCTTTCCTTTTAAATTAGAGCAGTAATTCGATCCTCAATATTAAAACTACTATGCACTGCACATAGTGTCTGCGCCCTATACTTCTTACATAGAGTATAATACTGTGGAGATAGGATAAATCGACCTATACTATAGTAAGTAGTTTTATTCGCATATACTGTACATATACGGGGCATACGTGTAGTAAGGCTTAGGACTTCTACCTGCCTTATTACTTTAACTACATTATTAGCAAGGTTAATTGGTAGCTTTATTAAGTATAGTAGATAATGTGTATAAGAATTCCGTGTAATAAGGCAAATGTAAGGATACCGTGCTATATTAATAGGAATATAGCAATCTAACCATGCACTATATATTCGGCTTACTACCCTACCTTGGCCTTGCGGATGGTCAAACCCTAATAGGCTCAGCATATGCGTAGCGTATATACAGTGTATACATTACCTACCACAATTTTTTCGCTTTGACGTTAAATATCTAATATAAGTATATTCTTTTTTAAGTTCCTAAACCCCATATTTAATAAGTAGACGTAGGTATTAAATATCTACCCTAGTAGTTGTTGATAATAAAGGCCAAGCAGTATGCCATAGTTCAGTATCACTGCTGCTGGAACAACCAATAAACATTATCTGTATATAATAAGCATATATCACGCATACGCTGGCCATATGCGCACTCTATATTAAGAAAACATTGTTAGTCTGCTTTCACTATATACACGTTCTTATGTACTAGGATAGGTACACTACCGCCATAATTATAGAATACCGTTATAGTAGCTGCATATTATAAGTATTTACCTAATATATATAGATAATACTTACTTCTCTATACTTTGCTTAAGCTTTTTATTAACCTCTACTGCTTAGTGTGGACGACTGCTACGCTTTTAGAGGTTGTTAATTAATTTAAGCTTAACCCTATTATATACGGGGCATATACGGAGGACATCCTTGTAAGCGTACTCACAGTGTTTAATGCCGCTATATTTAAACGCTTAATAAAATGCTTTTCCACTCTCCTAATTATTATTTTCTCCAAGGAGTTATAGTCGTGTAACTTTAGGGTCACCGGTTTTATAAAACGAAAATTAAATCTACTAAAGGCATAAGTACAGCATATACCTAGCATGTGTATTGCATACCTTCAATATATACTGCTTAATAACCTCACATACTGTTTCTTTATCTGCATCTATAGATAGCAGAGGTGTTACTTTATAGATAAAGTATACAATTCCTTCTTTTCTAGTTGCTAGATATTCTGGCATTATAATATAGTCTATTGCCTCTTGGATAATAACTTAGTACTTACCATTAGAGCTAACAAGTACTCCATAGTCTTAGAGTATGCTCTGGATATTTTTAGCATATATATAGCCTATATATAGTGTCATACGTAGTCTTACCTTAGAGAGACCCATATGAAATGGAAACCGCTATTATATGCTATTTTGACCCTTACCCTCCTCGCCCTCCCCACCCTCCTTATCTTCGATACTCTCTCTACTAATTATATCATCTTAAGAACTATTGTCTTTGTATTTAATATTAGGTACGCTCTAGTGTACCTGCGTATCCTTAGCATATACCTAGCATATAATTGTGTATACTAACTTATAGACCGTTTAGCCACCCTACTATACTCTCATTCACTTTAGTATAGTTTTCACTTGTCATTGGTATAGTAAGGCATATATAAATGCGGTTGTATATGTGTAGGTATAGATATATATATATATCTGTGTCTATATCTCTGGGTGTATACAGAGCATATACTCTCAATATTTTAGTTTGTGTGTTCGCTTAAGTCAAATATAGCTACCGATGCGCGTTCTATATGGGTAAAAGTATAGTACCGCCGACCTTTTTCCGGGGGCTCTATTGGTAACCACGCTCAGCTTTTGCCGACCCCTATTAGTGACCACGTTTAACATGTCCGAGACCACGATCAGCTGCGACCCGACTTTAGACCACGCTCTACTTTGGACCACGCTGAGTTTATGCATAAGCAGCGCATATACAGTTTTATTTTATTTTAGAATTTAAAGTATTTAATAAATAAAAAAGATTATAAGTTGTATATACGGGGTATATGCAAGGTATATACTTAGCATATATTTAGCATATGTGGTTTCTAGTTATAATAAATATATAGCATTTACATATATGTTGCGTATACTTTGTGTATACTCTGCATATGCCAAGCATATATTTACTTTTATACTATTAATTCTATCTTTACCTTAAGGAGACCTTACTTCTATATAAATTACTTATACTAATTACTCTTTAAAGTATTACCTTTATATT
>Ga0307507_10003924_pt1 | contig 27493 bp, 24 predicted proteins | sample 7_EM_MG_FD_207223 | JGI IMG/M metagenome (GOLD analysis project Ga0307507, IMG submission 207223) | Populus trichocarpa ectomycorrhiza microbial communities from riparian zone in the Pacific Northwest, United States - 7_EM | ecosystem: Host-associated > Plants > Roots > Unclassified | place...
GAGGTAGTAGAAGACATAGTGGTGGTGTAGTAGAGGAGTATTTTAATGTTTTGATTTTGATTTTCCTAGGAGGCCCGTGCACTGTCTCGGGTGGGTGGCTGTCTCGTCTGGGTGGCTAAGACGTTACCCCGTTATGCCTAAGGGCGGTATATATATTAGAGGTGCGGTATAGTGTAATATGTTTATATAGGAGAAGAAGGGACGCCAAAGGGATAAATACTGCTAATTAAATAACCTAAATATATATTTTACTGTGGTGGTCTTGTTTTTAAACCCTTGTTAGAGGTATAAAAATCTTTCGTCTTTTAGATCGTGGATCCGTAGATGCAGTTAGTAAGGAAGTGGTAGGGAAGTAAAACCGCAACTCCAGTTAAAAGTTTAGATCCATGCAAATATGGAATGGAGATGGTAAAGAGAATAAGTAGGGAGCTTTGATTTTCGCGATTTTCGCTAAGTCCTACTATGGCGGTACCTTGTGTACGCAGACGTGACCAAGACGCCTCGCAAATCGACTTAGAATTTTGAAGTTCTCGCCTAACAAAATTTCCCTATATGCATCCGCAATGCAACATACTCTTACCATATTTTGCATCGAAACTTGAAACTTCTATTGGGATAGTGGGTCATGCTGTGAGGTTGAAGTTGCTTCTCTTTATTGGCCAATAGAAGTTTAAAAAGCGCCTCGTCAGGTCCGGCGGCGTAAGTGGATCTGGGGAAAATAAACTTTTACGTACGAGTATCTTCGCGCCTAAGATTTATTCGTTCTTATTGATACCTATGTTCGCACCGCTATTTCCTCGGACTCTACAATATGCCGGATGCGCAGCATAAGAATTCGTCCCGTATGTAGTAAACTCAATATGGCGAGCAACGTGTACAACTTGCCACGCCAACGATAATCTCACGCCTCACCTAGACTGTCGGGTTCTCTCAGAGCTTGAAGAGAAATATCCAAAGCTTTCTCTCCACTTCCAGCGCATACATCAAGCACCTACTGAAACAGACTGTGGAGCAACGCGGATTTATTAAGGGCCTGTCCGACTCGCTTCAATCAGAGTGTATTTTCAACCACCAATCAGCGATGAACTCGTCAATTTTCTCTCACCTCCTTCTGTCTGCCACGCCAGTTCGCATATACCAAGCCACTGCGCTGTTCACTGGCCAGACCTTCACGAGGCTCTCGCGACACGTGTTCCGTGTCTTAGACGAAACGCTGGAGAACAGCAGCTTTATTATCATGACATGCTAGACAGCTTCTATTAAGAGCTTCCTAATTGCAAGAGGCTCGAAAGCCTACTGGCTTAGAGAACTGAGTCATCCTTGTTCTTCACAAGAGGTTCAGATTTCGCACCTGGAACCTTCACTCTTGACATCAACTTGAAGAAGGGATCATAGTGACCCCCAGGCCGATATTTCATATTAAACCCTTCTTTCAACTGCAACCCTGTTACCATGCGTTTAATAAACTCTATAACCTTGCAGCTTGAGGAATTCGGCGATGACCAGACCCCCGAGTATGTGATCCTATCACATATGTGGGGCGATGAAGAAGTGTCCTTCAAAGATATGCAAGGACCCATCGTCAAGCAATCGAAGGGGCTCGCCAAAATCAAAAGCTGCTGCGCTCAGGCTGCTCGAGATGGCTTCAAATACGCTTGGATAGACACATGCTGTATTGACAAGTCCAGTAGCGCTGAGCTCTCGGAAGCTATCAATTCGATGTACGGCTGGTATAAAAATGCTCAGATCTGTTATGCTTACCTCGAAGATGCCACCCTAGAGGCTGACGGACCGGACCTCCAATACCTTGAAACGCTCAAGTCAAGCAGGTGGTTTACGAGAGGATGGACGCTTCAAGAGCTTATCGCACCTTCGATTGTGGAGTTTTATGACTTGAATTGGAATGAGCTCGGAACGAAGTTGAGCCTTCAGGAAGAAGTGTCAAAAATAACCGGAATTGACATACGGGTGCTGAGAGGCGATGAGCCCTGGACTTGCAATGTTGCGCAGAGAATGTCTTGGGCATCTATGAGGACCACCACAAGGCCCGAAGACATGGCGTACTGCCTCATCGGTTTATTCAACGTCAACATGCCGCTGCTGTATGGAGAAGGAGGACCAAGGGCATTTACCCGCCTCCAAGAAGAGATCATGAGGAATTCGGAAGACTACACTCTTTTCGCCTGGTCAGCACAGTATCCTCAGGCATCCTGGGCCCACCGTGGACTGCTAGCAAGCTCTCCTCAAGAATTCGGGAACCCCGAAGGCCATTCTCGGAGGACCTGGCAATTCTCAGAGCTCCTCCACAGCTCTCCTGCCGATTTCGGCTCCCTCCCAGGCCCACCAACACCCGGCCAACGTCAGACTATCTGGGAAGACCCACCAAATCTTACCAGCAGAGGCTTACGTATACGGCTGCCACTTAGACGAACAGGTACAGGCGAGGATTATCTAGCTTGTCTTTACTGTCGAAGAGAGATGAACGACGAGCTTCTTTGCATCACCTTACGGAAAATACCAAGTAACCGTTGGCTATTTGGTCGAGTTCTCGCACACGATGTGGTGTTCCTTCCGGCGGACCAGATGCAAACATTTGAGTATTCGACAATCTACGTAATCCAAGGAACGTCAGATTCCGCCGAATGGAGGCCGCTCTGGTCGCATGAGTACGACCTGCAAGTATTTGGAGTAAAACTTGTTCAGGATACCGGACAGAATTTTTCGATTTGCGAAGTCTTCCCGAAGGTCGAGTCGGAGGACAAATGGGATCCCGTTGGAGGCAAGTTCATCTTGCACGAGCTGACTCACCTCGCCGTGAGGATTCTAGAAATTCGAGGCGGCCCAAAGTCAGAGCCGTTTTTCATAGTTTTTGGGGTCCTTAAGGGGAAGAACATTCCTTGGTGTGATGTTCTGACCGGGGATGAAATGAGCGGGTATGGAGAGGGAACGGCGGAAGGGCTGTACAATTCTACCGGCTACTGGGATGGCTACGCGGGCAAGACTGATCGTGCTTCGAAGCTTCTGGGGCTGACCAAGCTGGTCACTGCTGCGGCTAGACAAGGCCCGTTACCAGATGTTGGGCAGCAGGGGACGCGAATGCGCGGATATACACTCACTATCTCTGTGAAACGCCAGTTGGTGTTTGGGCCTCATAGGGCGGATAGTGACGGGTTTTGAGCAATGCTCGTGTGATCGAAGCAGTAAAAATTTTATGGAGAATGATAACGGGAGGTTATATGAAAAGTTTCGCGGTGGCCTCAAATAACACGGCCAATTCTAATTCTTGAATTTTCTCATCCTTTCTTAGGTCCTCATTGATGCGTTCCCAGATACCTGGAAGTAAATTACTATTTAGGATTTTGTGCATAAATTGGTACCAGCGCTTAGCAAGCGGAAATGTTAAGGTGCAAGTTGGAGTTGTTGGCTGGACAAGATCAAGTGTCTCACCCCACTCTCACTCACCGGACTAAGACCCCCCAATAGGCCCTCCGCGCTAAGCTTTGCTGGCGGTCGCTTTGCCATTTGCCATTAGATTAGTGGCGTGAAGGACGTGATGGAAAGCGTAATAATGCCTCGATAACCTTGGCGTTTAATTGGCGTATAGGATCAAGACACTAACAGGCAAGCCAAAGTGAAGGACAAAAGAAAGACAGTGATTCTGACTGAACTGGTCGAAAGGAATGATCAAAGCTGTGACATTATCTGAGCATGCTTAAGAAGTCAATCAGACGATTACCCAAGTTCAAAGTGAGTAAAGAGTAGACACAGACCATGCGATCGAATATGGTTTTTTGGTTTCGAAAGCTGAAAGTGAAGATGAGAAGCCGGAGCCCTTCTGAGATACGAGCCGAAGTGAAGTGAAGTTAACTAAATATCAAGGTAGCTCTTCCTAAAAGGTATTACTGCGGTCAGCTAATTCCGGCAGGTTTTTAAAAGTCTACTTCAAGATGAGGTCAACCTTTCTTGTAACTGGGTAACTAGTTCAGTAGTCGACGGCCTCAATGATTTAATTACCATCTTATTGTACCTTGACGGTCAACGCTCCCACAATATCAGCGAAAAACAAGCCACCTTGCTAAGTTGACAGCTCGCGGAGTACAAAGATCTGCAAAATAAACATCTAATAAATCTCTAATGCCCAAAAAGAGCTTCAACAAGCGCTTCAGAGATTTGATATAGGCGATAAATACAATAGAAACTCCTCTATGAAAAATCAGTATGGCTTTTACCTTCTAGGAGCTGTTAAAAGGTCCTTGACCTAGTCCTACGATTTCCCATTCCGATACGATGATACAATCCTCTTCAAACTGAGCTCAAGCACCTATTTTAGTACAAGACCCATTCCGTATTGCCACCGTAGAACGCCTGTCTGACCCCAATCTCACTTGTAAGATATGCGTCATTATGGGCCTAGTCGCTGCCCTCCTTCTGGACTTCTTGACGCTGTGGTAGTGGGTAGAACGCCATATCGACCGTATGTCTTCTGATCGACAGAAACATAGTGAGGTAGTCGGCCGAGTAAATTGAGCTTGCCTTCGATATATCGCAAGATCTTTTCCGGTGGAACGAGGAATTTAATGTAACTTAATGCCCCTATAACAAGTTTAGCACGAGTCAATTCTATGGCAGGAAAGGAAGCTGGATTACATAAATAACCAATTGCTGCGCCACATAGGTGCCCCAGAAGGCTAGTATTTGGGATAAGAACGCTGATGACCAGGATTAAGAATAGGGGTGTTGACCATGTTGGAATTTTGTACGGGCCGATACTGTATTACTGTTAACAGGCATAGAATGGTTATAGCGAGTAATAAATACCTGAAGTGTGGGTTCGCCTTGTATGTCTTCATGGCTTCGTTGGCAAGTAAAAGGAAGACCCATATGCTACGCAATGTTAGATTTTACTCCGCAGCATAATAGGAAGTATCGGCATTTAAGACACACCTTGCACCCTGAACTGCCGTGTTGCTTCTCAGGATCCCTCGTTCTATCAATACATATATACCCCCAGGGAGCGTTCCGAAGGCTAGCCATTGTCAATCTCGAGAAAACACACGGCCATGCTCTTGTTGCTTACGCCCGGTAAAAAGAACCAGAGTAACCAATGTCCCATATTCGGCCTCGAAGCGTTCGAGTAAGGGTGTCAATGCCAAAACATTGAATATTAGGTGGAAGAAGCCTAGATGCATAAGGGGAAAGGTATTAAGGCGGTACACTACCGGCCGGAGCTACGTTAGCTCTATTTAAATAAACCTTACAAGGCATTCGTGGCGCAAAGAGTACACGCATAGAAATATCTCCGACATAAGAAAAAATAACTTACTGGTAGTTAGACCAACCTCTTGGGGGATGAGCGCGGCCCATGCCCGAAGCCAGGTTAACGGGATGCCAGCCAGCCAAAGAGCGAATATGGCGAAAATAAGAACGCGTGTACATAATGGCAGACGGAATATATAGGAACGTATCCGGACCGGGTTAAACTGAACAAAGGTGTACGCCATGGTGTTGACAGGAGGTTGAGTTTCCCGTGAAGTGGCTTCCAAGGCGATGCGCGACATCAACGCCAAAAAATCTGGGGTCGGCTCCGAAGCGATTATCGCCGACTTTAAAGGAACCTCCGCGACCAACCATGCATTGAAGCCACCAAGAGCATGTCTTTGGCAGGTAGGACCTCTGTTCTAATGATATGACTAAACTAAATGCGTAATAGCATCTATCCTCGCTCTCCGCCGCGATGGCCGAATTCTGAAGCTACCCCCCTACCTTTCCGCCTTATGTATCCTCGTTGGAGTTGTATGGCTACTGGTCCTGCCGTTAAACGAGTACTCTAGGAACACCTACGTTTCGGAAAACGCCCTCCTACCTGGCCAGGTACACACCTATTTCACGGGCAGTGAACATAATATTTTCAGAGCATACAGGCATGAGGTTGCGGCACTGGTAGGCAAGCCACTTGATGAGTACATGCCACTCCTCTTTTCCTTTAGGAGTAATTGAGGCTGAACGGTGTCATAGGAGAACACAAAAGCTTGGTGATATTTTACGTTCGTCCGGGCTCAAAGTTTCCACACAAAAGTACAGGTATTCTTCCTCAGGCAGGACTATATCTGGGCAGAATGTGTACGCCATTCTTCAGGGGCCAAGAGCAGATGCTACGGAGGCAATTGTTTTGGTTGGAGCTTGGACAAATATGGATGGAGTAGTGAATCACAGCGGAGTGGCACTCGTTTTGACGTTGGCTCGGTACTTCAAGAGTAGGGCCCACACTTGTTATGCATCTAGACATGCCGCTTACTCTTTACAGGGTGGTCATTGTGGTCAAAAGATATCATTTTCTTAATTTCGGGAGACAGTACTACGGGGCCTCAAGCTTGGGTAGATGCTTATCATGATTCTCACTCCCCTACGTCCATTGAACCACTCTCAATTAAAAGTGGCGCACTCCAAGGAGCCATAGCTGTTGATTATCCAGCCGGGCCTTGGGGCCATAGGTTTGACAAGCTGCATATTGTATATGATGGCGTGAACGGCCAATTACCTAACTTAGACCTCTTCAACACCGTTGTCTCAATCGCTAGCGGGCAGATGGGTATCGGCTGCACTCCACAGCGCATGTGGAAGCATGATGACTCTTACCAAGAGAGGCTTCAAACGATGCTCCGAGGCATGATAAATCAAGGATTGGGGCACGCCTCTGGTCCGCACAGCAGCTTTATTCCCTACCACGTTGACGCTATAACGCTTCAGACAGTTGGAGATGGTTGGCATGATGAAATGTCTCTTGGGCGGACCGTAGAGAGCATTTTCCGAAGCTTAAACAACCTGCTGGAACACCTCCATCAAAGCTTTTTCTTCTACCTCCTGATGCAAGCGAACCGGTTCGTAAGCATTGGAACGTATCTGCCGAGCGCTATGTTGATCGCCGTAAACTTCACGATCACATCGATAGCGTTATGGGTACAAAGTGGTCGTGCAAACCAGCAATCTACACCTGCATCAACAGACACAAAAGCGTCCGAGAAGCCGGACATGGCAGTCGTTAAGAAAGATGGCATGGTCGTCCTAGTCCCAGAGCCCAACCTTGCCATTCTCGAACGGAAGCTCTTCCTCCCTTTAGCCTTCGTCAGCAGTGCTCATTTCCTCGGACTCTTACCCCTCTACATCTTTAATAATGCTCCCCAAGGCGTATGTATCCTCGCACTTTTGCCAATCAATCTCACCTAACTGTGTTGCAGACACTAGAGGCTTGCTTCTACTTTACAGGTCTGCTAACGCTCAGCCTTCCGTACTTAACCGCTTTTACTCTCTCGTTTTTCCGCCGTCCGTCCGCGCAGGAGACCATACTAATCCAATGCTTCTCGCTCCTTCTCCTCGGCATGTTCCTCTCCGCACTTGCAACTCTGAACTTCTCCCTCTCTTTCCTGGTTGGCCTCTTGGCTGCTCCCCTAACCTTCGTGCGACCTATTGTGCCCGCACAGGGATCGAGTGAGAAGGCGCCTTCATCATTTATCACCCGCAACCGAAAAACTCTCGCTGCTATAATGAGCGTTGGGTTGAGCTTTGTTAATCCGATTGTAATTATAACAGCAGCAACGTATTACTGGGGTGCCGATGTCGTGAACGTGCTCGTTCAAGCAGCTGAGGGTTGGCACGTCTGGGGTATGTGGACCCAGCTTGTGGTCTGGTTGGTCTGGTGGCCGGCGTGGTTTGCTGGAGCAGTTGTGGTTGCTGGGACGTTGTTTGCAAATGAGGAAGCAGGAGCGAAAAAGGCGTGATCGATACATTTAGGAGACAGGAGTCATGGTAGTCACTTAGAATAAATTATGAGATATTGAGAAGTGTGTGAACAGCTGATCTTAAGAACATGTAGACGTCATGGGTTTGGTCTATGTGATTCGATTCGTGCCGAAATAGCTCATCAAGGGGAGCTATCAACGCCGTTGTTATGATTATACAAATGGATCTAGCCCTGTTTCCTGCACTAATGCAGGGATGATTTGTTAGACCACCGCCAGCTCGGAGACATGCAACTAAAAATTTTCTATGCAGCCCAAACATCCTTCCCAACTCCTTCGATCCAGTTTCCGAGCTGGTTGACGCTTGAATCCCAATCCCGTAACCTTGCCCTCATGTTCTCGATCTGCTTCATGTCCAATACCTTTGGTTGGACCCAGTTGATCCTAGCGATCTCCGCCACTTGGTCGATAGTTCCCCTCAGAAGTCCTAAACTCAACGCCTTCATGATAAGGTGTTCAATTTCGTTAGGCTGCACCTTGGTCTCCTCTGAGATAGTAGCAAAAGTCATAGCCCTATCGTGCGGTGGGCGACGGAACACCGTTTCGGTCAGCGCAGACAGGGATATTTTCTGGTAAAGAAATGTCTGATGCTCATGCAGTAACTCATTCTTGGAGATGTTGCCAGCGAGAACGTCATAAGCAACAAGGTCGCCGCGATTGAACGCAAAGAGCAGATCGCGGAGCCAGGCGTGCGGGGTGTCTGTAAGGGAATCGAGGACTGGGTGGAGGAGAAGCTCTCCAAAGTTATAGATGGAGTCTGAAACGAGGGCAGCGATGCTCAGATCGTAGGCTCGGGATTGACGCTCAGTGGTTGCGAGAGTAGCAATGTCTATGCATGCGAGGAAGAGGAGGGCGTTCTTGTAGTATGAAGCGAATTCATGTTTGGCCTATGTGTGTTCAGTATCTCATCCGAATAAATTATGAAGATCTAAAGAGCCTACCTTATAATAATCGGCATTTGCACGATAGAAGGAAGCATGTACAACTGTCTCCACTGAGTCAAAACCATCTAGTATCTGCTCGCACTCATCTAGCTTTTTCCGTGCGCCGTCGTAATCTCCTAGTTCTAGCTGAACGCTGGCTGCTGCGACTGTTGCGTAGACGTAGGCATCTTGAGAGGCAGGTTTGTTAACCTTTTCTGCGAGTGCCGAAAGGAAAGCAAGACGCTCCTTATGATCTGTAATATGTTAATTTTAGTCATTAAGCTATACAAGCATAATAAAGCGGACCTTTGCACTGGTAGGCGGCACTCAAGCCTAATGTGACGAGCTTTAGTTGGTTGATCTTTCCAGCAAAGGTTTTGATGAAGGTCTCATATAGCGGTATCCGTTGCGGTGCGCTCTCTGGGTGGCTGAAGTATTCGATCAAGGAGTCTGTAAGCTCGTGCCATAGTTTCCTCTCCCAATAGTCCTCAAATTGAATAAAGAAGTGCTGGAGTTCGTCCGGGGCCTGATCTCGCTGATCTCCGAGCAGATTTGGAATGGTATCTATATCCATAGCCATTATTGCGAGGCGCGTATTTCGGGTTGAAAGGTTTTCTAAAAGCTTCAGGTGGTAGATGCGGGCTTGGAGGTATTTAAGGGAAAAAAAAGGCTGGTGGATGAGTTTAAGCTGATTCGTGTTTGGATGGCCGCCTCTTGCTTTCTGGTGAGCTTCGCGCTGGAGCCGCAAAACCCCGGAATTTCAGTCTCTCCGCGATCTCTCACAGCACGACGTGAAGCCACCCAGAGCTTTCAATACCGATCCACAACTCCGTAACTCAGCCATTGACCGGCCAGAAGATGGGCTTAACCAGGCATTGCACCCGCTCCGGAGCTGGCCTGGCCACAGCATTGTCAACACCCGCCCGTGTACCAAATGTCTCGAGGGTTTACCGGCGGGGCCTCAACCAAGATGTCAGAATCACAAGAACTGGCAAACCCATTATTACCGTATCAGGCGGAAGGTCAGTCAATTAGACCTGAATAATTAGATGTGTCTCTAACATCTTGTCTAGGTCATCACTAGGAGGTACAATCAAGGACTCCATCCGCAGAAATAGCGCCCGCTCACCCTTCAAACCATAGGCTACACCGCAACCGTTTTTGGAGCAACAGGATTTCTCGGCCGATATATTGTGAACCGATTAGGTACTGATTCAATCTACTCTGAACCTCGAAAAATAATCTAACGCAGAGATGTAAACAGCACGTTCGGGATGCACGGTTGTTGTTCCTTTTAGAGAGGAGATGGCCAAGCGCCACTTAAAGGTTGCGGGAGATCTAGGGAGAGTGGTGTTTATGGTAAAACATACATTCTGGAGCTTGCAAGGCTTCATAATGTGCTAATAGAGATTAGGAATTTGATCTCCGGAATACCGCCTCTATTGAGGAGAGCGTACGACACTCCGATATCGTGTACAACCTCATCGGAAGGGATTATCCCACGAAGTCAGTTCAACGCACTTTGTATCTGGAATTTTAAGTTAATTTGAGGGACCTAGGAACTTTGATCTCGAAGATGTGCATATTGAGGGCGCTGAGCGGATTGTCGAAGCGGTAGCCAAATATGACGTCGACAGATTCGTACACGTATCCTCACATAGCGCTAACAAGAACTCCCCCTCCGAGTTCTACCGAACAAAGGTAGGGCCTCAATAACTTAGAAGCGTGCGACCTCGCTTAACCAATCTTCAACAGGCGTACGGCGAGGATGTTGTGCGAACCATCTACCCTGAAACTACAATCGTTCGACCAGCACCAATGTTTGGCTTCGAAGATCGCCTTCTCAATGTGCTGGCAGGCCGGGGGAACTTCATTACGTCAAACTGGATGCAAGAGCGATTCTGGCCAGTTCACGCAATCGATGTCGGGATGGCCCTCGAACAGATGCTCCACGATGACAACACAGCCTCAGAAACCTTTGAGCTGTATGGCCCAACTAACTACTCTATGGCCGAGATTTCTGAGCTGGTAGACCGTGAAATTATCAAGCATAGGCGGCATATCAACATCCCGAAACGCATATGGAAACCCACAGCCAAGATCATCAATCGTGCTCTGTGGTGGCCAATAACGTCGGCCGACCAAGTGGAACGTGAATTCATTGACCAGACAATTGACCCAACTGCGAAGACGTTCAAGGATCTTGATATCGAGCCTGCAGAGTTGAAGAATTTAACGTACGAATACCTGGTATGCGTCTCTCCTTTCCGTCCGAGTCTCACCGTCTCTTCGCCAACGCTAATTCCTTTGTAGAAAGGCTACCGTAGCTCGGCCTTCTATGACCTTCCTCCACAGACTAAGCGCGAGAGACGGGAAGAGAAGAAGTACCTCCACGTCATCGACGACCAATGATTTTTTTGCGCTGCTGCCTTGTTACCAACTATACTCTCTGTGTAAAACTCAGCTGCGAGAAATTCTGGAAGTCTCATATTGTACCTCTCGTCTTGTACATACAAATGCAAAAGACATGCATATTTGTAGAATACCCGCGCTTGATATGAGGTTTGTCAAGAGCAGTTCAGTCATTAAAGTTTCATCAGCGCGCGAACCAACAGCCGAACGGAGTCATTGGTAGAGGTGGCTAGATCATCTCAGCCGTGTATTAATAACCTGTTGATAAATTAAACAAAAATCCCTAAAAGGGGTCAACCGTCCTCCCGCTCCCACGGTTGTTTATGTATACGAATACACGCAAATATAGTGGAGAGAAAAACACATCAAAAGACCAGGCGCACGCAAAAGAAAATCACATGCCATAACACGCCAAATCCAATTAGACAAAAGTCCGCCCACCTAAATCCGATTACGCCATGCTAGGAACCCAGATTATGAGAGTTACCCCTCAAGATGCACGCAAAAACAAACGCCGGCCCGGAAATGCCACTTCGCCCGCAACATTCCCCGCGATGCCATCCGCTCGCGATACACGCTCATAATAGCAGATTATACAAGGAACTCTAGATTCCGGCCCTCTGGTGTGGGTTATCACACTTCCAAACTCCCAACCGTGTAAAACAGTAAGTAGGCATTCGCGTCTAGCACCTCGGCCTCGCTGACTAGCACGACTTTGCTGTCGTCGAACAGGAACCAGTCGTTGCCTTCACGCGAGTACGAGACGTAGTGGCCAGAGTCGATTTTGCCTTTGTGTACGATGACCGAGGAGAGTTCGTAGGTGAGGGAGTTGGCGGGGGAGTTGATGTTATAGTTCGACTTTATGGCGGCCGAGGATTTAGAGCTTTGCGAATTTGAGGTTTTGTATTGGGTGGTGTATGGGTATAGGTCTAGTCGGACTGAGAACTTGATTTTAGTTTCAAGTTTGGAGGAGGAGGATTTAGAGTGCTCAAAGCGCTGGGAAGCGTTAGTGCTGTCGAACAGTTTGGAAGGGAGGATATAGAGCCAAAGATTTTACCTTTAGATGAATGGGCAGCACAGGCGGTAGCCTCTTAATGCTTAGCTGCTTTGTCGCGTTCTGCTGCGTGCTATCGCAATTCTGACAAGTATACTCTGCTGCTGCCAGTTTCTCGCGAGCCGTGAACCGCTCTAAGCAGTCTCGTAGGTCAATCACTGCATCCTTCCCAGCCTCCCCGTCTAGTTTCCGTTTCTTTGCCTGACTTCGCAAGTCGAGGCTGAGGTCCATAACAGGGTCAAGTGCTGTTGTGACATTGCGGCACTTGTCGCATGTAACGGTGCTCTGAAGCTTTCCGTAGAAGGTTTGGTGGATTATGCAATTGCAGTCGGACGAATTTGAGTCGGAAGAGGAGCCGCCGTTTTCAAGGTGGAGGGTGTTTAAGATAAATTGCATGTATTCATGAGCATCTTGTTGCTGGTAGCCTGCAAGGGCCTGGGAGGTGGTTCAGTAAATATAGGACGCTCCGCGTATGAGTATTCGGGGACTATACCTGTGCGGCCATCCAACTCCCGAGCAGCATACTCACTGCACCGAAGCCTTCCGTCTTTTCTACCGAGTGGAACTCGATAAATATCTCATCCATAGCACAACTCACACAAGCCTCCTTTTCGCAGTCTGCCGGCCTATGTCCCTCCGCCAGGTAGAAATTCCGTATGAATGGGTTATGGATTAGTGTTTGCAGGATGACACTCATGAAACAAGTCTGACCCATATTGTAAAGGCCTCGTAGGCCGATTGCTCGACAGGGGACGAAGGAGGCGTTGCCCCAAATGAGTTTTTGGTCTTCAGGATTATTGATCTCGTCGTGTTTCCGCTTCTTACCTGTAATTCAAATCAAATTAGGTCAGCCATGTAATTTAAGGCAAAAGGTGATACTGACCTTTCTGAAGCCGGATGTTCTCTAATATAGGGTCATATACATAGTCGTTGCAGCCCTGGCAGTATAGGTAGCCCTCTCGTGACTCCACGGCTGATTCCAATGTCAGTTCATAATCGCACGGTGTTCCTATGTACGTACAGAACGCGTGCCCTTTTGCATCAAAATGCCGATCTCGAACCTCCTCAGTCATAACATTTGGACATTGTAAGCACAAGTATAATGGTCGTAGTGAAACGATGGACCGGCCATCGCCGTTAGGGGTGGATCTATGGGTCTGAGCTATTATGCTGGGTTTCTCGTGTATAGTTTGTAGGAGTTGAGTATAGTTTGTGGTTGCGTTTTTCTTGCTGGCATTCTCGAAGAGCTGCCGGATGTGCTCTGCATGTGCCTATCAATATTGGGATACACGCTCATGCTCTGGAGAAATTACCGCAGCCGAACTCAACCACTGAAACAGCGCTAGATATTCCCACAGAAGGCTTGGTGTTCTTGGTCACCTTGGGCGAGGCCAGCGTTGGCGCTGTCTTCGGCGTGACGGTAATGGTGTCCATGACGGCTGACGAGTGAAGGAGGAAGCAGACTACATGGCTCGGTATAAAAAAAAAAGATGATAGTAGTTTGGAGGTTTGAACGAAGTGGGAATCTTGTCTTGTCGCGTCTTGACTAGCCCTCGAGCCCTCGAGAATAAGGCGGACCTGCATACACCAACTATAGAATCAGATTCCGGTGTTGTGCCGTAATTGGCCAGCCCAACCGCGACGCCGATCTCCCGCCCAGACGGTCAAGATTTCCGCGTGGCTGACACGCTAAATAAATGGAGTCTTGCTCTCTCCCGTCCACTTCCCTTCCTGCCGGGCTTCTCCCGTCCTGTAGAATACAATTACCTTCTCTATTTTAGTTTCTGCTATCTATTCTTGGGCGTCTGTCAGTTTCGCTGCTAAAGCAGGAGTGCATCATTTCATAGTCTATATCACATTTATTCAGTATTATCTCTATATCGACGAAGTTATATAAAGTAAACCTTCCGCGTTACGTTCCTCCACTGGCTTTGGACTCTGTTGTGTGTCATTGCATGAGAGTATCAAGCGCTGAATAGCAAAACACGATTTAGAAACGCCACATATTCTTAGGAGCCCAAGAAAATTCTCGGTCATTTTAGATCATTCTCTATTTTCTTTTTCTTTTCCATCATTCCACAGTTACGGTTACATTATTCATCTAACCTAAACCCAAGTCTCTAGACAGTTTAAGAGGCTTTAGCAAGCAGGATGTATTAATGTTGGCGAGAGAAGTAAAATACCGGTCAATCTAAATTTCCGGCATATGGTGGTGGTCTACATGAATCTTTTCGGTCAAGTGATAGCTGATGATTATCATTACGAAACAACACCCGTCATCTCTGTTTCCCAGCACGATATTATGCATCAATAAAGCGAGATGGCGAGCTTGATATGCAATTTATATGCCTATATTGTTTAGAGTATAGCCAATATGCACGCCGATGGGTTGACTTATTCCAGATTCAATATTGTCGCAGAACCAACGCAAGTACTCGCACGGCCTTCTGATAACGGGGCAAGTAAGTCATACACATCGGGGAATTTCTTGTTTTGCCCAGGAAATCTGTGATGCTTGCTTTTGAAACGCGAACGTTTTGGGAATTTCGTCTTTTGCCGTGAAGAGTATCTTAGTAGGCCTAGTCTTAGAAGGCGGAGTACTTTCGAAACATACCATTTTCGCGGCAAGCAATGAACCACGGTCGGCCCATGGGTGTATGAAAAGCGTCAGAACGAGTGTCATCGGCTAGAAGAGGATGGGATAATAATAGCCCTATAAGAGCGGGCCAGAGCGGGCTTTTATATTGAGGCTGCCATAAGACTACTCTTTTCGGGTGGCTTCGGCTTGTGTTTTGCACATCGCCAGGGTATTTTGGTTAAGCCGCGAGAGCGCAAGTCCTCTCTTATATGATTAGGAGAGAAGTTAAAGAACCACTGATAATCGCAAATTATGCAAGGAAATGCGTAAGGAGAGGATGGGGGAAAAATTATTAAAAATACCTCGGTGAATTACTAGGGAAGCGGTGAGACAGAATGAAATATGCTAGAGCTAAGTATGAAAGGGAGGCTCGGCGGGGACTGCTCTGATGAAGTAGTAGAACTGGTGTAAAATACACGAGAGTGAGGTAATTTCCCATAGTTGAAGTAGGATGCCTGACCAGTCATAGAACCAGGATAGAGCACCTTTAGGGACTGTAGAAAGGGTTAAGTTCTTAGGTTTTCACTGCATGATATTAAATGAAAGGAACACTGCTCGTTCGACATGATTTTGATCCCGTCTCCGGCATTTTATTGTAGCCAATTTCCTGAGCATCTACATATTTCTACCTAACCAACAGCCAACGAGGCATTCGCGCTAATAATACTTCACCCGACTAGCATTAGTATTCAACGCCCATCGTCTATCATACATTTTGATCCTCTGCTAATTACTAACCGTCGTGATCCTCGTACCACGAGCTAATAGCGCCGCAGCCAAGCGATCCGTGAGGACCTTCCTCTTGGCCGCTTTTTCCTTATATATCTCGAGTTCCTCCTCGTCCAGCTCATCGACACCCGCAGCCTTCGCAACCGAACCAGACCACACGTTCGGACCACGAGTCGGCGTGCCATCAGGAGTGTAGAAAAGTCCAAATGTCTTTCCAGGGCTACTATCCTCCGTATCCGACCTCATTGATGCAGTCATCCTGCCTCGCGACGTCGGCGGTGTAGTGAATGCGCCATTACCTCTGGCTGGCGTGCCGGCCCTGGAACTTCGTAGCATTGAAGCCTCCGAACCCATTCTCAATTTCCGCATCTGCGTTTCCAGAACATCAATGTCACCACTCTTCTTCTCAATCATGCTCGTCAATTTCAAAATTGTGTTCGTGACAGCTTCAACGGTAGGAACCTGCTTCCCCTTCGTTTTGTCTCCTCCCGTACTCGCGAGACGAGTCTTTAGTAATACTACAGCTTCCTCCGCATCACTCAGATTCTTCATCAGGGCCGCGAAAGACGCCCGAAGAGCGCGCTGCTGCTCCGCTTGCTCCGGGGGTAGCGGCTGCATCCGTAACATCTCCAGTTTCTCCGGATCCGAGCGCGCCTGAATCTGCTGCCTTATGTCCGCGGTCCTAACTCTCAATTTCGCAACATCGCGCTGGAGTGCTGAGAGCTGAAGGAGCTTATCATGTACAGCAGATACCCTCCCAGTATCCAACGACTGCCCGAGTTCGTGTTCCAACACCATGAGGTCTTCGAGCTCGACCAGACACCAGTCCTCATCCCAGTCGCCATCCTCGCCCTTATCCAATACTTCTTCTAGGTCTTCACGAGTGCGCTCAGACGCATGCTGGGGCTCAGTGTGGAACTTTATAAATGCTGCAAGCGAGCGTGCGTTAATGCCTAGCGTGTCTACCATACTGTTTATGTCACGGTATACACGCTCGATTTGACCAGGGATTCCAGATTTAGTGACGGTTCCAGTGTAGTCTTGGTGTGCGAGGAAAGGGTCGAGGTGTCGACTCGGGACAACCTTGCTCTGGAGCTCTTGGCGAATCTTCTCATCCTCATCATCTGAAAGATCAGAGACCTCTGCAGGGGGTGTGGGAGCTTTAGGCAGAGATGGTGGTACGGTAGGTTTCATAGAAGCCGGTACGATGGGTGGTCGTTGAGGAGTAAGAGTAGATTTGGAAGCCGAGCGGACAGGGCTTGGAGAACGAAGGGAATCTTGAATTCGTGATGGAGGTGGGAAAATAGGTACTGCTTTAGGGAAGCCTGCTGGGGTGGAAGATTGCTGGAACAAGGATTGCCGAACGGGTGACCGCGAGGGGCTCCTAGATTGATTCCGGGATCGAGAGGAACTGGCGGACTTCGTAGGAGGGGTAGGAGCTTGAGGTGGAACTCGATGGGATATCTGATCGGCGGCCAAACTATTCGAAAATGACCACGTTGATTGAGCCGTGGGCCTACGGACTGCATCCGATGGAGATAGCTCTTCTTCGTCATCTTCTTGCTCTTCAACCGATATTTCTCCCGCATCATGGTCACTTGAAGGGGCTGGTGACGATGGTATCGAAGACGGTGCCTCAACTTGAATAGCGGGACTTCCAGCGAGTGGTGGCAACTCATCCTCTGTGTTCTTAGTAGGCTTGAATATCATCGGATCTGGAGGAAGAGGCGCAGGTGGTTCCTCAACAACAGGGAATTCTGCAGGTGGTGGAGACGCTGGCTTTGGCGACTCTTTCTCTAGCCCACTTGCAGGAGGTTTAGTAGCTGTAGTGGTATTCGCAATGCCTGGGGATTTCCAAGCAACAGGCTCTTTAGGCCCATTTGATTCCGGTAGAGCAGCAGGCGTAGTCGATATGTCCCCCAAACTGGGTTGATTTTCAGTTCCCGGTTCTTTCTTGATTGGGTTGATAGGTTCTGCTAGCTTCGCTTCTCCAAGGGCTTTGCCAAACCCTTCACCGAAAAGAGAAAGGCTGGACGAGGCTGTAGGTTTTGGTAAGTCATCCTTGGCTGTCCCATCGCCTCTAAATGTAGATTCAATTTTAAAGCCGCCAGAGCTCATGCCGAAAAGGCCCTTTGGCTGGTTCTGTGGCACCTGCGGGGTAGGTGTTACTTCAGATCGTTCCCTATCCTGAGCATCGTCGTCTGCATCTCCCATATCAGACTCCTTAGTTGATGCAAAAGAGGACTGCTGCCCGAACAACGATCCCGCAGGTTGTGCCGGAGTATTAGCCCAAGAAGGAAGTGTTGATCCTCCTCCTAAGCTAGATTCAACAGTGACCGTAGACCCAAAACTTGGCTCGGCGCTCATGCCACCAAAGCTTGGGGTGGAACTGCTGGCGAATGCAGGCTGAGCAGGTTTTTGTTGTCCAAGTGCAGCGAATCCAGAACCCCCTAAGGCGCTACCGCCACCCCCGAAGCTTGATAGAGGCGATGCAGTCGCGTTGTTGCCAGCGGCAAACTTTGAAAATCCTGAGGCTCCACCAAGGCTAGAAAAGGGGCTTTGCTGAGGTTGCGAGGAGGATTTCAGCGGAGTTGATCCTGCTGTTGCCCATGGTGAGGCACGATTTCCGATACCTCCCGTCGAGCCAAAAGCAGGCGCCGCTGGTGAACCGCCGAGTGGGGTAGAAGCTCCAAATGTCGATTTGCCGAAAGCAGGGGGACCCGTTGAACCACCAAGGGGTGTTGAAGCTCCAAATGTCGACTTGCCGAACATAGCTCCACCGGTAGGGAACCCTGAAGAACCAAAAGCTGGCGCAGTAGGTTTTTCAAATGGCGAAGAGGAGGATTTTGCGAATGCTGCACCTGCATTCATCGACATCGGTTGCGATGGAGCAGGCGCGGGCGGCACTGACTGTGCTTCATCAAGTGCAATAAGACCAGGATATCCAGTCCCCTGTTTCACCGACTCGTTATAGACAATCCACCATGCGCAAAGAAGACCTTCATTATTTAGAACGTACAATGCTGGAAGAGGGGTAGGTGATTCAGTGATTTCCTCTTCCATAGGAACAGGACGGAGCACTTTCTCCTTGCTAGACAAGTCGAGTGCTAAGCCGATAGCTGATGGATCGGCTATGATGTCATTCATCTCGTCTCCAGTGGAACTACTTGTGGGCAACTGTGCCCGCCGGGAGTCAATGGCCAGGTTTGTATTTGTGTAAGTCTTAACTGGCGCGTCCTGAGCAAGAGGGACGTCCGAATTCGTAACCAAACCAATCTCGGAACTACCCGTGGATGCAATAATAAGCATATCCTCCAAAGCAGGTGCCCATTTCCTAAGACGCAAGATAAAATTCTGAGGAGGAAACGCGCGAACACTATCCATTAGAGGACAAGGATCTTCAAATTTAGAGAACGTGAAGCCCGTCCGCTCTTTGTTAGCCTGAATAAGATGATATGCTAACTCTGGAAAATCCGGCCGCTCGTCTCCTGGCGGAGGAGTAGGAGGATTGTTTGGGCAATGTACAACCAGAAATTCATCGTTAGCAAGCCAGTATATCGAAGATACTAATCAGAGTTAGTATTAACCCCTAGGAATATATTTATAAATGCATACCATGCGTATCAGTCCCAACCTTAGGAGGCCGAGGTATAGCAGCAACACCTTCTCCAGTTGGTTTGATTTGGAAAGCTGTTCCATCGGCCAACCCTGCCACAAGCTGTTTTCCTCTGAGGCTCCAAGACACGCAACTTACACCTTCTTTAAGCACCGGTTGCCCGTTCGGCCCATTTATAAGCTTCTGCTCTTTCAGCTCCGCGAGCAATAATTTCCCTCCGGCAAGAATTATTGAAAACAACTCCTCGTATTCCGGATTTGGATTTGGAATGAGACCACGCACAGAAACCCCATTGGTCCCAATCTCAAACGGTCGGTCAGTTTTGTTTTGTAAAAGAGACTGGACATTGTAAACAGCTAGCCCGCCACCGATCTCAGCAATGATAACCAAGAAGCTTTCGTTGCTTGAAAAAGCAACATGTGAGAGTCTGGGTACTCGTATTTCAAGTTGCGGCGTAAATTCTTTTATTCCATCATGTTCTGCGCCAGAACCAGTGAGAGTTTGCCGCACGGATTCCATAGTTGCTATGACGAGCGTGTCCGGCGACGCCGCAGCTACCAGTCCTTTCTTTGGGGCGACACTCAAAAGAGAGGATGTAGAGGGAGGTAGGGAATTGTTTGGCCATGGGGAAGGAAGCAATCTCAGTTTTTTGTCGCCGCTTAAACTAGAAAATCCAAGGGCCTGGATAATGTTGTTAGCAAAATGTTTGCGACAAAGGTCCAAAAAGGAGCATAAACCTCCGTGAAAACTACTTGGAGTGGAAGCGCTTCTTGGATTTGAGCGCTCGTGTTTGGACCTCCAGCTTGTGTAGCATTTGCAAAAGAAAAAGCCATACTGGCTAGGATGTATTCAGGGCGAACCTCGCGCGATGGAGTCCTTCGAGTTAGCGGGAGTCTGTCCTCAACATGAGGAATGGGAATAGATGGCGAGGAAAAGGAGCGTGAATGGAGCCGGGGAGGGCTCGGGCGGAAGAGTTCGACGCTTTTATTGAAAATAGTGGTTGCGGCGATGTGGCCTGCGCTCCTATGAGTGAGAGCGGCAAGCCGTGTGCCTTGAGCAATTCACTTTCGTTGTTGACTGTTTGATTGATTGGAAGCCTGCAGCTTGGACGGAGAGCTCCGCACGCGGTGAGCTTCGCGTTTGGAGAGCTTCAGTTAGGCACGAACAGCTGCGTACACCACGAACAGCAACATCTTGACATCAGCTATCACATCTTCTGAACTCCTCACTACCTCTAGTGCTCTACCAAAGACTTTTATTCCATCAGATAGTCTCAAAACGATACCTCATCAATACCGTCGACCTCATCAGCCCCGGCCCACACCACAGCCATGCCCGGTTTCGACTTTTCCAACCACAACCGCAATGCTGCCTTACATGCGCAGGGCATACCCTTACCAAAGGCCACCAGTACTGGTACGACCATTGTAGGATGTATATATGAGGGAGGAGTGGTGATTGCGGCCGACACAAGAGCCACCAGCGGGCCTATCGTGGCAGACAAGGTATGCCAGCTCATATCGCAGTCTACTAAGAAACATCATATCTATGCTTGAATCCCATCCTCTATTTGTTTTAACTGTATACCTTAGAACTGTGAAAAACTCCACTATATCGCTCCGCAGATCTGGTGCGCAGGCGCCGGTACTGCCGCTGACACCGAATTCACCACTGCCATCATCTCCTCCAACCTCGAGCTCCACGCCCTGTCCACAGGCCGCAAGCCGCGTGTCGTAACATGTATGACGATGCTCAAACAACACCTTTTCCGCTACCAAGGTCACATTGGCGCCTACCTTGTTGTGGCTGGCGTTGACCCTACTGGAGCACATCTTTTCACTGTGCACGCACATGGCTCGACTGACAAGCTCCCTTATGTTACCATGGGATCTGGGTCGCTTGCTGCTATGTCCGTTTTCGAGACACAGTGGAAATCAAAACTGACGCGGGAAGAGGCCATCAAGCTAGCCGCAGACGCAATTCAGGCTGGTATCTTCAACGACTTGGGGTCGGGAAGTAATGTGGATGTATGTGTAATCACAGAGGAAAAAACGACCCTGATGCGAAACTATATCACTCCCAACGTGCGAGAGCAGAAGCAGCGCAACTATAGGTTTAAGAGGGGCACGACTGCTGTGTTGAACGAGAAGGTTATTACTCGAGAGGAGATTAGCAAGTACGTTACAGTACACGAGCTGGATGACCAAAGTGTTGCAGGTGCGGCGGAGAAGATGGAGGTGGATTCTTAAGGATTTCGTAATGAAAGGGTCGGGGGCCAAAGGGGAACGAGGTGAACAGTGTATACTATAGCGTTTTGAGCATGGAGACCATGTAATTCTATGCAGGCCTGAAAAAGAAGCTTCAGTCAGGTTATAGATATTGCGGGTACTTGACGCTCTCAATAAACAAATACCTAGCCACCTTCAGCTTGCCTTGCGAAGGCGCTCTCAAAGAGCATGGCTAGTTGAGTTCAGTTGATATCATTAATTTCCCATTCTTTTCCGAGCTACGCCTATCCGAAACGCAAAGTAGGCAGTACAGACATCCAGATACAGACCCATTCTAGACCGATAGAGATTAGACTTCTCTAGAAAACCAGCCTACTTGCATCTCTTCTCCACAATCCCCGGCCCATGTTCCTCATACTCTTTCTTTGAGATCCACAGTTGATGGAAGCTACCTAGACTCGCCAGGATACTACCTCCAATCCATGCTGCATATTTGCGCTCAACAATATTTCCCGGTGCTATTAACCTAATGCGAGGCGCAGGGTAGAGGTTCTGTAGCTCGTAGTTGATGCGGTCGGTAAAGTGATAAAGCAGAGAAGAGCCGCCGGTGACGACAACGTTGGCGAGGAGTACATGTCGCTGGTCGACATCTACATGGTTCATGGCAGCACGAACGAGTTCAGGAATGGTCTGGCTATCCTGCGGGCGGGGATTATCTGCATCCTATATGATGTTAAAATACGAGCAAAGCAAAACCTAGTTAATGTACGCACGAATAAAGCAGCTTTTGCTTCAAACAATCCTTCCGCAGCTTTGAATCGTTCCACGCCAAAAACCTGGTTCCAGCCATCGGGCATCTCAAAAGGTCTGCCGGGACTTGATTTGGCAATCTCCTCGTTTGTGCCGTTACTAAACCTTCCTGGACCCGGCCATACTTCTACGACTGATTCCTTGAACTCCGTCAAGACACGCTCTTCCTCATGTCGGCGGAACGATACTGTTGGTGGATTCTCGAGCTTCTTATATGTGGCTTGGGCCGGTGCTCCTGCGTCCACTTGGACTTTTGAGGAGACCGTATAGTGTGGCGTTAGAGGAATTGGAGGCTGGCTTTGCCCAAATATGAGGCGAATCTGATTCGAAACAAAGTTTCCAGCAAGTGGTGATTTCTGGACACCTAACAGAACATTTAGTATCAATTACTCACATACAAAGTGGTTGATTTACCTTTCTTCAAAACCATCCCATCAACTACAGGGGTAACTGAAGTCATAGACGCTCCAATATCAATGACAATAGCTGAAGCTTTGCCCGAAGCAAACCTGTACCCATATTGTTAGAGACCCGCCATTAGTTGTTCTCGGTGGTTCGCACCTACGCCGCCAGAACTCCAGTCTTTCCGAGGTAGAACGCCGGTGTGCCCCAGTCCTCCATTGCAATTTCTATGTATTTTTCCCGCGCCTTAGACGAACTCCAGCCTGGTTCCGTCATCAGTAATGGGCTATCCGCCAGCGGCTTCTCTGCATCGTCCAATGCCTCCATCTCTACATCCATATCCCCGTTAGAAGGCTCGTTAAGGCCATTTTTAGCGGGATCGGTGGGCTTTGCGCCTGTTAAACGCGATGTGATGGCGTATTCCCATACCCTCGTTGCTGTTTCCCAATCCTCAACTATACCGTCTGATGACCACGGGTTCTTGATCTCGAGATTTGGAAGAGGATTGTGGATCGCATTCTCGCCGAAGAGGTATTGAGGTCCTGAGTCAGACTCTATCACGCCGTAGTAGGTTGGGACGACAGATTTTGGTCCATCTTCACCCGCGAAGCCCGCGCGTGTGGTGGAGAAGCCGGGGTCGAGAACGATCGCTGAAACCTCGTCTAGATAGGAACTGTTAGTGCGCCTAGTATCAAGTATGAGAAAGCTTGAAGAAAGATACCTCCAGCGTACTCCGAAGCATTTGGAGCTGTGGATGAGTTTGGGATATTCATCGCGCAATAGAGGGAGGGATTAGGCAGCCTTTGTTGGTAGATGGTTTACTGAGACTGGCTCATTGACGCGCGAATCTCCTTCAAGCCGAATCTAGAGTATCTGGTAGTTGTGGTCGCGATTGGTTTGGGTGAAGGCCTGTCGCATCGCGAGGTTGGCGTTGACATTCGTTTCTGGAAAACGTCCAACCAACCAACCTCTCTCCTTTCAGTTAACATCACTCAGCCTCCGGCGCTCCACGACACTCCTTTACACTCCTTCGTAGATCTCTGAAATGTTCAGGTAGAACCAAACGACATGATGTGGCTTCAATACTTGCGCCAACTCTACTCTCTGGATACTCTAGACACTCGGTTTATAATTTCTTCTACTGCACCCCCAAAGCAAGCTCTAAATGAGCTACGTCTTGATCCTACAAGGCCTTCTCCGCAGCAAGATGGCCAAGCCCAAGTCAGGCTAAGTAATGGCAAGCCTACAAAAAGTGTTGAAGGGGCTCAACCCTCAAGATGGAGGACTCTAGAGTTCTATATCTACTATTTTGTTTTCATAACGGCCGTACCCTTCATGTTCAAGGTGGTGTATGATGTCTCAAAAGGTGGGATCTAATCAGGAAAAAAAAATTCTCAACTCTATTTCTTATTGCTACATGCAGAATCACATTCCAACTATGCTAAATTCGCCCCTCTACTTTCCGAGGGCTGGATTCCTGGCCGCAAGATTGTTTGTTCCCTGATTTTTTTTTCACACATCTCGCCATACGCTAAACCCAGATCTAGGATGACTCCGATGCCCAGTATTCCGGATTTCGAAAAAATATTCCGTATCTATTTCTGGTTATCATTCTTCATCCGATTCTTCGGAAGCTGTATGACGCATTTTGGCGTGCAGACACGTATACCCAAGTCCAGCCATCTGCTGGGCCAAATGGAAGATTAACTCAAGGCTTACCTACATCCGCTGCTGCAGATGCTCGACTTGAGCAACGCATCTCTTTCAATGTATTATTTACTACTCTGTTTCTTATTGCTTTACATGGATTCTCAACATTGAAAGTGCTCTTGATATTATACCTGAACTACAGCCTAAGCAAAAAGTTACCAAAAGAATATATCCCTACGGCTACATGGGTCTTCAGTATTGGAGTCCTCTTCGCGAATGAGCTCTGCCGGGGATATTCATTTGGTAGAATATATTCTTTTGTCTTCCCTCAACCACTTTCGGAGGATGGTCTTGCCGCAGTAAATTGGGGGACGTGGCTTGATGGCTATGGAGGCCTTATCCCCAGATGGGAGGTTCTTTTCAACTTCACTGTGCTTCGCCTCATAAGTTTCAATATGGATTACTACTGGAGTCTGCAACTTCGTAACGGTAGTCCGGTCGAGGTGCGTTCTTTTCCATTCCTCTTCTCATATACTAACGCCCACAAGAAGAAGCAACTTGATCTTTCCAACCTCTCTGAGCGTGATCGTGTTTCAGCCCCAGCCAAGAACGGAGACTACTCATTCCGCAATTATTTTGCCTACGTCTTGTATTCTCCACTCTACCTTACTGGACCCATAATAACGTTCAACGACTACATCTCCCAGCTAAGATATCGCCCTTACAGCATAAATCGGACGCGCACTACTCTGTATGCTATCCGATTCGCCATCGCTTTGCTCACAATGGAAGTCACGATTCATTACATGTACATGGTCGCCATATTCAAAGCCCAGCCGTCGTGGGAAGTCTACACACCATTTCAACTCAGCATGCTAGGTTTCTTCAACCTAAATCATATTTGGCTAAAACTCCTTCTACCGTGGCGATTCTTCCGTCTTTGGGCCCTCCTGGACGGTATCGATCCCCCTGAAAACATGGTCCGCTGTATGAGCGATAATTACTCTGCTATGGCGTTTTGGCGGGGCTGGCACCGGAGCTTCAATCGCTGGATTGTCAGATATATTTATATTCCAATTGGCGGCAGTGGTGCTCCCGGTTTCTGGGGGCAGTTCAGGTCTATCTTAAACTACTTGGCCGTCTTTACATTCGTTGCTCTTTGGCATGATATCCAGCTTCGCTTACTTATGTGGGGTTGGCTAGTTACACTTTTTGTTTTGCCGGAAATAATTGCCTCACTTCTACTTCCACGCCGAAAATGGCGAGACCGACAAAATGCCTATCGGATAATATGCGGTATCGGTGCTGTTGGAAACATCCTCATGATGATGGTTGCAAACTTAGTTGGGTTCGCGCTAGGACTGGATGGCTTAGAAGGTTTAGCTAAAGGCATTGTGCGCAGTTACTCCGGGCTCGCCTTTTTGGCGTCGGCTTGTGGAGCGCTTTTCGTTGGTGTGCAGGTCATGTTCGAGGTTAGAGAACAGGAGTTGAGGGAGGGGATTCGTATGAAATGTTGATTGGTCGACTTAGCGGGTATCTGAGAATGCTCTCTATCTCTTGGCAGGCAAGGAAAAAATTCAGAGCTGGTTGGTTTGCCTGAAGCAACACTGTCGGTCCATTGCCTAAGTGATTCTCCACCACACAACCACATTCTCTAGGCCTTAGCACCTTCTCTTCTAGGTACCTAAAAGCACTCATGGGTTTTTTTCCTTTCTAATTTTTTATTCAATCCATGTCTTCGTTACGTCTGAACAAGCTTTCTGGGTAGGTATATATTTCCAGACGTAATTTCTTGTCATATAGGAGAAAAGGTACACAAGGAAACGATGCCCCCGCCCCGACGCGATCGAGTTCAATTGCCTGAAAACTTTTCCTCGGCTTGGAAGGGCAAAGAGGCATGCGATAACCTGTCATAAAGAAAAATGCTCTGAGGAGTATGCAGAGATGCTCGCAAATTCCGCGGAAGAGAAAAAACGGGAGAAGAAAAGATTTCACTGCCCTCGAGCAATTGAGTCCAACTGCCCGAAAACTTTTGCTTCGCGAGGAGGCGCAAAAGTACACGCAAATAAGTTTCACAATTCTCATAGACCATACTCCTGTCCAATGGCAGTTACAGTAGATTCAGATGCTCCAAGGCCTTCTCTAGTCCAGAGCTTGCAAAAAAACACATAGAGACCAAGCACGGCGGGAAAACATTTCCTTGCCCAAGGGCAAGGCAATTGGTCTGTCCACAGCTGTTTACGACTAGGCATGAGGCTAGGCTTCACGTAAAAATACACACGAGTTCACAAACTAAATACGTCAACGGACTCAAAATTGCCACCCGGAGCGACCGCCCCAAGATTTACAACGTAAGAGTTGACGGGCAGCTGAGGAAGTGTACTGTCCCTGCTTGCAGCCATGCGATTTCCGGGATGCGAATGTCTGAGCAAGACATTGATAAGCATATGTTATACCACGAGTATGCCGGACACCTTGAAAGTCCCACGCCTTATCCGATACCTGCAGCCGCTGACGATCTCGACTCTGAAGAAGTCAGAGAGCTGTTAATAGCCATGGAGAAAGCTTCGGAGAAAGATACAAGTGAGGACAATGAGAACCAAGAAATGAGCAGTCTGGTGGACAGTGATGTGAACGGCAACATCGAGATTAGAGAATTGAGGCTAGATCGCACATCCGAATCTCTAGCTCGATCAAATGAAGGCATAGAGAACATGATCACTTACGAAAACGGGTTGGAGTATATCCGACAGGGCTATGAAAACCAACAATTTTTCCTGCCCAAGGAACGGGTCGTAGCCGAAAATATGAAACTCCGAAGTGAGCCGATTTCAAAGTAGTCTAGGTAATACTAACTCTAGCAGAACGAAATCCCAAGGCACCCATTGGACTGCGTTACTTTAAACTCAACTGCTTGGGTCCTAGAAATTTGGCTCAAGTTACCACCAAAGCCTTGAGTTCCGTGGAGCAATGATGCCCACACGACTCAATAATCGCGCTACATATAGCTTTTCTGATGCTCGATAGCGATATCCACCGAACAATAAGATTCCAATATCGATGTGCGGCTTGTGAGGAACATCGAAATATAGTGTTGAACGGACAACCAGGTATGAGAACTCTTTTCTATTAAAGAGGGCTTCTAGAGCCTCTATATATACACCAGATAGGTGACAAATAGGTTGCAAAGAGAATGACGACTACGTCGTCATTCGGTAATGGAAACAAGTATTTA
>Ga0307507_10003925_pt1 | contig 27487 bp, 27 predicted proteins | sample 7_EM_MG_FD_207223 | JGI IMG/M metagenome (GOLD analysis project Ga0307507, IMG submission 207223) | Populus trichocarpa ectomycorrhiza microbial communities from riparian zone in the Pacific Northwest, United States - 7_EM | ecosystem: Host-associated > Plants > Roots > Unclassified | place...
AATGAGTCATAGTGTGAAATCCATCAGCTGACTCGTTCGAGTCAGCTGCGTCCTATCTCGCAACCAATCAAAACTCATAAAACAAGTCATGTGCCCTAACGGGGTCACAAGCGCGAAACCCATGACTCGCAACTGTGAGTCATGTGCGAAATACATAAACCAGATGACCACAATCGTGCGTCATGTCAAAACCACATGACCACAATCGTGCGTCATGTCCAATATCAACCAATAACAAAAACCCAATGACACGCTATTGCGTCGTCATGTGAAAACCTATGAGTCAACTGATCTCATAGTGTGAAAGATAACAAACCGATGACTAATAACTATTAGTCATGTGAGAGTCTGCCGTGCTTAGTCACCGTTTGTGACATTTTCCTATCGATCGACCCAATGGTTGCAACTATAGTTATCGGTCTCGTGCCAACAATCCCTTTGGAGTTCCCCGACTCCCTCTCCGAGGATAGTGCATTCCTACTGGTTGCTGCGGGTCTTTCCAGAACAGGGGAGCCTAACTAAGGTAGATACGTCCCGTGAGTTTGTAGCCACCTTTCGATACTTAATCTTGTAGTGGTTGTAACTCTATGCGATGTCGTCCGATCCGGATGCTTTCACCTGTATCAGGTGCACTGAGGTCTCCTCTCATATATCCTGCGAAAAGGAACCGGTTGGACGGACGGCCGCGACATATACGGTGTTGCAAGCAGGGTCTTCTTTACTGATGTCGTTGGTGAGGGGACGCAACTTTCCAGGCGGCGTATGGTGACCTATTGTCCCAACGTCGGGGCCGGAGGGGGGTGTTGCTAACTCTTTTTGAGAGGTTCGTGCGTGAGAGTAGGGTAACCTGACCCCCTTATCCTTCTAGGAGCTCTGTGCCTAACACGAGATCCCTCCTCTTAAGTTTCGTCCCGCATACTATTTGTCTAACTATAATACATTCTTTTTCCTTTATAAGCTCTGTATGGTGGGGGTAATAATCAGAAGCGTGTCCTTGTCCACTTGTGGAAAACCTTTCCCATACTACTCATCCAAGTTGGGCCCCGGCATCTCGGGGTTTTCCCTATGAAATTTTTCCACCTCTTCCCTGGCGTTTCCCAACCCCTCCGGTGTTTCCCAGGTATTCTCATCCTCTGAGCATCCTGCCCATTTTACAAATTATCGGAGTTCTTTGAACTCCTTGTTTACCCTTCTGACCTTTCTCGTGTAGCTGATTATTTCACTTTTGACGATTTTTTCAACTTCCCATTCCAGATCACCTTCAACGTCCTCTGGTTCTTGTGGGGGTTGTTCTCGGTTGGGTCGGTCAGAGACTTTATAGAGTTCGAGTAGCGAAACGTGAAATACTGGGTGGATTTTCCAGTGAGCTTGGATATCAAGTTTGAACGCCTGATTCCCTTGTTTCTCTAAGACTTTAAAAGGGCCGTACAATAGTGGGGTGAACTTCCTTGTCGGTCGTTTGCTTTTAATGTGTTTGGCGTTCAACATTACCAAGTCACCTGTTTCGATATTGGGTTGTGGCGTTGCTTTCCAGTCGTAGTATTTCTTCATGGCTTCTCTTGTCTGCTCGAGCGTTGTCCTTGCGTTTTCCTGCACTGTTTTCATCCACTGCATATAAATGGTGGCTCCTGGGTTTTGAGCCTCTCTCTCCTTCATCCACTAGGTTTGTGGATGGAACCCGTAGTTGGCGAAACAGGGGTTATTTCATGTGCGCTTGCTTTCGAATTATTGTAGGCCTATTCGGCCAAAGGTAGCATCTGATACCAGTCGTTTTGGTCATAGTTGACGAAGTTCCGACGGTAACCTTCCCGCACTTAGTTGGTTCCTTCGCTTTGTCTGTCTGTCTGTGGGTGATATGCCGTTCTCATTCGCTGCTTAATTTCTAATGCTTTGCACAATGATTCCCAAAATTCGCCCGAAATCTTTGCCTCCATATCCGGGACGATTTCGGAGGGGAGTCCGACAAGTTTCTAAACTTCCTTAAGGAAGGTATCCGCGACATCCTTTGCGGTCGCGTTTGTCTCTAAGCCGATAAAGTGTGCCATTTTTGTAAAACAGTCCACTTGTACCATGATCTGGGTTTGTCCTTGTGATTCGGGTAACTGCGTAATGAAGTCTACTGAGACGGAGGTCCATGCTGCATAGGGTACTTCTAAAGGTTGGAGTAACCCATACTTCGCGTGTCGTGGAGATTTGTTATGTTCACATTCGTCGCACGACCAGACATTGTCGTTAATCCATTCGCTGAGTTTTTCCTAGTGGAAGTTTCTCGTGACTAGCTCAATCGTTTTTTCCTGTCCCAACTGTCCGGCTACCTTCGAGTCGTGACATCCCTTTGCAATCTCCGTTAAGATCTCCTCGTTCGACGGGATGAACAGTCTATTTGTGTAGTAGAGTAGTCCATCTTCCAGTTCCCAGTGCTTTGGTAGTGTTTGTCCTTTTTCCTTTAATTGGCTTAACTCCCCTTTCCGTCTTGTCCAAGTGTCGTCTTCTGTTCCTGCGGTTCTTATCCTGTCCAGGAACGAGTCTTCCATGGTTTGCATTTGTATTGCTGCAATCATGGCACTGTACAGCATTGTTATTTCGTCTCGGAGGCTAGCCTGTGTGTGAATATCTTCTTCGTCAAAGTATGAGTTGTCTTGTGGGACTGGGTTTAGGAAACACATTTTTACTTGGAGTTCATCACACGTAATTAGCCGTTTGGGACCGATGTCGGTTGAGCTGAAACCCTTAGTTCCCCTGGCTGTGTCTTCCAGATTATGGATTTCCCTTGCATCGTGTGTTTGTATTTTTTCCACAATTAGCTGTGCGATCCGGTCGCCTGCCTTGAATTCGTAATTGGTGTCCCCATGGTTCCGGAGTATTACTTTCATTTCGCCAGCGTAGTCCGCATCTATGACTCCGAGTCCGCCACCTACCGCTATTCCATGTTTGCTTGCCATTCCACTTCTTGCTCCCAGCCTGCCCTATGTCCCTCTGGGTAGTCCTATTGCGATTCCGGTGTCCACTAACATCTGTCTTTGGGCTGGTATCGTGCGATCCTTTAAGGCGTAGATGTCATGTCCTGCTGCCAGCCTGGAGCCTTTGGTTGAGCTTATCGCGTTTCGTTGCAGTCTTTTTATTCTGAGCCTGTTTGTTATTAGCTTTTTTCCTTCCACAAGGCTGACTTGAATTCTGTATTTCCTGTGGCAAAGTGAAACTTCAAAGTGTTCAGTTTTCAAAATTGTCTGTTGGCGATGGGTAGCTCCCTCCTCATGGCGGTATTCCGGCCGCCGGCTTAATGCGTCAGGTTTTCCGCCTCGACTTCCAGGGCGGTACACGATTTTAAACTTGAAGTTGGCCAGCCATTGAGCCCGTCGGATTTGTCGAGGGTTCCAAACCTTTGTTGTGAGGAAGTATTGTAGGTTCTGGTGGTCGGGTTATACCGTCACTGGTTCGTCTGCTCCCAACAAGTAGTGTTTCCATTCGCGGAAGGCTTCTAAGATTGCCAATAATTGTTTATCATGGATGTCGTAATTTTGTTCGGCATCGTTCAGTTTTCGAGCGTGGAAAGCGACTGGGTGTAATCGTTTTCCCAAGTACGGGGAAAGGATACAGCCTAGTCCAAAGTCTCTAGCATCCGTCTCGATCACGGTTTTTCGGTCTGCGTACAAGTGTGCTAGGATAGGGGCTGAGGTAAATCTTCACTTAAGTTCCTCCAAGGCTTTGTGCTGTTCTTCTCCCCAAAACCAGGAATGTTTTCCTCCCTTGGTTTTCAACCTGTCAGTAATCGGTTTGCAAACTTTTGAGAAGTTTGCGATGAAGCGTCGGTAAAAATTTGCAAAACCAATAAAGATTTGTACGTCTTTTACCGATCCGTGGGCTCTCCAATTGAGGATACTTTCAACCTTTTTCTCGCTCATTGTGACGCCAGCTTTTCCCACAATGTATCCGCGAAATTCAACTGAATCGACATGAAACACGGATTTCTTTAAGGATACTGCGAGGTCATGGCGTTCTAGCCTAGCTAGTACTTGTTTGACCAGAGCCTCGTGTTCTTCCATTTTCTTTGAGTAAATTAGGATATCATCCAGATAGACAATAACCCCGTGATCCAAAAATTCTCCTAGGATAGCATTCATCACGGCCTGGAAAGTGGCTGGCGCGTTGACCAACCCAAATGGCATTACTTTATATTCGTGATGTCCGTATCGGGTGCGGAAGCGGGTTTTCCATCCGTCTCCTTTTTTGATTCTAATCAGATGGTAACCGTCTTTTAGGTCTAATTGAGTGAAAATAGTCGCTCCGGCTACACTTTGCCCTAGTTCAGTCACGAGCGGTAAAGGGTATTTGTTAAGTATGGTAAACTTGTTCAGCTCTCGGTAGTCCACGCACAGTCGTAGTCTTCCGTCAGGCTTGGGAACAAAAAGGATTGGTGCTCCCGCCGGAGATTTGCTATGAACTATTTTCCCTTCGGCTAACATTTTGTGAAGGTATTTGTTTTGTTCCTCCAATTGGTAAGCCGACATTGAGTATATAGGTCCCCAAGGTGGAGTGGCCCCGTCCTTAAGGTCGATCGGATGCTCGAAGGTTCGTCTAGGAGCCAACATTTCTGCTTTCTCGTTCTCAAACAATTCCTTGTATTGCCAATATGGCTTTGGTAATCCCTCTAGTTGAACCTCCTCATGTCTCGTGGATCCGATCCTCCCTATCATTCTTGCCTCTTCATCAAAAGCCACCGTCTCGTCCCATTCAAACATGTTAGCGATGCCTTGGTCTTGTACATGTTCTACACATTTAGTGTGCTCGAAACACCATTTTTCAGGGGTTTCAATGTATTTTATTGGATGTTCGTGGTGCTAGCACCCGAACGGTATGATCATATCATATTTGCCTACGTCTGCAATCTCGCAGGAGACCATCGTCGTATGGCCATTGGTACCGATCTCCACTTGAATCAGATGAGAATAGTATTTTCCTCCTGTGGAGGAGACTTCACCATTAAATGCGGTTATTTTACGCGGGTTTTCTCTTATCTCGTATGGGACTTTGAGTGTGTGTGCGGTATTTTGGTTTAAGAGGAATATATTGGAGCCAGAGTCTAGTAAGACTCTAATCTTATGCCGTTTGTCTGATATGACTAGGATGGCATTTCCTTCGGGGCACTCGTAGTGCTGTGGATTTGGTTTGATCTCTCTTCGTTTGGGGCCGGGGCCTCGTGTTTCATAAACTCCCTTCATTGTGGTAACATTTTGGGTTTGTTACCGCGCCTGCGCAGTTTGCGCTCATCAAGCCTCCTCAGACAAACTGCTTTTCCCTTCTACCAAATATTGTTGACAATATGTAAAATAGTTTGGTGATGGTTGGGGATCTCCGAGAATGGTATTTTCCTTGAAAGGTAAAATCCTGTCTGTTTGTATATCGGGCAGCCCACTACTAGCGGTCTTTATTCCATGCCGAGGGATTCCCATATACTAGGGGTAGTTCGTTTAATAATTCGTGCTTTGCGGCTCGGAGGCGCTTTCCGGTATGACCAACTATTCCACACTTATCGGTAGTTACGAGGAGTCTACCGTACCTCTCCCCTAATTCCTCCAGCCCGAGTTAAAGTTTCTTCATGAGCTGGGTAGTGGTTCTGTGTCTGCAATGAAAGTGCCCAACTACTATGAGAGAAATCTTGAGGTGGCGCGCTTCGTCTGAGATGACAACCAAATGGGGTGTTATGTTGTCGAGTTAGTGCGACCCATAGCACTGTGGGTTATTTTTCCTCGTGAGACTCTCTTCTTTTAATTATTTTCCATTGTCTACTTTAAGACCCGCCTCTGGGGACGATTACGCTGGTGTCACTCTCGTCTGATGCCAGTTTCTCACTCATCACCTTAGCTCGAGTTCTGTACTTGGCTCTTTTCTTGCTGTCGTTTTTGTCCTCGTAGGTTTTCTACTAACCGTCGTTAGTCCTAGGGGTCCCCCCAACAAGTGGAGCCGTTTTGGGGTCGTGTTGCTCATGGTAGGTTCCTTCGGTGATGCCTCGAATTTATCTGGGATCTTAACTTCTGAACGTCCGCACCGCACAAGACCCAGGTGCCATCTGACTGCCAGTCGGAACTTATCACCCTTTGGGGGCCGATGCACTCAAAGGGTAGGAGCTCCAGGGTTCACTTCAGATTGTTTCGATTCCCGGTTTGATGGCCGGAGTACCCACATGCTGTCGCCAGTGGTGCCAATGAGCTTATAGCTCTTCATCCTCCATATAAGTCCATGCTAGTGGCCTTTGGTTCGCTTGACGCGAGGTTTCTCCCCCGCTATCCTCAGCGACGGCGGCTACACTTGGCTTTTTGGGCTTTGGGTGGTTCGATCTTCCTCCCGGTACCTTGAAACATTTTCTTTGGATGGGGCTGCCTCGAATTTCCTTCTGGCAGTGTTTCCATCCATGGTTTGTCAGGGTCCATCTGATGCATTGCCCCTTACCTTTTCGTTCGTCCACTATTTTTTGGTCCATACCGGTGTGTGCGTCGGCCCAAACCCAATCCATGATTTTCTGCCGGGGTGCCGCCTTTCCTTTCTCTACCTTTTCTTCTTTTTTCTTAGCCTGGTATACCCTTTTCTCTTTAGCGGTATACTTAGGTTTTTTCGTTAGCTTTGTCGTTGTTGGTTCGTCCGGTTTCCTCTTTGCACTTAAATTTGACCCCGAGAATTCATTGTCCTTAAGTCTTTTTCCTTGCTGGAAATCTTCCTCATCGCGGACTGCTTGGCGGAGAGCCTCTATTCAATCTCGATCGTCGGCATATTCTTAATGCATTGACATTCGCGGTACAGCTTCATCAAGTATTTGATCTCTGATTAGTTTGCGCAAGGCGATTCCATTAACTTTTGCTTTGACATTCCAATTTTCGAATTCCAATAAAAATTGGTTGATGTCATTCTTGTATCGGACTTTCAACATTTCTAGTAGGGCTTTTTCTTCCTCTTGAGTGGGACCGAATCGACTTACTGCTTGTTCGGCAAAGACATCCCGTAGTTCGTAACCATCCTGTCGTATATGGCCTAGCTCGCCGGTCATTTGATTTCGGTAGGTCATAGCGAAGGATGGTACTTGTGATCCTTTTAGTTTCGCTAAGGCGTATTTGATACGGTCCGCCTCGTCCTGCCATTGGTATGGGTTGCGATCGAAAAAATCCTTGCAGGTGGTCAGCCAAAACCGGATATCCTGGTGTTTGGCATGTTCATATTCTGATGGCGGTTGAGCTGGACGTTTCGTGGTTTCTCCTATGGCCTTTCCCAAGGCTCTGGAAAATATTATTTCGTCCTCTGTAGCTTCTCCGTATTTTTCCTCATCAGTTTTGTCCTTATCTCCAGGCTTCACGTTTTGTTGGTCGGGTCTCTCTCCCAGTCTTTCTCGTCTCTCGTCGTCACTTCCTCCTCCTTCACTATCTCCCAGATCAGGGGTGCCTCCCGCTGCTCCATGCATTGTGGGGGGGGGGTCGTCCTCCGCCTCCTCCTCCTGCTGCTCCGGCACTTCGTTCCGGGGTCAGGTTTGAGCCCTTGCCTTTTACCTGGCCCATGAAGGATGTAACCGCTGCAGTCAACTCAGCTATGTGGCTTTCTTGTCCTTCTCTGGCTTCTTTGTTTGCCTCTGACTTGGCCATCATAGGGTTGAGTATTCTTTCATGGTTTTCTAGTTCTCGTTGATGTTGGGCTTTTGTGTCTAGCAGTTCTTGTCCCAACTGTTCGTCCATGCCCATTGCTGCGGCTCCTGCCCTCTGTATGGTCTGGTGGAGATGGGAGGTGACCTGCTCGTGTTGGGTCTGACGGGTGTCTCGTCCATCCATCCTTCCACTGACCCTTTTGAACGCTTCTTGAAGCCCCTGCGTGGCCGCTTCTACCTGTACCATGTTGGGGTCTATTTGTTCCAGCTCCGTGCCTATATATCTGGTGCCAGTCATTATGTCCTTTTTGACTTTGCGCAGTTCCCGCACCAAATGTTGGATTTGGGGTGCCAGGGACTGAAACCCTAGATGTTCCAAGTCGACGCTCTGGGCTAGGTTATCCTGGTAGACGTGTAGACTTCGGTTGATGCGGTCCAGTCATCGAGACATTTCAGAAGATAATAATGCTTCAGCAGGCGTCTGAGACTGTGGAGACTGGGACCGTCTCATCGCGGCTCGATGAATGAGTCCGGGTGGTAGGCCAGGAGATATCCGAGTATCTATGGATCTAGCGATCTGTGTGTCTTGTGATGTCACCGTTAGAGCTTGGGACTGAGAGAGAGCATCTGTCTCCATAGGATCTGGTCCTGCTCCCACGGGATTAGACCTTGACATTTTTGAAGTAAGAGAGTGTGTCTTATCCTTCTCGTGATAGAAATGATTTTGATTGAGTTGCGATTCGTATAGTGATTGATATCACTTGTGTGTCTCGGTAACGTAGAGAGTAACAATATACTGTTATGGGGGTAGTAATATTCTAAGAACAAGCGAATATACTAGGCCCAATCGTTCATAATTTCGGAGAATACGTTTAAGGAGACATAAGTTGTAAGATTAAATAATAGGTATGTGAAACGATAAATATTGTTCAACGTGTATATATTGTTAAGGTCTGTTCTCTGTTGCTTGATGATGGATAGCAGCTACGAAGACACCTCGATATTTATATTCCGCGTCTGGGTGTTCGGGGGCGACATAATCTTGCCCTATAACTAAGTATCTCTTGCGCACCTAGCTCGACTTCTTTGAAGTCGGAGCCCGACTTGACCCTTAACGTCGGTTATCTTTCTACTCTTGTTTGCGCAACTTATTGCCACGTATGCCTCTCTCATGGGGAGGGTGTAGTGCCCGTCCGCCTAGCTGGCTATATGAACATGTATCCGTTGCTAGAATAGATTTACGAATAACCTCTATGTGTTCGCCTGTTAGACAATTATTCGCTATGATAGAAGATGGCCAATCCTCAGATTGTTGGCTCCGTTTTAACTTGGTCTGCAGGAGGCATTCCTTAGTCTTATCCGGTATAACACGACTCTTTTCTATCGATCGAACCAATGGTTGCGACTATAATTATCGGTCTCGTGCCACCAATCCCTTTGGGAGTTCCCCGACTCCCTTTCCGAGCATAGTTCATTCCTACTGGTTGCTGGGGGTATTTCCAGACCAGGGAAGCCTAACTAAGGTAGATACGTCCCGTGAGTTTGTTGCCAGTGTTCGATACTTAAACTTGTAGTGGTTGTAACTCTATGCGATCTCGTCCGATCCGGATGCTTTCACCTGTATCAGGTCCTCTGAGGTCTCCTCTCATATATCCTGCGAACAGGAACCGGTTGGACCGACGGCCGCGACGTATACGGTGTTGCAAGCAGGGTCTTCTTTACTGATGTCTTTGGTGAGGGGACGCAACTTTCCAGGCGGCGTATGGTGACCTATTGTCCCACCATCGGGGCCGGAGGGGGGTGTTGCTAACTCTTTTTCAGAGGTTCGTGCACGAGGGTAGGGTAACTTGACCCCCTTATCCTTCTGGGAGCTCTGTGCGTAACAGCTCCCTCCTCAAGGCCGTACTCCGGCCGCCGGCTTAATGCGTCAGGTTTTCCTCCTCTACTTCCGGGGCGGTATACGATTTTAAACTTGAGGGTTGGCTAGCCATTGAGCCCATTGGATTTGTCGGGGGTTCGAAACCTTTGTCGTGAGGAAGTATTGCAGGTTCTGGTGGTCGGTCTATACCGTCATTGGTTCGTCTGCTTCCAAGAAGTAGTGCTTCCATTTGCGGAAGGCTTCTAAGATTACCAATAATTCCTTATCATGGATTTCGTAATTTCGTTCAGCATCGTTCAGCTTTCATGAGTGGAAAGCGACTTGGTGTAACCGTTTTCCCAAGTACTGGGAAAGGATACACCCTAGTGCAAAATCGCTAGCATCCGTCACGATCACAGTTTTTCCGTCTGGGTAGTACTGTGCTAGGATAGGAGCTGTGGTAAATCTTCGCTTAAGTTCCTCAAAGGCTTTGTCCTGTTCTTCTACCCAAAACCACAAATGTTTTCCTCCCTTTGTCTTCAACGTGTCGGTAATCGGTTTGCAACTTTTCAGAAGTTTTCTATGAAGCGTCGGTAAAAATTTGCAAAAACAATAAAGATTTGTACCTCCTTTACCGACCGTGGGGCTCTCCAATTGAGGATACTTTCAACCTTTTTTTCGCTCATAGTGACACCAGCTTTTCCCACAATGTCTCCGAGGAATTCGACTGTATCGACCTGGAACACAGATTTCTTTAAGGATACTGCGAGGTCCTGGTGTTCCAGCCTAGCTAGTACTTGTTTGACCAGAGCTTCGTGTTCTTCCATTCTCTTTGAGTAAATTAGGATATCATCCAGATAGACGACGACCCCGTGATCCAAGAATTCTGTAGGGTGGTATTCATCATGGACTGGAAGGTGGCTGGTGCGTTGACCAACCCAAATGGGATGACTTTATATTCGTAATATCCGTATTGGGTTCGGAAAGCGCTTTTCCATTCATCTCCTTTTTTGATCCTAATCAAATTGGAACCGTCCTTTAGGTCTAGTTTGGTGAAAATAGTCACACCGGCTACTCATTCCCCTATTTTGGTCATGAGCGGTAAAGGGTATTTGTTAAGTATGGTTCACTTGTTTAGCTGACGGTAGTCTACACAGTCGTAGTCTTCCCTCAGGCTTGGGGACAAAACGGATTGGTGCGCCCGCCGGCGATTTGCTATAAACTATATTTCCTTCTGGGCACATTTTGTGAACATATATGTTTAGTTCTTCTAGTTGATAAGCCGACATTGGGTATATAGGTCCCCAGGGTGGAGTCTCTCCATCTTTTAGGTCAATCGCATGATCGAAGCTTCGCCTTGGAGCCAGCATTTCTGCCTTTTCATTCTCGAACAATTCCTTGTATTGCCAGTATAGTTTTGGCAATCCTGGTAGTCGTACGTCCTCATGTCTTGTGGCTCCTATCCTCCGTATCATCCTCGCCTCTTCTTCAAAAGCCACCGTCTTGTCTCATTCAAACATCTCTGCGATGCCCTCATCTTGTACATGTTCTACACATTTCGTGTTTTCGAAAACAGCATTTTTCAGGGGTTTCAATATTGGTTATCGTATGTTTGTGGTGCGACCACCCGAACGGTGTGATCATATCATACTTGCCTGCGTCCGCAATCTCGCAGGAGACCATAGTGGTATGGCCATTGGTACCGATCTCTAATTGAATCGGATGTGAATAGTATTTTCCTATGGTGGAGGAGACTTCGCCATTGACTGCGCTCATTTTACGCTGGTTCTCTCTTATTTCATAAGGGACCTTGAGGGTGCGTGCACTGTTTTGGTTTAGGAGAAAAATGTTAGAGCCAGAGTCCAGTAAGACTCGAATCTTATGCCGTCTCTCTGATATGACTAGGATGGCATTTCCTTCGGGGCACTCATAGTGCTGTGGATTTGGTTTGTATTTTGTTCGCTTGGGACCGGGGCCTCGTGTCTCGTAAACTCTTTTCATTTGGGTAACTTTTTTGGGGTTTGTTACTGCGCCTGCGCAGTTTCGGCTCATGAAGCCTCCTCAAACAAACTGCTTTTCCCTTTTACCAAATATTTTTGAAAATATATAAAATAGTTTGGTGATGGTTGGGGATCTCCGAGGATAGTAATTTTCGTGAAAGGTAAAATCCTGTCTGTTTGTATATCGGGCAGCCCATTACTAGCGGTCTTTATTCCCTGCCGAAGAATTCCCATATACTAGGGGTAGTTCGTCTGATGATTCGGTCTTTGCTGCTCGGATGTGCCTTCCGGTATGACCGACTTATGCACACTTATCCGTAGTTACGAGGAGTCTACCATACCTATCACCTAATTCCTCCGGCCCGAGGTGAAGTTTCTTCATGAGGTGTGTAGCAGTTCTGTGTGTGCAATGAACGTGGCCAACTACTATGAGAGAAATCTTGAGGTCGCGCGCTTCGTCCGACCTGACAACCAAATGGGGTGCCTTGTTGTCGAGTAGTGCGACCCATAGCACTCATCGGTTATTTTTCCTGGTGAGACGCCGTTCATTTAATCGTTTTCGATTGTGTTGTTTATGACCTGCCTCTGTGGACGATTACGCTGGTGTCACTCTCGTTTGATGCCAGTCTCTCACTCATCACCTTGGCTCGAGTTCCGTACTTGACTCTTTTCTTGCTGTCATTGTGTCCTCTTACGTTTTTTACTAACTGTTGTTAGTCCTAGGGGTCAGTCCAACACGTGGAGCTGTTTTAGGGTCGTGTTGCGCAAGGTGGGTTCCTTCGTTGCTCTCTCGATTTTATCTGGAATATTGGCTTCTGAACATCTTCGCCGTACAACATCCAGGTGCTACCAGACTCCTAGTCGGAACTTATCACGCTCTTGGGACCGATGCACTCAAAGGGTATGAGCTGAAGGGCTCACTTCAGATTGTTTCGATTCCCGGTTCGATGACCGGACTACCCACATGCCGTCCCCAGTGGTGCCAGTGAGCTTATAGCCCTTCATCCTCCATAAAGGTCCATGCTAGGGGCCTTTGACTCGCTTGTCGTGTGGTTTCTCAACAGCTATCCTCAGCCACGGCGGCTACCCTAGGCTTTCTAGGCTTTGGGTGGTTCGATCTTCCTCCCGGTAATTTGAACGATTTCCTCTGGATGGTGCTCACTCAAATTTCTTTTCGACACTGGTTCCATCCGTGGTTCTTGAGGGGACATCTAGTGCATTGCCCTTTTTCATTTTCGTTGGTCGATTATTTTTTGGTCAATACCGGTGTGTGCTTCTGCCCAAACCCGATGCATAATTTTCTGCCGGGGCGCCGCCTTCCCTTTGTCTACCTTTTCCTCCTTTTTCTTTGCCTGGTATACCCTTTTCTCTTTAGCGGTATACCTAGGTTTTTTCGTTGTCTTTGTCGTTATCGGCTCGTCACGTTTCCTTTTCCCACTTGAACTCGACCCCCAGAAATCATTGTCCTTAAGCCTTTTTCCTTCCTGGAAGTCTTCCTCAACGCGAACCGCTTGGCGGAGACCTTCTATCCATTCTCGGTCGTGGGCGTATACTTGATGCATTGACATTTGCCGTACAGCGTCGTCCGGTATTTGGTCTCTGATTACTTTTCTGAAGGCTATTCCACTAAGTTTGGCTTGCACATTCCAATTTTCGAATCCCCACAAAAATTGGTTAATTTCATTATTGTATCGAACTTTCAACATTTCTCGTCGAGCTTTTTCTTCTTCATGTGTGGGACCGAATTGACGTATGGCTGGTTCAGCAAAGACATCCCATATTCCGTAACCTTCCCGTCACATATGGCCTAATTCGCCGGTCATTTGGTTCCGGTAGGTCATAGTGAAGGATGCTACTTGTGATCCTTTGAGTTTGGACAAGGCGTATTTATTACGATCCGCCTCGTCCTGCCACTGGTATGGGTTTCTATCGAAAAGTCCTTGCAGGTGGTTAGCCAAAACAGGATATCCGGGTGTTTGACATGTTCGTATTCTCATGGGGGTTGCGCTGGACGTTTCGTCGTTTCTCCTATGGCCTTCCCTAAGGCCCTGGAGAACCGTATTTCGTCCTCCGTAGCATCTCCATATTCATCAGTTTTCTCCTTGTCTGCAGGCTTCTTATTTCGTTTGTCGGGTCTCTCATCCCGCCTTGCTCGTCTCTCATTATTACTTCCTTCTCCTTCACTATCTCCAGGATCAGGGGTGCCTCCAGCAGCCCCATGCATGGTAGGGGGTGGTCGCCTCCCACCTCCTCCTGCTGCTCCCGTGCTTTGCTCCGGGGTTGGGTTCGAACGCTTACCTTTCACCTGGCCCATCAAGGAGGTAACCCCTTCAGTTAACTCGGCTATGTGAGCTTCCTGTCTGTCTCTGCTTCTTTGTTTGCCTCGAATTCGGCCATCATAGCGTTGAGTATTCTTTCGTGGTTCTGTAGTTTTCTTTGATGTTGGGCGTTTGTGTCTAGCAATACCTGGCCCAATTGTTCGTCCTTGCCCATTGCCGCTGCCCCTTCCGCTTGTATAGTCGCGTGGAGGTGTGATGTGACCTGCTCGTGCTGGGTCTGACGGTTATCTTGACCATCCATCCTGCCACTGACCCTTTTGAGAGCTTCCTGGAGCCCTTTTGTCGCCGCCTCCACCTGTACCATGCTGGTGTCTATTTGTTCCAGCTCCGTTCCTATGTATCTGGCGCCTATCATTATGCCTCTTTTGCCTTTGCGCAGTTCTGGTACCACATGTTGGATTTGGGGTCGAAGGGACTGAAACGGTAGGTATTCCTGGTCGACGCTCAGGGCTACGTTGTCCTCGTATAGGTGTAGGCTTCGGTTGATGTGGTCAAGTCTTCTGGAAATCTGAGGAGATAGTAGTGGTTCTACTGATCCCTGAGACTGTTGGGACTGAGATCGTCTCATTGCGGCTCATTGAAAGAGTCCTAGCGGTAAGTTGGGAGATATTCTGGTATCAGTGGATCTAGCGATCCTTGTGTCTTGCAATGTCACGGTTGGAGCTTGGGACTGGGAGTGTTCGTCTGTCTCCATGGGATCTGGTCCTACTCCCGCCGGATTAGACCTCCACATTTTTCAAGTGGGAAAGTAGTTCTTATCCTTCTGGTGATAAAAATGAGTTGCTTGAGTTGCGATTCGTTTGTGTGATGGATATCGCTCATTTAGTCTCCGTAACGTAGAGAGTACCAATCTACTGTTATGGGAGTAGTAATATTCTAAGAGCAAGCTAATATACTAGGCCCGACCAATGGTAATTTCGGAGAATAGGTCTCGGGAGACGAGACTCAAGATAGACGTATAGTGGGTAGAACGATAAATATTTGTTATCGTGTATATATTGTTAAGGTCCCTTCTCCGTTGCTTGATGATGGATAGCAGCTACGAAGACACCTCGATATTTATATTCCGCGTCAGGGTGTTCGCGGGCTACATAATCTTTTCCTATAACTAAGTATCTCTTCATCAGCAAAATGTAAAAAAAACTCCTGGTCCACCAAGGGGGGGGTTATGGTCCCCCTGGCCCTCCTGGTCCACCCTGATCCACCATGATCCACATTTTCGGTAAAATTTCCAAAAGTGTGCATCAGAGCGGATCGGAGTGGACCAGGTGGACCACGGGGACCACGACCCCCCTTGGTGGACCCGGAGCGTTCAGGACCACCTTGGACCACGCACCGAGATTTCCCTGATGCTTGTCCACTTAGCTCGACTTCTTTGAAGTGGAAGGCCAACTTGACCCTGAACGTCCGTTATCTTTCTACTCTCGTTTGCACAACTTATTGCCACGTATGCCTCTCTCATGGGAAGGGTGTAGTGCCCGTCCGCATAGATGGCTATACAAACATCTATCCGTTGCTAAAATAGATTTACGAATAATCTCCATGTGTTCGCATGTCAGACAATTGTTCGCTAGGATAGAAGATGGCCAATCCTCATATTGTTGGCTCCGTTTTGACTTGGTCTGCAGGAGGCATTCCGTACTCTTATCCGGCATTACCTGACTCTTTCCTATCGATCAAACCAATTCTTGTGACTATAGTTATCGGTCTCGTGCCAACAACCCATTTGGGAGATCCCCGACTCCATTTCCGAGCATACTGCATTCCTGCTGGTTACTGGGCGTCTTTCCAGACCGAGGAAGCCCAACTAAGGTAGATACGTCCCGTGAGTTTGTAACCACCTTTTCAATACCCAATCTTGTAGTGGCTATAACTCTATGCGATGCCGTCCGATTTAGATGTTTTCACTTCCATCAGGTGCTCGGAGGTCTCCTCTCATATATCCTGCGAACAGGAACCGGTCGGACGGACGGCCACGACGTATCAGGTGTTGCAAGTAGGGTCTTCTTTACTGATGTCTTTGGTGAGGGGACGCAACTTTCCAGACGGCGTATGGTGACCTATTGTCCCAACGTCGGGGCCGGAGGGGGGTGTTGCTAAGTCTTTTTTAGAGGTTCGTGCGTCAAGGTTGGGTAACTTGACCCCTATATCCTTCTGGGAGCTCTGTGCCTAACAGGAGAAACCACATAACGTCCAGCTCAACCCCCATCAGAATACGAATATGCCAAACACTAGGATATCGGTTCTGACTGACCTCATGCAAGGAGGCTTTCGATGGCAACCCATACCAGTGGCACGACAAGGTAGCGTGTATCAAATAAGCCTTGTCCCAAGTGAAAGCATCACAAGTAGCTTCCCTCGCTCAGACATCCCGGAATCAAATGACCGGTAAATTAGGCCATACTGGACCTGAAGGTTACAAATTATGGGATGTCTTTGCCAAACAAGCTCTATGTCGATTCGGTCCCACTCAGGAAGAAGAAAAAGCGCTACGAGAAATGCTAAAAGTCCGAGACAAGAATGACATTAACCAATTTCTATTGGAGTTTGAAACTTGGAATGTTAAAGCAAAGGTTACTGGAATCGCCTTCTGATAATTAATGAGAGACCAAATACCGGATGAGGCGGTACGGCGAATGTCAAGGCCTCAAGAATAGGCCGATGACCGAGATTGGATAGAAGCTCTCCGACAAGCGTTCCCTGCTGAGCAAGCTTTCCCGGAAGGAAAAATACCTAAGGACCATAATTTCTCCAGGTTGAATCCAAGTGGGAAAAGGAATCCTGAAGAGCCAACAACGGCAAGGAGAACTATGAAACCTGAGTATACCAATAAAGAAAAAAGGGAATACCAGGCGAAGAAAATGGGGAAGAGGGTAGACAAAATGAAGGCGGTGCCCCGGCCGAAAATCATGCATCTAGTTTGGGCCGAACCACACACCGGTATCGACCAGAAAATATTTGACAAATGAACAGCAAAAGGCGAATGCAACCGATGTACCCTAACAAACTACGGATGGAAGCACTACCAGAAAGAAATTCGAGTAAGCACGTTCCCAAGGAAATCATTCAAGTCACCGGGAGGAAGATCGAACCACCTAAAGCCCAGGAAGCGAAGGGTAGCCTCCGTGGCTGAGGATAGCCCTGGAGTAACCTCGCACCAAGCGAGCGAAAGGCCACTAGCATCGAGCTTTGTGGAAGATGAAGAGCTATAACGCTGAGTGGCGCCACTGGCGAGGGCATGTGTGTAGTCTGGCCATCGAACCAGCAATCAAAATAATCTGAAGTGAACTCTTCAGCTCATACCCTTGGACTGCATCGGTCCCAAAAGCCTGATAAGTCCCGACTGGGAAACTGGTAGCACCTGGGTGTTGTACAGCGAAGACGTTAAAAAGTCTATATCCCAGATAGAATCGAGACAGCAGCGACTGAATCCACCTGGAGCAACACGACCCCAAAAAGACTCCACTTTTCGGGGGGACCTCTAGGACTAACAACGGTTAGTCGAAAACCTAAGAGGACACAAGGAAAGCAAGAAAAGAGACAAGTATGGAACTCGAGCCAAGGTGATGAGTGAAAACCTGGCATCAGACGAAAGTGACACCAGCGTAATTGTCCCGAGAGGCATGTCTTAAAGTACACCATCGAAGAAAATAAGAAGAACAGAGTCTCAGGAGGAAAAAAATCCCCCAAGTGCTATGGTTCGAACTATACGAGAAGAAGAGACCCCCCTTGGTTGTCATGTCGGAGAGGGCGCGCGACCTCAAGATTTCTCTCAGACTAGTTAGGCACGTTCATTCTACAATCAAAACTGCTACCCACATCAGGAGAGAAACTCTAGCTCGGTGTCACAAACGGTGACTAAGTAAGGCAGACTTGCACAGGACTAATAGTTATTAGTCGTCAGTTTGTTATCTTGCACGCTATGAGATTAGTTGACTCCTAGGTTCTCACATAATAATGTAATAGCGTGTTATTAGTTTGTTATTATTGATTGATATTTGACATGACACACATTCGTGGTCATGTGGTTTATGTATTTCGCACATGACTCATATTTATGAGTCATGGGTTTCACGCATGGGACCCCGTTAGGGCACATGACTTGTTTTACGAGTTTGATTGGTTGTGAGATAGGGTGCAAATGACTTGAACGAGTCACCTGATGGATTTTACAGCATGACTCACTATGAGTCATGAGTCGCGAGATGCGAGACTATGAGTCACGCAGCGTTACGGTTAAGGGAAGAACCCCTATATAAGAGCACCCTCGGGACATGGGATTTGGGTCACGAACCATGTCCTCTACACAGCCGGCGATTGAAATCTCAACACCATGAGAATTCATGGTCAACATCCACCACCACCACACTCTCACTGAGCTGCATCCGCACTCTCCATGAGCTGCACCCCCCCCCCTCCCGCCCTACTTCCCTCATCATGTCCTTGGGCCCTGGCGTCCTTGTTTCTAGGGGTTGTTTGGCTCTGCTCCCCCCTTTCTCCGCTCGCCCTTCGCTACCTCGCTTAGCGCTCGCACGGTCGCCAACACCCTCTCGCCCATGCTACAGATGGCTGGGACGACAGTTCGCAGTAGGACAAACCTTTTCAACAGGCTACGGTCGATTTCTCCGTTCTCTTCACCTTTGCTAGAGGCTCTCTAGTCAGACACGCACACGGTTACCGATAGTTTCCACGGTTATTGGGTCTACCCCTCCTCTCCTCCTTCAGGTTTCGTCCCTTTGCTCGGTTACAGCTACAATCCACTTACTTGGCTGGCACCCTACTGCCCTTTCGCCTCACCTTGCGATTTCTCGACGGTTGCGCCCCTCGGTTACACTCAGTCGTCGCATTGCACTGCCCCGGTGCCGGATGTCAATGCCTTGGGTTCACAAGTAATGCCTGCAACGCCGCAACGGTTTTTAGTGGCTCCCGCACCCCCATTGTTCTTCTTTCATTGTCGGTTAGTTTGGGTTTCACAGTGGTTATAACAATTATTCCTTTTGTTAAATGGTGTCTACGGCAAGGGTTTTCCTGTTGACTCCTCCCCGTGTATTTATTTGACTTTCTTGTTCCCCCCCTTTAGTCGGAGTTTGATTTCTTATTTTGCGCGGCTGGCGTGCGGTTGGTCTCGTACCAGAGAGACTTGGATTGATGGCTTTTTCCCTGGGGCCGGGTGGAAGTAGGGGAGGGGTTCTCCCTTTACCATAGCTAGCGCTGCACGTAGTCTTTGTCCCCGTAGCTTGTTAATACAAAGGACATGATAAAAAAAGAAAAAGAAAAAGAAAAAGAAAAAAGACATGGGATTTGGGTCACGAACCATCTCCCTTACACACCTGGCGATCGAAATCTCAACACCATGAGAATTCATCGTCAACATCCACCACCACGGCACGCTCATTGAGCTGTACCCGAACTCCCCGTGAGCTGCACGCTCACCCTCCCGCCTTACTTCGCTCACCAGGGTCTTGGGCCCTGGTGTCCTTGTTTCTAGGGGTCGTTTGGCTCTATCACCCCCTCTTTTCACTTGCGCTTCGCTGCCTCGCTTAGCGTTCCCACGGTCGGCAACACCCTTTCCCCCATGTTACAGATGGCTGGGACGACAGTTCGCCGTAGGAGAAAACACTTCCACAGGCCACGGTCGATTTCTCCATTTTTGTTCACCTCCATTAGAGGCTGGCTAGTCAGAGACGCACACGGTTAGCGATGGTTTCCACGGTTAGTGGGTCTACCCCTCCTCCCCCCCTTCAGGTTTCGTCCGGTTGCTCGGTTCCAGCTACAGTCCATTCACTTGGCTGGCACCCTACTGCCTTCGCTACCCTTGCGCTTGCCACGTTCACGCCCCTCGGTTACGCTCAGTCATAGTATTGCCCTGCATCGGTGGCGGATGACAACGCCTTGGGCTTTCGAGTGATATTTGCAACGCCACATCGGTTTTAGTGCTCCCCCCAACCCCTTTCTTCCTCCTTCATTGTCGGCTACTTAGGGTTTCGTAAGTGGTTTATCAATTATTTCGTTTTGTAAGGTGTTTACGGCAAGGGTTTTCCTGTTGATTTCTCCCTATGTATTTATTTGATATTTCTTATTCCGGCCCTTTAGTTGGAGTTTGATTTCTTATTTTGCGTGGCTGGTGTGCGGTTGGTCTCGGACCAGAGAGCCTTGCGTTGATGGCTTTTTCCCTAGCGCGGCTGGGTTCATCGAGGTTATTCTTTACCATAGCTAGCGCTGCACGTAGTCTTTGTACCTAGATGATGAATTAAACAAAGGACATGAAAAAAAAAGTGAAAAAAAGAAAAGAAAAGATATGGGATTTGGGTTCCTCACGCAACCATCTAAGTTCTTTCATACGCTATACTTTCAATATAAAAACTCGCTACCTACTAGATCTCCACGGACCAAGACCCGACGGTTCCCTATGAGCCTAGCGATTGACCTTGCTAGCTAGGAGTCAAAGGACTTAGCTATCGCAACAGCTATTGGGAGAAGGAAGAAGTGATCGTTAGGAAACCTTTGGTTACCTGCTGCAAGTATGACCACGAGAGGCGAGGATGGTAACATTTGGTTCCGTCGACCAGCAGCACATAACAAACAGACAAAACGGAGGCCAACAAGGAAAACGACATCGACCCTCTAGCGGAAAATCTCGACCTTTCATCACTAGCAGAAGGACTTGAAAGGGCCTTAATGGAAGAGAGGGCACCAAGCCCTAAAATACCAGAGCCACGATCATCAAGTGGATCAGAAGAAACAGAAGAACAAGGAAGGACGAGAGGAAACACGATGGTGGCTACAGCAGAACAAGGGGGAGCGAGATCCTCAGAAACAACCCCCATCCTGCACCCGGAACAGAGGAGACAAATCATCGCATCCTTAAGTAGAGGGACCCGGAAGCCCAAAGGTAAGGAACCAGAGGTTTACCGAGGAGAATGACACAAACTACGAGGATCGCCAGCCCAACTCATAGTCTACTACAGGACAGTAGGGTGGCAGAACGGCCATGATGAGGAGGGAATCCTCTATGCAACAACCCTCCTAAGGGCCGACGCAGGAAGCCTGATCTCACCGTAAGCAGAAGCACGAATCACCTGAACATAGGACAATTGGGCGGGATTGAAAGCAGAATTAGAAAGACAATTTGGCGTAATCGACACCAAGGGAGAAGCAAGGATCAGACTGAAGACCATGAAACAAGGCAAACAATCAGTCACGGAATACTGGAATGAATTCCGCTTCGTGGGTAGCGTGGCCGAGCTGGACGATTCAACCGGGGGGGAACTACTTCTGGGAGAAATGATCACAGAATTGCACAACGCCTGGGGAGCTAGCAGTGAAGAATACGAGGACCTCGCAGGCCTAGCCTAATGGGCAATCCGGAAGGAAACCAAGCTGGCAACAGTCAGACATATCCAAGGATCGCCATCAACAAAAAACGTCCAAATGGAAACGATCACACCACGAAACCCAGACGGGCCACACCGACCCACAAATAATGGCAATCAAAATTACAGCGACGCGATGGAACTGGACACGACTCGGAGACGACCCAGATTCAATATCTCGAGGGAAGTATTCCAAAGGAGAATACGAGAACAACTATGTCTCAAATGCGCCCAGCCTGGACACATAGCCAGAAGATGCCCGAAAAAGGACGAACCCAAAGCATTGAACGCAGAAGCCAGGAGTTGGCAACCAGCGAAGAAAATCGCCCCTTGGCAAACCAGACCTAAGAGTAGGGAAATCGAGGTCGAACAGGAAACCGAACAATCAGGAAACGACGAATGTCCCAGGTAAGAAATGGTCTGCGGGACAGACCCGAGCAAAAACCCATCATCATGGAAAACTAATAGGTGGCCCTCACCTACACGGAAACCCTCGAACACAACAATGACCATATTATGGTCAAGATACAACTACATGGCGGAAAGGAGTCAGTCACCATCCATGCCATGATTGACTCAGGAGCAACAGAAGACTTCATTGACAGAGAAGTCTGCAACAAACAAGGGATGAAGATGATCAAAGCAAAAAACCCAAGGGAGATTTACCTTGGGGGCCGAAAACCAGCCGCTATAGGACCCGTTACCCATATGACGAACGTACCTATGGACATTAGTAGCCATAGGGAATTGGCAGCCTTCCAAGTGGCAAACCTCCAAAACCATCAGGTCATCCTCGGGATGCCATGATTAAGAAAACACAATCCAACAATCGATTGGAATGAGAAATGGATCACATTCAATAGCGAACGATGTACAAGTTGGTGTCTCAAAAGTTCACCCGTTGCATATGCGGTACCCAAAGACAAAGCCCTGGAATAGAATCTCATCACCAGAGTCTCCTAGGTCCAAGCCAAGAATGGCCTGACAGCCAACTACCAGAGCGTCAGAGTTAAGAAGCTATGCGTGAAGGCCAGAGTGCCGATAAAGGGATCAGCAAGAGCGGCAGGCGACGCCCTGTACGCAATTGAAGGAACCGACGTTTCTGCCAGAGGGCAAACCATTGTTGGGACAGGGATAGCTATAGGATTACCTCCCAACACCTATGGACGAATTGCACCACGAAGCAGTCTAGCAGTCAAACACCGACTGACGACAAATGCAGGTGTGATCGACTCCAACTACAGAGGAGAAGTCAAGGTGGTCCTAGTCAACCTAGGAGACCAATCATACCAAGTGGAAAAAGGAGACCGGATCGCACAACTGATTATCGAAAAGGTTGACAACCGGGAGCTACAAGCATTAACCTAGTTGGACTACACCGATAGAGGAGATCATAGTTTCGGAAGCTCAGACACCACCATGGACCAAAGGGTCACGGGCCAGAAAGCCAAAGCACATATGGAAATCAACGAAATATCAGCAAGAGCCTTCGGACAGTTTTACAGACACGGAGAAACGACTGGCATACTAAGATGGGACGTGATTGACAACGAAATTCAGCTCGAAGCAATCAACATTAGCACTGAGCTGGCGATAAAAAACAAGAAAAACAATTGGGACCAGGATAGTAGGGACACGGTTCCCCAAGAATATCATCACCTGCTGGATGTATTCGAAAAAGGAGAAAAAAGCGATATTACCACCCCACCGACCAGGGATCGACCTTGGAATCGACTTGAAAGAAGGAAAAACGGTGCCCATAAAAAAGGTATACGCCCTGACTTACGACCAACGAGAAGAGCTCCATCGATACATCAAACAGAACGAGGATCGCGGGTGGATTCGAAGGGTGAAGTCAGGAAGGGCATCACCAATCATGTTTGTCAAGAAAAAGGACGGCAAACTTGGACTATTCGCCGATTACTGATCACTCAACGAAGTCACCAAAAAAGATCGACATCCACTACCACTCATTAGTGAAGCCCTAGACAGACTAGGGGGAGCCAAATTCTTGACCAAGCTTGATATCAAGGACACCTACCACAACATTCGAATCAGAGAAGGGGACGAGTGGAAGACAACCTTTTCAACAAAGTTAAGGACCTACAAATACCTAGTCATGCCATTTGGACTATGCAACGCACCGGCGGCGTTCCAACGATGGATCAACGAGGTCCTTATGGAAAACATCGACATGTGTTTCATCGTCTCTTTGGATGACGTGCTGATATATTCAAGAACCCTAGAACAACACCACAAAGACGTCAGCAATATCCTCAAAGCAATACGAAAATCAGGAATGAAGGTCAAACCATCCAAGTGCGAATTCCACCAAACCAAAACAGAATACCTAGGATTCATCATTGGACGAGAAGGGGTCAAGACAGACCCAGTTAAGACACAAGCCATATGGGACTGGACAACACCCAAGAAAATCAAGGAAATCCAATCCTTCCTAGGGTTCTGCAACTTCTACCGACGATTTATAGAAGGGTTCAGCAGAAGAGCCAGGCCACTATATGCAAGGACAAAAAGGGAATGCGTCAGCAACTGGGAGTGGGGAGAGAAGGAACAAAAGGCATTCGATGAACTAAGGACAAAACTCACCACAGCATCACTCCTGGTCTACTTCGACCCCCTTGCACTGACCAGGATCGAAACAGATGCCTCAAAATACCTCTGCTCCGGAATACTATCTCAGCAATCCTATGAGGGGAAATGGAGGCCACTGGCATACCGATCAAAAACAATGTCAGACCCTGAATGCAACTATGATATACACGACAAGGAACTCCTGGCAATAGTTCAGGCGTTCCATGAATGGAAACAATCCACGACAGGAAGTCCAAGGCTGGTACGGGTCCTCACAGACCACAAGAACTTAGTGACCTTCATGACGACGAAGGAACTAAGCGAATGACAAGCACGATGGATGCAAGAATGAAGTCAAGACGATTTCAAAATCGAGTACCGTCCAGGAAAAGAAGGGGGAAAGCCAGACGCCCTCTCAAGACGAGAGGGAGACCTAGCCACCGGAGGCGAAAAGAGACTCACGAGAAATGTGGGAATCTTATTGCCCAAAGAACGATACTGGGATATCCCAGAAACTGAAGAAATCAAGCTCGACCTATTGGAAACAACAGATTTCAAAGACCAAGACGAGGGAGAGATACAGAAGGCAAGGAACGTCGACACAGAAATCCAAGACATCAAAAGAAACTTGGACGAAGGAAGAAAAGAAATGAAAGGAAGAGCGTTGGAGCTATGCCAATGGAAGGACGGCCTCTTATGGTACCAAGGAAAGATTTGGATACCAAACGAAGAAGGGATACAAACCACTCTTATCGCCAAACACCATGAACGCCCACAAGCGGGAGACGGCGGAACCGCGAAAACCACCGCACATATCAGCAGACGATATTATTGGCCTAAGATAACAGAAGATATCAAATGATTCATAAAAAATTGCGACAACACGTGAGAGGACCAAAGTGGTCCGACATGCACTCTACGGATTGCTGCAGTCAAACAAAGCCCCCGATCGGGAATATCAATCATTAGCTATGGACTTCATTACGGACCTGCCGAAGTCACACAGATATGACACCATACTAGTGGTCATCGATCGGCTGACCAAAATGAGCCATTTCATTCCATGCTCGAGGGACCTCAATGCACCGCAGTTTGCCAATATCTTCATGAAAGAAATAGTCAGGCTACACAGACTACCACACGATATCATCACCGACAGGGGGACACGATTTACCTCGGACCTATGGAAGTAAACCACAGGAAAACTAGGAATCGAACAAAGACTTAGCACACCGTTCCATCCACAAACGGAGGGACAGAATGAACGGACCAATGCCATATTGGAACAATACCTCCGAGCATATATCAACTATCAACACGACGATTGGTGTGGTTACTTACCACTGGCAGAATTTGTATACAACAACGGATATCAAGAGACTATCAAGAACACACTATTCTTTGCAAACTATGGCATCAATCTCGAATATGAGATGATCAGTCATCTGATTCAAGGAAAGCAAACGAAACCAGAAGAAATGACACAGTTAAATGAGTCATTAAGAAACGAGATCTTGGCCGCAGAATTACGACAAAAAGAATATTACGATCTACACAGAAAACCCGATCCAAACATAAAGTCAGGAGATATGGTGTGGCTGTTGCTACGCAACATCAAGACCACAAGACCATCGAAGAAGATGGACTACAAGAAAATCAGACCATTTAAAATCTTGGCAAACAGTGGGACAAGTGAATATAAGCTCGCCTTACCACCCTCCATGGCCATACACAACACATTCCATATCTCCCTCCTCGAACCTTACCAAGACAACCGATTTCCCTCACAGATCAAGCAACTCCCTCCCCCTATTCAGATAGAAGGAGAAGATGAATATGAAGTCGACGAAATTATCGACTCTCGACTCCACTACAACAAGCTCCAATATCGAGCTAAGTGGAAGGGCTACGCACCAGAACACGATAAAGTCAGGTACCCCGCAGAAAACTTGAACCATGCAGAACACATATTCCAACGATTCCACCGGCGCTACCCAGGAAAGGCCGGAGTCGATACACGTTACAATAAACAGCTCGTCCTCCGCACCTCCCCCCGTCGTCAAACAAGAACAACACTGTCGCCCACCAGAGAGCAACCCCCATCGCGTCGCCCGCAACACTACCCCCACTAGCCCAGAATACTCGGGCTTCCCAAGAAGAGAGGTGGCGCACGCCTCTATGAGCTGGACGGACTGCACGGACGATGGATGCCAAATCCATCTCGGCGAAAAACAAGGGTCAGGCTGGTACCCACAATTCTCCAGAGGATCGAGAAAACCAAGTGTCACCCACGACCACGACTGGCGACAGGAGATGGAAGCGAACCCAGGATAGGAATGGGCCCCCCAACAACATCGTCCGCGAAGGGCCAGAAGGGCTCATCAGGTAATGATGAGCATGGAGCATTGTTTCAACTACAAGTGCAACGACCACCGAGGGGAAAAGGTGGACGACGGCTATTACCCCCGCCAGGTAGGGGAAAAAGGGACACTGTCAAAACATGACAGTAGGGAACACAGGAAGAGAAGAGCCGTGAGGACAGGGCTGGGAAGAGAGGGCAGGGAAAAAAGTGTTCGGGACATGAACGCTCTGGACAGGACTATATCGGACCTCCGAAGCCAACTCGATCACGCCGCCCAAATTAATGAGGCAAAAGACAATGACCTCGAACGACACGACAAGGAGAAGGAAAAACTCGAACAAGCATACAATGGAGTCGAACAGATGATGCTCAAATCGGAGCCACGCTCTGGAGAGAAGGAGGTTAGCATCGTGGGACCGATGCCAGTTAGGGAACGGAGCTAATGTCACAAAGGGTGACTAAGCAAGGCAGACTTGCACAGGACTAATAGATATTAGTCGTTAGTTTGTTATATTTCACGGTATGAGATCAGTTGACTCATAGGTTCTCACATAACAACACAATAGCGTGTCATTAGTTTGTTATTATTCGTTGATATTTGATATGACACACATTCGTCGTCATGTGATTTATGTATTTCGCACATGACTGATATTTATAAGTGATGAGTATCACGCATGTGACCCCGTTAGGGCCCATGACTTGTTTTATGACTTTTGATTGGGAGCGAGATAGGGTGCAGCTGACTCGAATGAGTCAGCTGATGGATTTCACACCAGGACTCACTATGAGTCATGAGTCGCGAGAGGCGAGAGTATGAGTCACGCAAGGTTAGGGTTGAGGGAAGAACCCCTATATAAGGGCACCCTCGGGACATGGGCTTTGGGTCACGAACCATCTCCCTTACACACCCGGCGATTGAAATCTCAACACCATGAGAATTCATGGTCAACATCCACCACCCCCGCACTCTCAGAGAGCTGCACCAGCACTCTCCGTGAGCTGCACCCTCCCCCTCCCGCTTTACTTCCCTTATCATGTCCTTGGGCCCTGGCGTCCTTGTTTCTAGGGGTCATTTGGCTCTATCACCCCCTCTTTTCGCTCGCGCTTCGCTGCCTCGCTTAGCGTTCGTACAGTCGGCAACACCCACTCGCCCATGTTACAGACGGCTGGGACTACAGTTCGCAGTAGGTGAAAACTCTTCAACAGGCCACGGTCGATTTCTCCATTCTCTTCACTTCCGTTAGAGGCTGCCTAGTCAGACACGCACACGGTTACCGATAGTTTCCACGGTTATTGGGTCTACCCCTCCTCTCCCCCTTCAGGTCTCGTCCCGTTG